>Ga0157362_1000469_pt1 | contig 13774 bp, 11 predicted proteins | sample AttlaeALBM3_FD_111480 | JGI IMG/M metagenome (GOLD analysis project Ga0157362, IMG submission 111480) | Fungus gardens microbial communities from leaf cutter ant in Ribeirão Preto, State of São Paulo, Brazil - Atta laevigata ALBM3 | ecosystem: Host-associated > Fungi > Mycelium > Unclassified ... | reverse complement strand
ATCCCTCCAGGAGCCTCATCCTAATCTCTGAGGATTCTCCTGGAGGTGAGTTGTATCATAACTACTAAGTGTAATATTAACTGAGGATTCTCCTGGAGTCTGGTGCCCCAGTCGCCCTTACAGTCCATGTACAAACATTGAGGCCTTCATATCTCCACTAATATTAATCGCCTCGGCGCCGTTTTAGGCTCATTCTGAGCGGTATGAAGAGGGCTTCTCTGATGCCTAAAAAAAAAACTTAGATCGTGGCGGTTTCCGAGATATTGGCAATTTAATAAACAGTACCATGGTGGTTACCAGTTGATCTGCCTAATATCTCGGCCATTACTGATTTCCTTGAGATGTGACTAGTATCCATCAAAAGGTCTTTTCAAGGGCTTTTCGTAGCCGTTGAGACCGTGGGAATCGATGAAGAATTGATGGAGATATGGCCAAATGAAGTTTGTAACAATAGTAAGAGTGAAATGATGAGACGGCACCTCTCCCGATCACTTGGCTACCACTCCCCACTCCTCTAATCCTACTCTGGGGGTTCTTCTATTAGGTTTGTGATACAGCTCTCAAGAGAACTCGTCTTGCTAATTCTTGCTATAATTAGCCATCAGCAATGATGGCCCTGCTCTGATAGTAACCTAAATGTTATAAATAAGTCACTGCTACCAAGATATGACACCATTCTGTTAGAGAACATTCTTCTAAGGTCCTTTCCGCTCTCAAGAGCACTCTAGAGGGGAGTTCTGTTATAAATCTAGTATGAAATTCTCTGGACAATCTCTATGAGGTTTCTGTAGTGGTGGTCACAGCCACTACTCTGCTACTCAAGTGGTGTGCTTGAGTTCATGACCAGGTATCTAATAGATATCTCTGGGGGGCTGAACTCATCTCTTAAGCTGGTTATTCTTGTTATTAAGATGAAAAATGTCCCTTTTATTGCCTAAATGGCTATCCAGCATGACAATGGTCCACTCTGCAGAATTGTCAGAAGACGAAGGACTACTCTGGTTCAGAGACAAGATCTATGTTCCCCAGAACCTGGACTTATGAAGGCGAGTGGTTTCGCTGTACTATAATACAAAGGTTACTGGATACCCTAGACACTGGAAAACACTGGAGCTAGTCTCTAGGGACTACTGGTGGCCTCAAATGTCTAGGTACATCGGACAATATGTCAGCACCTGTGACCTCTGTATTAGGACGAAACTAATAAGACAGGCTCCGGTAGGTGAATTGCACCCTCTCCAGATCCCAGACTTGTGATGGGACATACTTAGTGTGAATTTTGTCATGGAACTCCCCCTCTTCTTGTCAGCAGCTAAAGTCCGATGACCGGAATTAAGCCAACTGTCTCTTTGTTCAGCGTTTGACAAAGAGAACTCGATAGAGTTCCCGTTAGATTTTCTATCCTACTTATACACATTTCTGACCCTAACCCTATACTAAAGTCCCACACTTCCATATGAGTCACTTTACTCTCGCACGTCCATCGATGAGAAAATAAAAGAAAAGAAAAAGAAAAGAAATATAAATAATGACTTAGCTGTTTTGCCAAGTCATGACACTTCTCCAAACACGACACAGTGATGACAGTAGTAGACTCAGTGTCGAAACAAGCATACTTCATTCTAATGCACATAACAGTGACAGCAGAAGAAGCAGTCAGGCTTTTGTTGCATCAAGTCTGGAAGCTCCATGGCCTTTCGAAGTGCATAATCTCAGACCATGGATGTCATGACTTGGCAAATTGGCTAAGTCATTATTTATATTTCTTTTCTTTTCTTTTCTTATTTACAACTACAAGATGGAGCACGGGAAAGTATTATGTGACTTTGTCACAATGTCACAATGGTGTGATGGAGGGTCACAGATGGTCATGTCACAGGTCACAGTCACAGTGGGTCATATGATGAGAGTAACATGAGGACCATGGGAGAGTAAGTGCATAGCCACAGTAGTAAGATGTATAAGTAGTAGAGAAATGAGCAAGAACTCCATCGAGTTCTCTTTGTCAAACTCTGAACAAAGAGACAGTTGGCTTAATTCCGGTCATCAGACTTTAGATGCTGACAATGGACCTCAGTTTGTAGCTTGTTTCACCAAAGAACTTTACTGCCTGCTAGGAATAAAGTTGGTGTCTTTCATAGCCTAGCATCCTCAAACCAATAGACAGATGGAACGTGTCAACCAAGAGTTAGACCAGTACCTCCAGCTCTTTGTGAACAAATGGCAAGACAGCTGGTATGACCTCTTGCCCATGGCAGAGTTCCAGCACAATAATCATATCCACTCCACTATCCAATAGCCTCTATTCCTGCTCGACACCAGAAGACTTCCTCATATGGGCTTTGAACCCCAACAGAACCCTTCTGGTCTAGAGACAGTCAATGAATTCATGGAAAGGATGAAGATGGCAATCGAAGAAGCAAAGTCTGCGATCTGCAAGGTACAGGACAACATGAAAAGATACTATGACCAATGAAGAACTCCAGCTCTGGTGTTCAAACCCAGCGACAAAGTCTTCCTTAATGTATTGGATATTCAGACTACGCGCCCTTCACAGAAGCTCTCGCATCAATGGCTTGGCCCCTTTGTAGTGGAACAACAGATCAGACCTATGGCCTATTGCTTAAGGCTACCACACTGGATGAAGCAACTCTATCCAGTGTTCAACGTAGTGAAGCTTACTCTGGCTCCAGATGACCTGATCACAGGATAGAAAACAGAAGACTACCCACTGTCTATAGTCATTGATGGAGAAGCAGAGTAGGAAGTAAAGGAGATACTTGATAGTCGTTGGCACTGAAGAAGATTCTAGTATCTCATCAAGTGGAAGGGGTATGGCCATGAACACAATTCTTGGAAATCTGCCTCTGAAGTCTCTGCACCAGAACTGACAGCAGAGTTCCATTGCAAACACATGGGGGCTCCGAGACATATCTGGCATGCAGAGTTTGACAACATCTTTTATTCAGAGTCCATTGCTCTGAGATATAGCAATCTTGAAGAAGGGATGAATATAAGGGGACAGCTCTATTTCCACCTCTGAACTGTATAATGATACTCCAGAGCAACCTAAGCCTGTTCAAGTATTACTAAAGTAATACTTAAAAACACTAGTATAGCTCTGATCACACTGACCCTAATACCAAAGAATGTAAACTTAGTATATAATATAGAACATCCCTTCAGGAGCCTCATCCTAATCTCTGAGAATTCTCCTAGAGGTAAGTTGTATCATAATTACAAACTTTAATATTAACTGAGGATTCTCCTGGAGTCTTGTGCCCCAGTTGCCCTTACAATGTCCCTTCAAATAGTGCCTATATTTCTCTAGTCCCCGATGATGGGGATCAAAGAAAATTGATCACAAACAAAGGTGAAAACAAATGAGAATATAAGAAGTCCCCAAGATGTCTTACAATTATGCACTAAACAAGGAGGCACTGGGGAGATGATCAAATATAAAAGAGAGCTTTAGAATAGGGGAAATAGTGGGGTACAACTCAGAAGACTGAAAGAAATGATAATAAAGTATCTATGAATCCACTCAAGGTAGATCTCACCATAATAGGATCCCTAAGACATGCATTCGTCTTGTGTCGTGACACTGAAAGGGTACAAAAGGGAATTGCACACTGGAACAAACAAAACCATGCTGTGCCAGCTTCTAATTGCGTGCTAAAGGTCTGAGGGGAGATAATCAAAAATGAAGATTTATAAATAATTAGAAAATAAGAATTATACACAGCTCTAATAAAATATATGTTGGTGGTTGTGAAAGGATTGTAAGATCTCTCTAGATCGTCATCGCATAGCCTCCCTAAGGTGTCAACCTTTACACACCATGACAAAAGCTTCTCTGGAAAATACAGTTAGTTGATCACTCATGGACCCTCCACACTCAGTTGCCCCCTTGTCTGCACCCCCAACACTAAACCTTACAGGTGTGATACAATCCAAGTGTGCACCTAGCCAAGCTTTCCCAGCCTGCTGTCCTTTCCAAAGCCTACCTGAGTTGCATCTGCATCTTCTCCCTAGATCGAGTTCTGGGTATAATCCTTTCCATATCAAAGATGACATGTCTTTATCATCGCTTTTCTCTAGAATATTCTTCCTGATTTCCCATCACTCCCTTTGATGTTGCTTTGTAAGAGGGCCCTCCTTGGTTATCTGTTAAGTAGTCAGTAAGCCCCACTCAATGACTAGTATCTCCGAGTCGCATCCTAGGGCTCATTTATCTAAATATAATTAATCTGATGCCATCAATACTTAATTGCAAGCAGAGTCTATTCATCTAAGTCTGTCATCTGAACACTACTGGTTCTAGAGTCCTGGTCCACCATATCTCTAAGTCGGTTCTATCCCATAATGGATCTAGAGCATAGTCCTTCTATGAGTTTCTTTCTAAACCTAATACCAGCTCATCCTACTTGCCTCCCAAGGTATCAACATGAGCTCTGGTTTGGTTCTCCTTTGCTCAATGTCTTCATTATATGGTAGTATGTTCTGAGGATATAGAAAGGGTTCTAGAGCGAACTCTAATCAAGAATTCGTTGGTATAAAGTGTATCAAATGTTATTTTCCATGGAAAATTCACTTGTGGTATAACAACACTACTGCCCTTACCTAGTCTAGTAGCCTAGCTCACCATCAATACAGCAGAACTACCTAAAACTCCCATGCCGCCGTGTGGGCTCTTCTTCAGCTGACCATACAACTGGAAGCCAACTCCAATGATACATAGCAAGCTATTAACTCCTAGTGTAAGTGAATGCCCAAGTCTGTTGGGGCTCGAATTCCTGTCAAGGGAGAGGTTTGGTGGGTTTTTAGAAAGTAAAGTAGAACACTTAGAAAATTAGAAACTTAGTCACTCAAAATAGCCGTCAAGCTCTAGAGCAACAGAGAGGGATGATGATAGGGGTATGATACTTGAGTTCCCCTCTGTGCCCTAGAGTATTTTATTATGATTACAAAGCAAAGAGACAACAAAGAAAGTGAGACAAAGAAAACCTCTGAATTCCCAAACATAGCAAGGCTGCAATAATAAGACGGCACTCCTCCCGAACACTGGGTGACCGCTCCTCCCTCTTCTAGTCCTACTCTGGGAATCCTCCCTCACACAATGGCTGGGTCTTGAGCCTCTTGCTGGGCTGTAGATAGAGATGGCGATCTTGAGTCGTCTTGCTCTCAAGCGCGTTATCTTCATCTAGCCTTCCTACTGCCTCTCTTCTCAGCTTCTCTGTTTTTCTTTCTACCTCCTCTATGTCTTCTTGCTCTTCCAGATTCCAGTTTTCTTCCACTGCCATTATGATGTGACTCCACAGTGGCTCAACTCTCTTGATCTTGCTATAATTAGCCATCAGTGATGATGGCTCAGATCTAATCATAACTTTTCTATGAATAATGCTGCCAGCTACTGAGATATGACATTGCCTGGGTCGTGTTAACCCGTCTAAGCTCGCCTCCGCCCTCAAGAGCACTTCTAGAAGGGAAATCCATTAGAAATCCAATATAGGGCGCCTGGGCAAGTGTCTATAAGGTGTATGTAGCAGTGGTCACAGCCACTACTCTGCTACTTAAGCTAGATGCTCAAGTCCATGACCAAGTGTCTAGGGGAACATCTCTGGGAGGGCCAAGCTCTTCTTTCGAGCCAGTTATTCTGGTTATTAGGGTGCAAATGGTCACTTATTTTGCCTAAACATTTGTACAGCATAATACTGAATTACTGCAAGTAGCTCCTTGTTATAGATTTCATAGTTCCTTTTGTGGACATCTAATGACTTGGAAAAGAAAACTACTGGGTGCCACAGGTTAGTTTGCATGTCTTTTTGCAATAAGACTGCTCCTGTTGCAAAGTCACTGGTATCGGTGGATAACTTAAAGGGATCTTCGTCATTTGGTATTCTCAGGACTGGGGCTGTGATAAAGGCCTTTTTCAGCACCTCAAAAGCATTTTGTTGCTCAACACCCCAATTCCAGATACAATTCTTCTTGGTCAAGTTGGAGAGTGGCTTTGACATCTTAGCAAAGTTCTTGATAAACCTACAATAGAAATTTGTAAAGCCTAAGAATGCTTGTACTTGCTTGACTTTAGTCAGTACTGGCCACTCTAGAACTCCTGAAAGTTTCTCTTCATCCATTTGTACTTTATTTTCTGATATTATTATGCTCAAATATTTGATGCTACTTTGCTCAAAGAAACATTTCTCTGCTTTAGCATAGAGGTTATTAAATTGGAGCCTTTTCAGCACTTCCTTGACCAATTGCCTATGTTTCTTTAAACATGTCCCAAATATTAGAATGTCATCTAAATACACCATTACTAGTCTAATGTGAATCAAGTCTCCAAGTATATTGTTTATCATACTTTGGAAAGTTGCTGGTGCATTGGAGAACCCAAAATACATAACAGTTGCCTCAAAGAGACCTTGTCTTGTAATAAATGCTGTTTTCCATTCATTCCCTTCTTTGATGTGAACATTGTTGTATCCCCACCTCAAGTCAATTTTGGTAAAGATTGAGGCTTTGCTGAGTGATTCAATCAAGTCAGCTATTTTAGGGATTGGATAGCAATTTTTGACAGTAATTGCATTGAGGGCTCTATAATCCATAATGGGTTGTAAGCTTCCATTGTGTTTTTTTACAAAGAAAAATAGAGCTGCTATTGGGCGAGTAGATGAATGGATGTATTCTTTTCTAAGTTCCTCATCGATCCATGTGTCAAGAGTGTTTCTTTCCACTAAAAATAGTGAATAGACCTTTGCTAGCTTGGAAAGCTTTGTGCCTTCCATAAAGTCAATAGCATAGTCATATGGTTTCCATAATGGCATTCTCTTTGACTTATGCTTTGAAAACACATTTCCATAATCATGTAACCATTCTGGCACATAGGCCTTCCAGGTCTTTGTATTTTCGCAATCTGAGTCCCCATATTAGTCTTGATTATTGAGTATAGTTGCAATCATCATCGCCTATTGATGACTGCCTGGGTCAGTTGTGTCTGCCCAGCTAAGAATGTAGTTGTCAGGGTCCTCATCTCCTATGTCGTCTAATGAGGGGAATCCACTGACATCTATTTCGAGATGAAGCTCATTAGCTCCTGCTTCTACATCTCATATTTTACAGACTTTATTAGTGCATGTATCTAGGCACCTGGTGAACTCCCATTGACCTTTTTGCCAATCAATATTTGGATTATGCTTGTACAAGTATGAATAGCCAATTATCATTTCCTTATTCCCTAGGTTGGTGACAAAGAGGTGTTGGGTCATCTTATAAGATCTAATTTCTACATAAGCTCAGACATACTCAGTTATTTGTCCCGCCTTGTTAGGAGTGCCATTTGCATTGATTACACAATACAGATTTGCTAGTTTATATGTTACCCGATTATTATTTTCCATGACAACTCTGTCAACAAAGTTTGTGGTAGCTCCTGAATCAACTAAAGCCTTGGTCTGTACTTTTTTGCTATATACCCAAAGTATAACTGGAATTTTAAAGGAGGTAGTCTTGTTGCATGCTATATTATTACAAGTTTCCAGTACTACTTCCGATTTTTACAGGCTAATAGGGGGTATACTATTCTCTGACTGTAGATTACAGACATTATACTCTACAGTCCCAAGGGAAAATCCAATTTAAGAGTCCTCTTTCTCTTCTCACTTGGAGGAACAGGATCAGGGATTTCCTCAATTGATGTGCTATTTACATTGACATCCTCAGGAGGGGATTCTGGGTCGTCACTTTCTTTCTCCAATAACTTCATCAGCTATACTCTAAACAACTGATTTTTATTTTTACTTGGACCTGGTGAAAACAGTTTCTGAGAAGAGGTTTTATGAGGATATTTGTCTTCATTGCCAGACTTGTCATAACAGTCTATAGTATTATGCAATTTTGCCTTATTCTTAAAGCCTTTTCCAGTGCATATCTAACAGTATCACAAGTTCTTCTCTTTTTTTTCTGAATCTCATCTATTTCTATTGCATCTAGGTCCTTCTTTCCTCCACTTTTCTCTCTATTTGTCTCTGGACCAAATATTGTGCCCTAGGCCTTGTCTGAATATAAGGCCTTATATGCTTGCATCAACAATTTTAGATAGTCATCCCATGTCTTGGGAGATTGATTTGTAATTTCATATATGATAAGTACATTTCGCAATTCGTTAGGAATGACTTCTTTCATTTTGTCAATATGAACTTTGTCGCTATAATTGACAATCCTTGCCAATGTTCTGTATCGTTCAGCATACTTGACAAAGTTTTTTTTTGCTAGGTCCTTGTTGACCCAGAGTGCTGTTAATTCCTTCTTTGCTCCTTTCTTGTTATCTCATTGTTCATAAATATTTTTTAATTCCTGGGCAAAGTCGCCTCAGGATCCAACACCTTGTCCTACTTGCACCTTATTGTAACATGACTTTATATATGCTGGCAGGAGCATGTAATCTAGTGAGGGTACACACAATTTTCTGGTCATCCACAGTAATACCAGTCACTGAATAGTATAGAGCAATCTGGCTTAACCAATCATGCAAATGCATCTTGTTTTCAGAACCTGCAAATGTTGGTGGCTTTGGTACCTTGGCCTTTGAGGCAATATTTCCTCCAGGGAGCCTTGTCAGCTCTCCCCAGAGACGGTTGACTTCTATCTCTAAGGCATCAATTCTATTGTATGCGGTGGTCAAGGCACCATTGTAGTGGTTGATTGCTCCATTGAGCACCTGATCAACATAGTTTTTAAGGGTGTGGGTGGTGCCTCAATGCGCATTTTACAGTATCAGCATCTCAACCTCATCCCAAGAGATGTTCTCAGGGTTTGTGCTATCCCTGACAAGTGCTTCCTAGTTTTCAGCGCTGAAGTCAGCAAAGGGAACAGTAGTGGTGAAGTTGGTAAAGTTTGACATATCTATTCTAAGTAGTTAATTATGGTTCTTGAGTATGTTTGCAAGGGGGTAAAAGGAAAAAACACCCAATTTTAGCCTCTTAATGCTATTATGTTACACCGAATACCATTCTAATCATATTATGTCTATGGAATAGTAATGTTAAGCTCTAGAAGAGCTTTACAAATTTCTGGTACTCTAGTAGCTGGTTTGGAAAAATCTATATTTTTGAGACACTTACAAGTGCCTTTTAATACTCTCCACTCTTTAGCTATAAGCTTATGACCAATCTTGTCTAGTTCTATGATTATATCCTGCAGTCGATTGAACCATTTCCACAGGGAGTCATACTGTGGATCCTCAGCCCAGGTCTTGTTTTCACTCATTTTTGTGAAAAAAGGTGATATATGATCCAAGGTAGGTTCCAGGAGTTCTTTATACTCCTTGATGTGTAATAACTTCTTGTTTTTGCAAAAATGTAGTTCTGGGGGGCAGGATGAAAAGTAGAAGTCATCTACTTTATGCCAGCAAGAGTCTGCTTCAACGAGTTTGTCATATAATTTTGTAGATGGAGTGGGGTCCATTCCAATTCTCTCCAGCAATGACTTGTCCTTCACACTCTCCTGTTTCAGCGAGAGGCATTCAACAAGGGTTTTCTTGGTGTTTCTGATAGCAGGCATAGCTTGGGGGCAAAAGTGAGCATAATATCTCTATTTCAGTGGATGAAGTATATGGGCAGAAAAACTACACTACACTACTCTAAAATTGTCCTTCCAACATTGATGAGAGGTTCTGTCTTGAGGGGGTAGAGTCAACATCATGTCTAGTTTCTCTCACTGGCTTATAGAGGAGAAATAGGGATCTCAGAGTGGTTCCAGCCATCTGTAAGGGTTTTTTTAGAAATGTTTACACAAATCTGAAGTCTTTCAGGACTAGCTGTGATATACAAGCTAGCCTGCTCTCATCATTCTGAGAGACAGACCTTCCTCTTTATGCCTGGGGTCCAGTCTACTATAGAGATAGGTCCTTGACAGAAACCTACTCTGAGCTCTCAGTAAGTCTTCTGTCCTTTTACATAAACAAAGACACCCTCAATGCCCCAGAACCCTCATCTGGAATGAACACAACCCCCAAGTTCTTTGTAGAATCAAGAAAGACAGAAAACAGTAGACTTAACAAACTATCACAAATGGTTACTTACTTATTTGTGATTGGTGCTTTAGAATCTTGAAAGGTTCAAAAATGTGAAGTTTAGACAGTGACAAAAGATGTTGTTAAGTCTGAGGTCTAATCCTCAGACAAGGAGTCCTTATATACAGAAAAGTGATGGTCTGTGCACTAGGATAGAGTATTACATGCTACTACCTATTGTTTTACATATGGTAGTGCCTTTGTGCTGTAAATAGTGATAACTTAACCATATGGAGGCTGTCCTTTGTTCTAAGAAAAGAACAGATGACTATTTATAGGTAATTAATAAAGTCCATGTGCAAACATTGAGGCCTTCATATCTCCACTAATATTAATAGCCTTGAGGTCATTTTGGGCTCATTCTGAGCGGTATGAAGAGGGCTTCTTCTGAGCCTAGAACTGAAGCTTAGATCATGGCAGTTTCCGAGATATTGGCAATTTAATAAACAGTACTATAGTAGTTACTAGTTGATCTGCCTAATATCTCGGCCAATATTGATTGCCTTGAGACGTGACTGGCATTGATCAAAAGGTCTTTTCAAGGGCTTTCCATAGCCATTAAGACCGTGAGAATCATCAAAGAATTGATGGAGATATAGTTGAATGAAGTTTGTGACAAGGTGTTTTTTTGGACTTTTCCATATAAGACTTCTTTTTTCTAACTAAGCTGCTATTCTCAGCGATAACGCCATGGGGCTGCAGGCTCGACTCCATTGGTTCTCAAGTGATTGGCCTGTCAGTAGTAGTGATCTTATATCCCCAGGTATACTGCTATGTAGCTAAGTAACCAGCTTTGGCAGTAAAGTCCTCTATGTCTTTCTTGCTACCTATCAGGTAATTCTTTCTTAGTCCTAATTTTGGGTTTTAAAGTCACAAAATTTGTTTAATTTTAGGCCTGAATATATTTCAGGCCTCACACTGTGCTAGATTTAAAGGAATATCATTATGAATTTGACTTTCTTTCTGTAGTTCCAAAATTTCTTTGTCCAATATCTCATTCTCACTAACACCTCTAGCTAGGTCAATACACATGTCATGATCAGTCATATGTTCAACAGTATCAGCTCCTGATAAAATACCAATACCTCACTTTAGCCAAGTATGATACTGAAAAATGCCCTCAAGCCAATTATACATTATTCCAAGGACAGTATGCTAGGCTAGATCATGGTAAAGAAGTTGGTGTAATAATGACCAGTGAACACCATGTTTCTTGAATATGAACTCTTGTTTTTTTTTTGTCAATGCTTGGTACCATTGTTCTACTGCTATAATGACCTCTGTGTCATATTCCAGAAATCTGACAATTATGTAATTTATTTCTCCTAATAATTCTCCTGAAATTATAAATAGTAGGATAGCGTAGTAGACTACTTTCCTCCTATTCTGGACTTCTTATAAGTACTGAGTAGTTACAGTGTATTTTCTCAGTTTGTAAATTAACGTTATTTGGTCCTAATTCTGTCCCTGTTCACTCTGGTTCTTATCCTACTTCCTTAGGACCTCTGTTCTGATGACTTCCCTCCACTTCAAAATAAATGACCAACCTTATGACTGGAAACTGGAGTGCAACACATAAGTTGAAGCCAAGGTCATTTATTAAGTCATACTCTGCTCCGACATCTTTTTCTGTCTGCTGGAGCCTTCTTTTGGTTTCTCCATCATTGCTAAGTACTATCTATTTCCCAAAGTAGTGCAGTATATCATTCTGGAGTATACTTCCATTTATTACTCTTCTTCTCCATCCTTTGTTTATTCTATCCTTGACACTCTGTTCCTTTTTGCAGTTTCCAGATCCCAAAATCAAGATTTTCAATATTAGATTTGTGTAAGGTGCAGAAAGAACAAAAATAATGAGACATTACTCTAACAAACCCAAGCACTTTGTGAATTGTAGGTAAGTGTTAGGGGTCAATTCCAGCACTAGGGCGAAGACCTCTTAAGCTAATGGGTAGATCCTGAAGCTAAGATGATATTCAACTGAGGTATATCTACGACAGAAGACTAGTATTTATATTACTAGATCGTCAAGGCACCGTTCTCATAGTACCTGACAGATATTCACACAATGTCCAATAATAGATTTACAGGTTCACACAAGATGTCAACAGAGAGAAGGGAAGGAGAGAAGTGGGAACGTGGTTGGAAGGATGTTGGTCTTTAGGTGAGAGCCTACCCATGTCACTAAGTGTAGCCCTAGGAGTATCCCCTTACAGTAAGCCACCTATAGCTAGTAAGAGAACCACTTTTTTTGTTATTCCAGCTTGATATCAATATGTGCAAATAACCTGTCCATGATAAAAATACTGCAATTTCTCAACAATTGGGTCTAATAATGCTGTAATAGTTGTAACACTAGGCTCATAGGAAGGAGAAATGATTCTAGTAAAGTAGGTATCACAAAAGGTCACTTACTTGTTTTTGTGATGGGCTGAATATAGATTCAAAGAGCTTATAAGCAGAGTTAGACAAGTGACAAAAGATGTTGTTAAGTCTGAGGTCTAATCCTTAGACTATGAGTCCTTATATACAGAAAAGTGATGGTCTGTGCACTAGGATAGAGCATCACATGCTACTACCTATTGTTCTACATATGGTAGTGCATTTGTACTTGAAATAGTGATAACTTAACCATATGGAGGCTGTCCTTTGTTCTAAGAAAAGGACAGATGACTATCTATGGGTAATTAATTAAGTCTATGTACAAACATTGAGGACTTCATATCTTCATGAATATTAATTGCCTTGGCATTTTTTCAGACTCATTCTAAGCAGTATGAAGAGGTCTTCCCTGATGCTTAGAAGCAAAGCATGGATCATAGTGGTTCCTGAGATATTGGCAATTTAATATATGGTACCATAGTGGTTACCTACTGATTTTCTCAATAGCTCAGCCAATATTAATTGCCTCAAAACATGATTAATATTAATAGAAAGGTCTTCTCAAGGGCTTTCAGGTGCTATTAAGACTGTGAGAATTGTCAAAGAATTAATGGAGATATGGCCAAATAAAGTTTGTGACACATTTTGCTCTCTTATGCTCCAGTTGTAGGTTAAGACTTTGTTCTGCAGTAGCCCATTGAGCTTGAAAGATATTCTCAAGGTAGGTAATAAGTTGGGGGTCAATGGCTGAATTTTTGGGCTAGTGAGTGTTCTTGTTATCATAGAAAACCAGTTGTACATTAGTTTAACTTGGAATAAAATGTATTCTGTTGCAAACCAATGAGTAGCTAATAACAAATTACAGACTTACATGCTAAAGAAAACATTCCAGAAGGTTCCCAAAAATTCAGCCAGATCACTGCATCAGCATGATTTCCCAACACTTGTTGTCATTCATGGTGGGCATGAACTGAGGCTCAAACTGCAATGTCACACATGTGTGACTCTTGATTGACTTGACAGATCAGGTAACAGATGACTTGACAGGTCACTTGACAGTTGCACCCAAATGGGGACTTGACAGTTAAATGCCCGCTGTGTGAGTAATGAGGTGTACATGTTACGAGTGCCTGATGGTGAAGATCTGAAGTTGTAGGCTAAAATTATCGTAACAGTAGGACTGGGAAGAAACAGTAGGAGTATAGCACTTTGCATCTGTACCGAGTTTCCATGGCTCGCCGGCGTGGAGAATGGACGCTGAGGCTTCCCCTGACTTCCCCGGCTTCCCTTTTCCGTCAACCGCCGCGCAATTGTGACAGT
>Ga0157362_1000468_pt1 | contig 13781 bp, 7 predicted proteins | sample AttlaeALBM3_FD_111480 | JGI IMG/M metagenome (GOLD analysis project Ga0157362, IMG submission 111480) | Fungus gardens microbial communities from leaf cutter ant in Ribeirão Preto, State of São Paulo, Brazil - Atta laevigata ALBM3 | ecosystem: Host-associated > Fungi > Mycelium > Unclassified ... | reverse complement strand
TAAAATGTGTATATGTATTATGATGTGATTATATATTTATGCAAGAAATTTTTTTAATTATTTATATTTATTTTTTACATATTTTATGTATGGTTTAATTACAATGTTTAAAATAATTTATAATGATATTATATATGTATAAGAAAGAAACGCATAAATTGATTTTACGTTGAAAAAATATTGCGTAATCCATACTATTTTATACATTAACAATTATATATTACAGTTTGGACTCTGTAACTACAATTAACGATGCCTATTTGCAGGTAATATTTTATGATAGTGATTGGAACCCTACTGTAGACCAACAAGCTATGGATCGCGCCCACAGACTGGGGCAGACCAAACAAGTCACGGTCTACCGATTAATATGTAAAGGAACCATCGAAGAACGAATTTTGCAGAGAGCGCGTGAAAAGAGCGAGGTTCGTTTTGTAAATCATTGCGTTTAGATATTAAAGTTAAATAATCAACATGTGCACAGAAAGAAATTGTTTTCAATGCAGATTCAACGTATGGTCATAAGCGGCGGAAATTTCAAGCCCGATACTTTGAAACCTAAAGAAGTCGTGTCACTGCTATTAGATGATGAGGAAATCGAAGCGAAATGTAAGTTAGATATTTTTATTTGGTAATTGTGATTTTAATCAAAATAAATATTCATATAAAATTAACCGAAGAACACATATGACTCTATATTAAGGAATATTTTCCCTTTAAATTGATAAAAAATTCATTAAAATTAAAATTTGTGACGAATTAAAATCTATATCTAAAATTATGATCCGTTAAAAAGTCGTTGAATACTTGAATCGTCCTATCGTATCCGCATGGCAGGACGCGCGGAGCACGCGTCGAAAATGAGCCGAGGAGTGAGACGAGGACGGTCGAGGTGGCCACGATTACATTATGCTCGTTAGCTTATGCTAATGGCCTAATAAGGAATAATAATAAGAAACGAAGTAACGAACACTGCCACATCCTCCACGTATAGTAAGTCCGTACGTTCGTATATTTCAGACAGCCAACGAAGCGAGGAGAGAAAGCAGCAACGGGCGGAGGAGGCTCGCCTCGAGTCGAACTTACAGTACAAGGAGAGGGACCGGAAGAGGAAGTTAACCGCGCTTCCGGTCAAGGTGAGCCCGGCGCCCTTATAGACCGCTATCGGTCGCGTCGCAAAGATTCTTTTTAATCTTTTTTCATCATTTTCTTTAATTACTACTTTTTTCCACTTATCTTATTTTTGTTTTAACTTTTTATTTCTTATTTTCTTAATATTTATATCGGTTTACAATCAAATTTACTAGTATCTTTGATTATTTTATTCAACAATTAATTTCACTTGTCAAGCTCATAATTGCTCACCAAGTTTGATAATATTAACTCAGAATATGGATCAGATTGAAATTTGTTAATTATACACATTTTGATTAAAATTAAAATTAATTCGGATAACTCATTTGTCTCAATTACATTTTGTAATTTTTATTTTCCAGAACGATGCAAAGAAGCCATGTCACACAGACGCTAATGGCGACAAAAACAACGATACGATTTACGTTAATCTTAATGAGCCTAAACCAGCTACCAATCTGATTCAATCGCAGCACCAAAACAATCATCATCAACAGCTAGAAAATATAGATAATTACAGCACACCGACCAGCCCAGCCAAGTCAGAAGTACGTTTCTATATCGAACAAGATTATAGCATTGAAAATTTTATATTTTTATTAACATATTTTTATATTTTAATACTTTGATATATTTTATATTTTATTGTGTGTATTAATAATTATTATTTATTTATTAGTATCAAGTACATATTTAAAACAAAATTAATTTGAAAAAGAATCTTGTGTAATGACAAACATATTTTAAAAGCATTTTCTTGTTTTATGTCACCATCTATATATAATAGCGTTATATGATCCTTGATATTGATACTTTAATACTTTGATTTTTCCTTGCAGGATGAAACGAGCAACGAGGGACTCGTGGTCGATGTAGACGGTCCGGTGACGGTTTCCGGTAATGACTCTCATGGACAGCCTCGAGGCAATCTTCACCAATTTGGAGAATCTCCAGCTAAAATCGCCCGACTTGGACATTTCGCTTTCGGCATGGGTGCGAACGCGCGAATACGACAATCCGTGCGTGGCGCGAGCAAACGCGGTCGACCGCGAGGTTCTCGTAGGGGTGGGCCAATTGGCGGTAAAGGAAGAGGACTGCTTTTAATGCATCCATCGTCGAAGGTTTCAAATATGGCCAGTGAACCGTCATCGACAGCGATGTCACCAAATGATGGAGGCGGATGCTCTAATGAAGTATTGCGGCACTGTAAGTATTTGTTTTTGATTAATTGCCTTAAACTTTCTTAATATTTATTAGTAAAAATTTATGAGGATAAATAAATAAATATCGTAAATAATAGAAATGGATATTTTACCAAAACAATATAAGTAAAATTAATTTCAACGCAATAAATATTAATTTTTTAATGATTATAATATATAATAATTTGTGATTTATTTTGAGACAAATTCTGTTGTTAATGTTTATGTTTTGATTATCTACGCAAGCATACAATTATGTGATTTGTATAAATGTTTACAAATATGGTCACATAATTCAATCTGTCGATTTTGTTAACGTTTGTTACATATTATACATCTGTGCAATTATTGCAATCTCTCTTGTTTATCGAGACTAATTGTATAATAGATGAAAATGTTTGTAATGCGCAAAAAGGAAAATAATTAATATCATAATTAATATCAATATTATTATGACGTTGACAATGGATAAAAATAAAAGGATACTGCGAAATGAAAGTGTTCAATCGCGAGAAAGGTGACTTTTTTCACGAATGCAATATCATATCAATCGATATTAATCCGGACTGGTTTTTTTCATACGTCTCCTTATCCCCGCTCCTCTTTTACATCCTCGATGCTATCTTTCGTCCAAGCACTTGTCCAGGTTCTCAGGGGACTTTGCAGTTCGCGAGAAGAATGCCCGTGGGTCCATCGCGACCCCATCCACTGCTGAAATTCCCTCGCGAGCACATGTGCACCCACGAGTGTCGAGGGGGTAACAGTTGGCGTTTCTCCACGGAGCACCCTTAGAGACATTCGCCTCTCCCCTTTTTTCGTGACTCATTCGGAGATACGTTTTATAAACGATGAATTCGGGGCTTACATTGAGCTTAGTCCTATGGGGAAAGCTTAGCTGAAACATTTGTTGCACGACGCAAGTGTATTGTGAAATAAGGGTGTCCTAGAAATCTGCCAGTCATCGGAAATACGATTTCAAATAGATCAAGTCATACGAACGATATACAATTCTAGTTATTATTAAAACGCGAAGCATTTAAAACTTTTTTATTTCATAATAACAAGTTGTTATAATATTGGATAGAAACAGTAATTGACATATATGATGATGCTGTTTTTGATACATATTACATTTATCTTACGATAAAATCTTCGTTTTATCAGAAGATAAATGTAACCAAAATTGTCATTATATTAAAAGCAATAGAATTTTTCTGAAATGCCTCCTGCTTTTAATGAACTGTATTAATTTTCTCGTATGAAACAAACTCGAGACCGTAAGAACGTTGAATAAACGTCATTATGTGCTTGTCGTTTTTGCGCTAATTAGAGAAAGACAGAACAAGAAAGAGAGAGAAAAGAAAGAACAAGAAAGAGAGAGAAAAGAATACGGTGTGTATGTCCGATAAGACGACCTCACGCAACGCCACGTGAACCGTGGACACGTAGTGAGCAACACATACATGTGAATGTGTGCGCACATTAACACATTCCGTCTCGTGCTACGTATACCTACATACGAAAGGAAAGGAGTCGGTCTCTCTCACTTGTCGTCGACTGGAAGACGAGGCGGACAATAGCAGGTGCGGAACGAAGGCGACAGCTGCGATCGATGCTCTTCTTAGGTTTTTGGAACTCGCGCGTACTTTTTCTCTTTCTCTCTCTCTCTCTCTCTCTCTCTCTCTCTCTCTTCTCCTTTCTCTTCTTTTTTTGCCATCGTCTTTTTCTTCGTCTTCTTCGTTACCGCCCTTTTTACGTGTCTTTTCTGTCCCTCCGTGTAGTCGTCCTTTTATCTAGTAAGTTATCTTTTTATCGAGATGCAGTGCGCGCTTGATCCAGCTTAATGTTACAAGCTCTTACCGATATACATTCAACATATTTCCATTGATTATAAGTTATCTTATTTAACCGATAAATCAATAGCTGATTATGGATTAATAGGAATAAATTTTAGACATACTATAGGAAGAAAATTATTAATCAAATTAATAATCGCCCTTTCGAAAGATGCATTATCGAGAGCTCTAAATTTTGTCGAGATAACATTGTGTAATTAAAAAAACCTACGTTAACGCAAAAGATTAAATTAGATTAATCCAGCGCTAAACATTCTTTCATGCAAGTATTCTTTTTTAATATGATAAATTATTTATCTATATTAATTTATTTATATATTGAAGCATGTATCTGTTGTGTGATATTTATTAAGAATTTTTAATTTTTTCAGTCGAATTATTCAATTTGTCAGTTATTATTTTCAAATGCAACTGTAATTTCAGTTGTATTTCAGTTGCATAATCCCGACATCTAATTTCCCTTGTCATATCGCGAAGTCAAATAAAAAAAAGATACAATCTATAGGGTACAGAATTACACGAACCCTAAGGGGTTGAATATTGTCGATTCGTGCCGTGCCTTACCGTACCTTACTGTGTCATCTCGTCTGTCAGCTCCGTATCTTCTCGAATATCATATTTTGGTATCGCTATGTGAAAAGCATTCTTCTCGAATATTTTTTCCTATTTTATTTACAATTAAACAGAAGTTACAATTATTAATATTAACACATGAGTCTGAAAAAATTGTAAATTAAAAATGAAATTTATTAATACTTACTTGAAAAAGTTACACATGTATAAGAATTTATAGATTTGATTATAGACGATTTGATGATGGATCTTTGCTTTAAATACCAAAAATAAACGTATGAAACAAAAAAATAAATTAATTCCATAGTTTTTAATTTGCATAGATTTAATATTATCCTATATTATAAAATAGTTCAGAGTGCATATAATTAATTATTTCACTTAACTGAATTTAATGGACGGAAAGATTTATAAGGTCTTGTAATCTCATTAAATAATAATTGTCCCGTATTTTAATTTCGAACTTTTTCTTCAAGTCTTTTAGATTAGTTAGATACGAATAGGAGATAAAATATATGATGAAGATGGTTTTATCACACGAAATAATGGTAGAATAGGATGGTAGAATAAAATAACGTAGCAGAATAGGATTAGGCAAAGAGAACTTGGTCATTCCGTAAAACATCTCCAGTTCTTTATTTATCTCGAAAGTTTTATCGGATTCTATCTCGTGCATGCATAAAGTAACATAGTTTACAATTTAATTTGGCCATAATGCAAGTTGTACATTAAATTATGAAAATTTCTATTAAATTACCTTTAGATAGCAAGTTTCATTATGTATTGGCATGTAATAGCTAATTTTATGAATCTGTTTAATGCAGAGACACTAGTTGGATTTTTATTTTCATCAAAGCTGTTCACGCAACTTTGCAATTTGTCAGTCAGACATTGTTTTACCGAGAGTCGAATTTAATTTTTTAATAATTGTAAAAAATAATATTTCGAGCGATAACTTTTGTTCATACTTTTACAGAATACAACGTAACATAGCATACGTGCATTTTTATATCTGACAATTGAAGCATTGTATTCCGACTTATTTATACGCGACATTTGAAGATTGCCAACTCAGATTCTTACGAAGCGTCTTCGAGTTTTCTTCTCTTCCCAGTCAATACGATTCACGCATGGAATTTTCAAAGTGCATTATCACATCGCCTGCGAGAGTCTGCTTTATGGAGACGTGCATTTTCACGTTTTCCTCGTCCATTTTGTTAAGTGTCCTCTTAGACTGTAGTGGCTAAAGAGGAATAGCTCTTCGAGCGATCGGGTACGTGCTTCTGAATGCCGAAGCAGCGAGATAAAGACGAAACGGACAAAATACGAGATATCTACGAGAGGACATTCATTTTCACGTGCATCGCTTCTCTTCGGAAAAATTTCCCGGAATTGCTTCGTACTCGAGAACTCGATCGACTCGATTTATGAAAAGCACGAGATAGAATCTTTCGTGAGATGCTTTTCAAACGTTTGTTACGTGGTATTTTAACACGTTATATCAAAGAACGCAACAATGACATTCTCTCACGATGCTCAAATAATACGTATTTGGGCATTGTACTTTGCCTGCTTATTTAAAAATCTCAAAAATTGGAAACTCGAGTATTGGATATACGTATTTTGTATTTCTAAGAAAAATGTACTCTTCGTTACTCGTGGGAATTTTTTTCTCGATCTGTTTCCTTGGGAATATTTGTTAATTGTGTAAGATGTACAAACGTATATAATTGATATTTTTTCCCATGGTATTTAACTTATGAGTGATAATTTGTCCGTTTCACTCCTTTGCCAACTAGTTAACACCTCGTAGTCCACGAGTCTTGAGTGTGTCCTCTCTTTCATTTTTCCACATCGCCAGAATAACCGGTGAATAACCAACTAGTCGAACCAGTCAATATTAAATTCAGTATCATGTCCGTGCATCTGCTTCGCCGTAATCATAAACATTGCATTTACTTCGAAGTTTAATTATTGCTATTAACGTACGTTCTCATTCTCTCTATAAATCTCGAAGCATATCTTTTAAATATGAATTATTTTGTTGTTATTAATTTTGTTGTTATAAATTATTTTGTTTATTGTTGAATAATTTTTGTAATTTTCAAACTTATGACCATTTATTACAAATCTTCAGATTGATAACAAAAAAACACATAATGAAAATTCGTGCAAAATATTAAAATTTATTTTCCAATAAAACGATATTTACATTTGATAAAATATACTTGTAAAGTATAATCGAATACTCTCACGGAAAAAAAACAGCTAAGATTGCCAAGAACAAAATTCGTCCATCAATACATTTTGTGATTATAAAATCGATTATGATAACCGTAAGATTAACATATTTTATCGACTACTGTTAAAATATGATTATCATAATGAAATGTATCATTATAACAAGAAGATCCAAATGTATTGATGGGCGAAAATTATCATTATTTCCGGTTGTAGCAATCATAGTATTTACTTCTTTTATTTCAGAATAAAATAAAATAAAATTATATTTATCTCGACAACTGTCGTAAAACTTCCGTTTTTTTTTGTTAAGTATAGTTCAATTTTAAATATATGGTTATTGATTACTGAAACACACGGAGAGCTTTCGTTATATTTTACAAATTTATTGATTGCAAATGTCATTTTTTATTTAAAAAATCCATTTTAATTGATAGAATTTCTTGTATGTATTTTTCTCGTTTTTGATGTGACAGTCTAAGATGTCTGCAGTGAGTAGACAAATTAATGAATTGGATTTTGATTGAATTTTAAAAATCTAATAAAATTCACAAGACCCACGCGTAGATACATATAATATATATATGTATCTAATTTTATCATATCTACGGTAAAAAAAACGGTATTTTGTCGAGCTATATCGAAACGAATAACAACAGCGTTATCAATAGAATGTCCTCGAACGTATTTTTTATGTCCTAGGGACGTCTGCGACTTCCGATCCTGTGGACGGGGATGGTCCCAGCACGGTTGGTCCATTAGGTCCAGTTGGCAGTTTGATACCTTTATCGGGACGCAGTGGAGCTGCAGGGATACGTCGTGGCCCTGGTCGGCCCCGATTACGGCCAACTGGGCCTGGACATCAAGGCTATCGCACTCCTGGTCATCATCATAGTAAGAAGGTCCAACGGCCGCTGCCAGTACCCATCAGATCTCATCAAACGGTCGCAGGTGTCAATCAGCAAAAAGCATCTTCATCGTCGCAAAAGCGTCCTGGTATGTCGGTGACTGGTACTTCATCTTCGTCGTCATCTTCAGTCGCAGCCGCGAATTCGACACTGTTATCTTCATCATCGTCATCGTCATCATCCTCAATGTCGTTGGCGGAATCACGACCTTTCGGATTTTACACGCAGCAACAGCCACGCACAGGATCATCGTAGTTTTGCAGAGGAAGAATAGTGATTTGACTTGAAGCTTGTCCTGATGAGACAACGCGCAAAAGTCTTGCGATGTCGGTAAGATGTTTTCGAGATATCTCTGCGTTTTCTCTTTCCGCCAGGTGCTGACATTTCAAGCAGATTATCCATGGATCAATCAGTGAATTAATAGTGCAGTGAAAAAAATATTCTCATGGCTCGCGATTTATTTTTCGAAATTCAGACTCGATTAAAATAAATATAACATATATTTATTGTGTCTCGTGAGAGTTTGACTTCTGCTAGTGATGTTTCTGTACGCGTGACTCGAGCGTGCAATTCTGATAAATTGGACTCTCGTCCCGCCCTCTGTCATCCTAAATTGTAATTGTATATGAAAGGAGACAGCGATTGACAATATTTAGGCACTGTTACGGTTACGATTATATTGCACAATTATATTTATTTTAGTTATGGCGTAAGAAATAAAACGGAACTCATCGTCGAACGTTAGAAAATACAATTGTCGATGTCAGTTAGGTACTTAATTCGATGCTTGCCTTCGAGTCCTTTTATCGGATTCGTCTCCTCGGTTTTACAGCAATTTGGATCGTACTCTTCGATTAAACGTGCAAAAATTGGAATTCTTGTAGGACACTTATTCGCTGCGGGAGTGAAAGAGGTCGATCTCTGTTATTAATCAGTCGATCCAATTCTACATATGTGGTACAAGTGTAGCTCTCGTTTTTAACTGTAAGTGTACAATTAGATAATCGACACGACGCGTGACGTGTTGTTGCGCGCACGTTGGCGCCGAATTCTGACGACGATCACCGACAGATCAGATCTCCGGCGAATATGTCGACGAAAAAGGGAAGGGGAAGGCATTTTGAATTTGCCTTCTTCGTCTTCTTCATTGTTCGCTCTCTCGGCGTCTTTGTACATTGTTCATTAACGATAGCATTATTCCGTCACTAGACTCGGCTAGCCGATATTTTTTATGCATGTTACGAGACGTCGTTAGGCCAATTCAATTTGTAAAAGAATAGTATTTATATTAGCAATAAACAGACAAAAATTTCACCTTCACGAATGTTTGGCAAATTTTATTCCAAATTTTATACACTCCGCATTTCCTTCCACCGACGACTGTTTTAACTGATTCAATTGGATTTTTCTTAACAAAAATTTAATCAAGTACTTTTTCTTTCTTTTAAGTGTTTTAATAACCCAATTTTTAAGAAATAATAGTAAAGTTTACATTTTTAACTTGATTTAAAATTGATTTTTTCCGTCAGTAAGACATAGTGAATATGAAATATCTTGAATGACATAATTTTTGTTTTTAATTTCTGTCTTTGTTTTCTTATACTTCTACTACTTTCGATTTTCGAAAAACGTGTAAACGACTGTGGTAGAAGGATTCTGTATGATAATGTCTGATTAACAAAACAGCGTCCGAAAGTTGGAGTGCTGGTTAATAGTGCGAGTATGCAGCTGTCGATGGAGCCGCATCATCATCTGCGTGATTGGGATCAAGCTGAACGCGATGAATCCTTCGTACCTCGTGATTCTTTTTATCTGATCGCACAAACTGCGAAAATCCCATGAGTAGCAGCACATTTTTGGAATTAATTAGCGAATATCTCTTTCCTGTCGTAAGTCGGTTAGGAGTTCATTGATTTCCAACTGTTGCCGTTAAGTTCCTCTAAAAACGTTGAGTTCCTCTTGTGATTGAGAAATACATGATCTTAAACAAACGATCTTAAATAAATTAATATATATAGCGGTTGCTGTATATATTAATTTATTTAAGATTAATTTTATTAATTGTATAAACAGATATTATCATATCTTTAAGATATGCCATGATAATTTAATTTATCTCGAATTTAATTTTAATATGTATTATTATAGTTTAAGCACGGAAGTTAATATTTTACATAATTTTGCAATATATAAACTGATAATAATTCAATTCGTCGCACGCGTGGCCAGTTTATTGTGGCCATCAATAACAACAACAACAACAACAACAACAACAACAACAACAACAACAACAACAACAACAACAACAATACAAGCGACAAAGAGTAGTACTCCTGTTTCAATGGAAGGTAGACATGGTGCGCCAATAATTGCAACCCGCATACCATCGACATCATAGGTCACAGGCTTTCATCAAGGTCGCTGTTATGAATATGGACGGACCGCTCAATGGCATCCAAAAATATCGGGTAAGTACAGTAAGAGAGAAAAAGGAATGTGAAGGAGAGGACGCGATAGGGGTTGCAGTTTAGACTGAACATAAACAACAAAATTAAGTTATCACAACGACTTTCTTTGTCGTTTTTTTTCTTTACTGTAATAATACTGTAATAAATACATAAATATTAAACGTCATTATATTGCAATATTTATATGTACAATTTGGTTACATATATTAATTTGATTATAGCAGATCTAAAGGCAAATAGATATACATATATCATATAATATCGATACATTGAACTCGAAACTAGAATTCGTAAAGCTTTTTATCTTTCTACAGAAAAAGAAATTATATGTTTCTATAAATGATTCATTCCAAACATTGGTACTATATTGGTAGATCGTATTAAATTTATCAATATCATTTTCTGTTTTTTATAAGGACAATTTTTAATAATTTCGAAAATCGATATATCAATTATTTTAACATTCGGTATTATTTACGATTGCACTCTGGCTGCACGTCGCTCCGCGTCGTGCGCATTCTGTCACGCGAGAGAAGAGCAGAACTCCGTCCGAGGACCGAGACCTTGCGTTGCACCTGCTACTCTCAGGTGTACGCGAACGCGTCTTTTATCCAGGCGTGATCTCGGTGCATCTCTCTTCCTCTCGTCCTTTTGTATGCTCCGAACGAAAGGCATACACGCGAGGTGCGCCGCTGTTCCAAGTCCGCGATTAATCGCTCGCGCACGCTCGACAATCCCAATCTAATTAATCTGATCATCTTACGCGGCAGTCATTCCCTTACTTATGATTGTAATCGTAGGCGATAGATAAAATATTTCCAATATGTATTGTGAAACCTACTATACATTTCAGTTCTAATTGTAATAAATATTAGTTTTTGTATTGTAATCTGATTTGGCTCTATAATATTGACCTGTTTTTATTGATTTTATTGTATTCCAATTTTTCTATTTTCTCAAAATAATTTTAATTTATATATTTTGCTACTTGCGTTTCCCAAGCCAAGCTCGAATATTTAACGTCTATGATAATAAATGATGAAATCATATCGGGATGCCTCATATGTCATTTTAAGCTACTCGATATATCTGTGCAGTTAATTAATTCTTGTATGGCAATGGGATCGATACGCGATCGGGAGACAAATCGTTACTTGAACTTGATATCGCAGGTGCGAGACTCAAAACGAGTTCTTTCAAGGTCATTATCAATCACACTGTATTTCCGATTAATATTTTTCGTCTTGGGGTGTTTAAACAGAATCGCTCATTGATATGTAATCAAACTTCCCTTATGATGGAAATTGATTTTCCTTGTGTTTCATTTAAAATTTTAAATAATACTTATTTGATTCGTACTTAAGAGAAAACAGTAATGACAGGAAAATAAATATTCTAAATAAAATTCGGATGTGAGATTACTTAATTAATGTTCCACGAATGAAACAATAGATTTGTATGAAAATTAACAGATAAATCACAATGAACGAAATAACAGCTCCATTTCTTCGACGACGTCAAATTAGTCAATTAGTGTCAATTATTATGACTGCGCGATTCTATCTCGTAAATTTATGATTTCAAGATAATCTAATGTATTCCCAAAAACGTGTGTCAATGTTAGATATATGATAACACGTTATGAGAATAGATTAAAATTTTTTCGCCAGAAGCTAATCTTTTGCGTTTATCTCTTTCGAAAATTTTTTTGCTCAATTATTTTATCCGCGTATGTAAATTCGACCCTATAGAAAGTACGATGTCCTTGGGAGCGCGTGTTTCGTCTTTCGTCCAAGACGTTCAACGGTGGGATAATTTGACACACGCACGGTATTGTGTAATTAGAAAGATAATTACGTAATTATGAATTAATATAGTACGCTGTATCCCTGGCTCTCTCTTCCTTCGATCGCATCGGCAAGCAGTCGGCCGTGCGAGCGAGCGAACGAACGTTCGCTGGCGTCGTCTATGCCAATTAGGCTCGACGGCAGGTCGGTTGCCACGAAATTAAAGCTTTTATTTCGGCGTGCGAACGCACGAAATTAGCGAAGCGAAACGCGAAACAAGCCCCACATATATTCCTTTCCTTATTTTCAGCTCCGCGAATGTGGCCGACGATGCATCTCACGTGTGAGCTTCTGCACAAATGAAGTATAAGTATATTAAAAATATCCGCAGTTTTTAACGTTGCATTAACATGCTGATTTCATACGATATATTTTCTTCTCCATGAATGTGAAAGAGTTTTTTTAAACTCTTGAAAAATTTGGTAATCTAATCCATGTACGATAATGGGAATAAAAATTAACGTTTTCGTTATCCATTTGTTATCCGCAGCTCAGTTTAATATACATATATTACCGATAATTTTAGCTTTGCAGTTTGTAAGAACTTGTAGAAGAACGAGAATCCGAGACACCTGGCATTTGTCGCTGGCAAATTAGGATTTTGCGAATTTAGATGTATACAGTTCTTACGTACGGAACAGGTTGAGCGCGTTCGTATTTGCGATAAAAAGCGTACTCTCGCCACGAGACAATTAACGACATCGTTAAGCCACGAACGCGTTCTTGCGATCGCGAAATAATATGTGCGGGTTTTGCGCGTAAAAAGACGCTAGGTGTGGGTCAATTAACGGCATCTTTAAGGCGTTGGGATTCCGTTCGTAATCGTCAAACGCGCGTATAGATTTTGTGGAAAAAAAAACGCGTTAGCAATTTTTTTTTCCTATCGCTTTTCTTCTTTACATAAGATTTTTTTTTTAATAGGCATGCTAATGTTATGTCACAATTTCTCGAAATGTACATTATATATATTTTTAATTTTGAAAACTAATTCATTTCTTGATGTATGTGAATAATATGGTCTTTGACGAAATGGAGAAAATTAATAATCTGAAAAGATTTTAAAAGGAGTTTTACGGAGGAGTTTTTTTGGACAATTTTATAATCAATTTCTCTCTTAAAAAAAATTTTGCAAGTACATATTATAGATACACACACAATTATCCAGTATAATTTCTTGACAATTGAGAATAATCGATACGTGAATATGAAATCATTGTCTATTAGATATCTAAAATAAACCTTGCAAGTTAAACTTATTTGGTTTTCAAACCTTACAAGCGTTGATAAACTTAATACAACGTAAGAAAATTTCTCGAGAACTTGGAACGCTTGCAGTTCCTCACTCGAATATAGCCAGGTCTAAGGACGGGGACGTCGGGCAAGTCGGGCGTCGGTGGCGGCGAGGCACCGAGCGTGCTTCCTGCTGCTTGACCGGAAGTCGCGAGTCAGAGGCTCGGCTCTACGTAGGCGTTACGCTTCCTTACGCGTATCTACACCGTCTCGCTCCCAGTTTCGCTACCAGCCCGCCTGCTACTGCCTGCCTGGAGGTATC
>Ga0157362_1000467_pt1 | contig 13803 bp, 14 predicted proteins | sample AttlaeALBM3_FD_111480 | JGI IMG/M metagenome (GOLD analysis project Ga0157362, IMG submission 111480) | Fungus gardens microbial communities from leaf cutter ant in Ribeirão Preto, State of São Paulo, Brazil - Atta laevigata ALBM3 | ecosystem: Host-associated > Fungi > Mycelium > Unclassified ... | reverse complement strand
TCAGTTTTCTGTCGAGAATAATTTCGCATATTTTAGTTAAGGAGAACTGATCAACATTAAGCAATATAATGAGAAATTGAAATGGATACGATTATGTAATGAAGGCATGAATGGTAAAGGGCGTCAATTAACACGCGATCGATCGTTCGATCAGATCAGAAAAATATCTTAATCCCTTCCATGAACAAATTATTTGTGAAATGTACCCGAATTCGTTTATATATTGTTTACAAATATATGTTGTACAGACTATCCCAAGTTCACTGTTATTTCCTTTAACGATATTCCTTCAACGATATATTTTTTGAAAAATGTCAGTTTAGTTTTTTCCTCGAAAATTGAATAGAAATATCTGCCTTTTTATTTTCTTTTTATTTTCAATCTTATACCTTGACATTTTTACTTATCAAGAAGAAAAGTTCGTAAACTTTTCAGACTGTGTAACTAATAACAGAAAAATCAATTTAAAAAAACTGATCTTTTTGTATTTACATGTTTTTCGTAAAATGAAAGAAAAAGAGATGTGCAGTGAATTTGGAACAGCTTGTATATTACGTTATTAATAATTGTCTCAGTATAGAGAGAATAATTTGGAAGGGAAGCATTCCCGCAACACGTGTATATAAATTTTCTTGGTCCTATAAAAAAGAGAAGTAATATGCTTTTTATACAAATATCATTCACCGAGATTTTAGAATTCCGCTTTTATTAATTTACGGAAGACCCAGGATGATAACTAAATATTCTTATCATCCAATTTTTCAAATAACATAGTCAAACTGAATAAACTTTATCTAACATTAAAATGATCGACTTATTTCTCTATCACAAAATCTATCACAAAATAGTAAATTTACATGCGATTAGGTATTTATTGTAAAATTTTGACAGTTTGCATTATTTTTATTATATTTCTATTTTATAGAGATACATATACTTAAAAGGAAGAATTATTTTTTCAGTTAATTTTTAATTAATACAGTATTTCATATATATTTCTTAATATTTGTAAATAGAAATTGAATTTTTTTTGCAAGAATAACGCTTTAAGATCTAATTCTCTTAATTATTCTTATTTATAATTATAAATTTTTAATTTCCATCATACATAGTTAATATAATTACGTAAATATATAATAAATTGTTATTATAATTTTAAAATAATTTACGTTATTTATTATTTAATAAATTATTGTTATATCTAATTCTTTTAATCTCTGAAATTAAGTCACTATTTAGTGAATAATCATATCAAATATATGAAAAAGGTAATTCTCAAGCAAAAACTTTATATTTTAGGAAAGAAAGAAATATTATGTGATTGAGAATCGAAAAGTCTCTGTTAAAAGTCTTTATTATTACATCCCTTCAAAAGATCGATAGATTTAAAAAAAAAAATTGACGCGAATTCAGTTTGCAACATCGAATTTTTGATTTTCTAAAATCAGCAATCTGTTAAAAGTGTTGGAATTTATATATGTTATTCGTTTTTTTTTCCATTCTGTTTTTAGTATTCGCATTCTTTATAATAATTATAATTGGATTCGAAATACAATCTTTTTCATTTCTTTTTCTAATATAAAGTGTTAAAATCAAATAATACGCAATAAAATTTAACATGGCATTTTAATTTTTATTTAATAGTTATTTAAAATCGTTCAGAACGACTAGATCTTCAGAATGACTTGAACATAAAATTTTAGAATTAAAAAAAAGCACAAAAAAGAATTTGATTATTTTCAAATCGATGTCTGATTTCGAATACCACGAAATCGTAACACCCACAAAATGAATTCTTGTCAATTTAAAAAATTTTTTTATCAGCCTTTTTTTTATAAGAACTGCACTAGATAATATATATATTTCTATTTTAGCTGTATTTCGACGAAATTTTATTCGATATACATAGAAATATAATCAACGTCGAAAAATTACCTGTCCATAGTACTTTTCGAATGGCCATTGTATCTCCATATAAAATCAATGGCAGCTTTCCGCGAAAGGTAAACTTTGTAAAAAAAAAAAAAACATAATTTAGATTGAACTAGGCTCTTCTCGTTGATACTTTCAAGCTTGTGTAGAACTGTTTCGTAGGATTTTCAACAAATTTGGTAAGATAGAATAAAATCCGAAAGAATTTCGTACGATAAATTTGTTTGGACTGAATTATTTGAATCTCCGCATCCCGTTTCCAATTTTCATCCTCTGATAAAAATAAAGAATTATTTACGTGAAAAATGTCTATATTCATTATTCACAATAAAGGACAAATGATAAAACAAATGAAGAATACGAAAGTTATAGTAAAAAAAATAATGGGTAGAATTTTATTTAAACGTAAATGGTTTATTTTCACCGAATTTTTTTATTCAATTGTTATATATAATAGAAAGGTGTTTACATATTATTAGCGTTCAACAAAACTTATATATATTTCCATTTAATTTATACCATTTAGAGGACTAAACATATATATAACAATTAGATATACATGCTGCCCTTGTATATACGGTTTTAAACACATACACTTTCGGAGAACTTACTTACTTTTGAACTAATTTCGAGCATTTCGAAATATTGAAATAAATAAAAAACTAATATATTTTTATTCGTCTTTGTTAAATTATTTAATAATTTATTAATTAATTACTAATAAATTAAAATAGTAAAGATAATTTTGAATTTAAATAATTTTTATTTTTAATTTTTTTATTACATTTATTTAATAAATATAATAAGTATTAATATCATGATTATCAAATTTTAATTTATCAAATTTTTTAAGATATTTTATGAAATAAACTATTAAATATAAATTATACCTTAAATATTATATCTTACATTGAAAAAAATAAAAAAATATTTTGTCTTATATTCTATTATAAAAAAAGAATAGAGCAATATCTTTTAAATGCTATAACATGAAATGTTTTCCATTTCCTAAATTTATGTTCTAAGAATCTTTAAATTAGTTCAAAAATAAGAGATTAAGATGTCTTCCTTCTCAATTTTGTAAAATAAAAAATGAGAATTATTAGAGATCTAAAGTCGTTTCCAAATATGATTGCGGAAAAATTTTCTTTGTCACTTATATTAATTATTGCAAATCGATTTTCAATTTTATTTATGCTTTATGTATGTACACCATCGAAAATAACATATATGTAAAATAACATGAATAACAAAAATCTACACTTTCATTATAAATCGTATAAATTTTACACTTGTTCATGTAATTTTTCAACTAACGTTTTTTTTACAGTGCACATCGATTATAAAGCTATTAGAATTAATTGATACTGATCATATAATATAAAGAAAATGTGTGTGGTAATGCTTATATAAGTGTAGCTTCTTATTTTGACAGTTTTCGATTCAGTTTGTCTGCGCGAAAAATTAAACCGTTATGAAAAAAAACTAAATAAATATGTCAGAAATGTGTTAAGTAGAATGAAAAATAATGTCTCAAAGTATAAGAAACGATTTAGAACTTTTTATCGATTTTTATCCTCCATACACATATTGTAATTTAAAAAAAATTTGTTTTTTAGGCAGTATTGCAAATTTAGAATTGAAATAGATCCAATATCTTTTATAAGAGTTAGAAGACGTTTTTTTCGAATAAATAAAGAAAAGAGACTTTATTTTTAGTGAGGTCAAATTTCGTAAACGCATTTACGCATTTATATTGTTATGCATTTAAATAAACTTTCCTATATAACAGACAAAAAGACATATTTCTCCAAATTAAAAAAGACATATTTCTCCAAATTATTACAACATAGTCAGAATTTATCTAAAAAGGAAAATTAGTTCAGAATGTTCAAGTGAAAGATCTACAAAATAAACTGTTGAAACACAGCTTTGACATACTGACGCATTTTTTTATCGAAATAGATTATTCACGCATTTCTTTTTTTTTACAAACGCATGTACTTGGATGTTCACATTCGTAATTAACATTCATACATATGAAAATATTCAAAAATTATTTATACTATAATACGATATTAGTATAATAGTATCAAATATTTAACAATTTAGGGAGTGCAAATTTGAATTACAAATGAAATAAATTATTTAAATTTAGTAATATAGACAGTTTAATATTAAAATAACATTTGCTAACATTAATGCTTTGCAATCAAATCAATATATATATATTATAGATATGGATTTGATGTATTCCCCCTTTTCTTTTGACTTTTTAAAAATATGTTCTTACAGTTCTTAAATAAAATAATACATATTTATAAGATAGTATAAGATATTTTAAAAGTAAGTAGTATGGGATATCTTATTTCTTTAATTTTTATCTTGATTCCAATGACAATTTCGATGAAAATCATGAGAAATATCACGTTTAGTAAAAAGAATTCGTTTCTTATTGAATAATGTCGAGTAATTATCGTACAGAACATTCCTGTTTATTAATCAGTTTGCCTGTCTCGTATTATAAACAATAGACAAAGCGAATTTGGATCGTGATTGCTAAATTTATATCCTTCTAATTAAATAAATACCTATAAGCGTGATTATCATACGAATTATCAATTGAATCCAAATGTTAAACGAAAGTGAATTTATTTTACTTTCAGAAGTGAAAAGTAAATAATTAGAGCACTTCTTCGAGACTTCTCAATTCAGAGATAAAGATTCAAATGAAATTAAAGTAATTACACGACTTAATCAAACATAACGTTCAGAACATACAGACGGAACATTAATCACATTCAGCAGATTTACACTTTCATGAATTTCGAACAGTAATTGAATCTAAATAATATATGGGTGCAGTTGAGTTGTCGCTACAAATGCTGAAGTATTTGATTGATCAATCGGAAAAAAGAATTTTACTAATTGACCAATCAAAAAATGCTTCCAAACAGCGGTAACTCAACCGCACTCTATGTCAGTCAATCAATCAATTTTAATTGATACAGTTATAATTACTAAATCAGTGATCTAGATTTATAGTTTCAAAATTGTCCAATGGCCTAATGATTATCAATCCAGTGACAAATTTCTCAGTGATCTCTATTTTATCTTAAAAGACATTTTAAACAAGAAATTGTTGAATCGTTACAGAGAGGACAGTAGTTCTTCTTAAGAATAAGAAGGCATTGATTTGAGTGATCGATCAATGTATGCAGATGTTAATCTCGCGCAAACTTATTTAAAAAACGAGATCAAAGAGTAATTTAATAAATCATTTCTTATAGTGTAAATAAAATTGGAAGCTTGCAGCCCGTACTGTATCACCTAAAAATACAACCCAGTTTTTTTCTCTTTCCTCCTTATTTATCTCTTTTTTTCTTTTATTCGTTCGTTCACTCATTCATCATTCACTTTACTTATCGATTCTTATAGTTTATAAATTAGACCATAAGGCATGAAAACATATAAGTAACAGAATTAAAGTAATAAATAGATTATCCAATCTCCTAAATTTTCGACTGCGATTCTTAAATCTATGACTTAAATTCTATGGCTTATATTCTTTTTCTTTCATGTGTTATAGTCTTAATAAGAACTTAGCAAAATTCGTGATTTATTATCGACGCACTTAGGGATAATCACATATTGCATATGGTCATTCCACAAAAAATTAGAGTAATAAATAAAAGATATAAAAAAGAAAAGAGAAATGCTCACGTAACATATTACAAAACATAACTCTACGCAGCGTATTTTTCAAGTCAGCACCTTCTTCTTCATGTAGATAGATATAGCCGATGATAGTCGTTGGCACCGAAGGCGCAATTACATTTGGGACATTTTCGTTGCCGCGTCTCATAACGTGTGCGTAGACAATCCCAGCAAAACACGTGGAAGCACTTGGTAAGCACGGCATCCTTTCGCTTCACTTTACAAGACGGACAAGTTAGAGTTTCCTTATACTCCCGCAACTCTTCCGCCATCACTTCATCCAGGGTTTCAGCGAGCTCAATCTTCTTCATTCGCTCGACCTTGCGCCTCAATTGCGCTATTTCTTCCTACAACACAATTCAGATTAAATTTTATTTCTATCAATGATTGAGTTCTATCAGTGATGGTATTCAAATACACTATCAGATTTTGTCATCTATTTTCTAATATTAAAAAGTTTTTAGCATTCAAAATTTGCATAATGATTTACATAAATTATTAATTGATATAAACAAGAAAATAATTTTCTTAGATCTTTTATAATCCTACCCAATTAATTAAAAAAAAAAAAAAAAAATTCAGAATACAAAAAAATATTTTTTTTTTCTAGCTACTGCAGGATTAATCATTACCTGTAATCTTTTAGTTTTATATGCTTCAGCTTCCAAAGAACTTGTTTTCTCGGCTACGACCTGTTGCGCTTCCTTCATTTGGGAATGATATTTTTCTATAACAATAAGTTATATTAGTTTCTTGTTTAAAAGTAATTATTTAATTTTTTATTAAATTATTTGTCTTCATTTATTTTCCTAGCTAATATAACAATAGCTAATATATGTTGTAAGCACCTTAATATATTATTTAAATGATTAAAAAATTTATGTGAGAAATTTTATTAGAGATTTATATAATTCAAAATCTTAATTATTGTGTTTGCATGAAGAATCTTACCAAGATGGAGTTTGAGATCAGCTGCAGATTGTGCACTCTCTATTGCTTTCCGTTTATGCATCTCCATCGCTTGCTGTCTCAGCGCTAATTCTTTTTCCACCGTGGCGAGAGAATTTTGTAAAAGACGCTCCTTCTCTTCTAACTTTCGTACAACTACGTTGGCCGCTTCCACTTGCGTCGTTAATGTAGACACTTGTTCTTTCAGCACATCCTTCTCTTCCCTCGCAAGTTTGTGCAATTGATTACTTTTGATCCTCTCTGTCATGAGCTTAAAATTTGCGTCATCTTTCTCACGTAACTGCTGTATAAGTCTAGAGTTCTGTTCTTGCATATCCTCGAACGCTTGTCCGGTCACTTCCATCTCATTCAGAAGTGCTTCCTCTTCCTGCAACCAAATACAATTCTGTTCAACGTTACATTTCCGTTCACGTATGTTATCAGATTCTGTCATAATATTTCCTAATATTAAAAATTTTTTAACATTATACATAAAAAAATTTCCATAGTAATGATTTGCATAAATAATTGCTTAATATAAATGACAAAATAATTTTCCAATTAGATTTTTTATAATCAATTCTACTTCCAATTAATTAAGACTTTAATCTTTTTATATATAGCATATATTAAAAATTAAAATTAAAATTATAAAAAGAGTAAGTGTGATCTACCTGTTTTTGACAAGCAACTTGACGTTGCAATGTGTATGCTTGTTCTTCTAATTTTTTAATTTTTATCTGCGCATCTTCATCAGCTAACTTCTTACGTTCCTCACGTTTACTTTCCTAGAGAGCACAATAAAATTCACGTTATCCAAACAAAAATAATTCTCACTAAGTTAATATAAATCAATAAAAATAAGTATTTATATATTATTAAATATTATATTAAATATTATTAATATTATATATTATTAATATTAAAGAGCAAAATATTCAATCCTTATATAAAATTATTTTCCTCTAAATATGAACAAAGAAGTTGTAAATAGGTGATCAAATATATATACATGCGTTGCTTATTTCAATGATTTATCATCATGTACATTATTATAAATCATCATACAATAATTGTAATAATTATAAAATATATTACAACACACTTGAATCTTTTTGACTTGTTGTCGTAAATCCTCCAATTCTGCTCTCGTTTTACGCTCTGCAGCCATTAACTGTACTTTATCTCGCTGCTCTTTTCCAACACCTTTGTACATGTCTAATAAAAGTTTCATTTCTTTCATCTCATTCACAGCTTTTCTATAATCAAATATTTATTTTTATTTATTTTCTAAAAATATATTATCACAATAAAAATATCAGTAGTTTAGTTTAGAAAACACTAGATATCTTCACAAACATACTTAAGTTGTGCCTTCAAATCTCTCACGAGTTCTGATTCTGCCATTTTTGCGTCTTTGGTGCGATGTGCAGGATCTCGATGTTCAGTTTTCACAGATTCTTTCTTGATATCCTTCTCACGTTTTATATCTTTCTCCTTTTTTAGAGTCGGCGAAGTTAACGTTAGAGAGTCTGGTGTATTTTTGTTGCCTTCACCTTCTCCAACCTCAATTGTTTCTACCTCTTCATCAGCACCCGATTCCCTCTTTATAGTAACACCACTTTCTTCTTTTATCTGTACATGTATATAAAAAGTTAACAAGTAGTAAACAAAATCTTTTTTTATTTAAAATTTTTATTATTTTTTAAATTAATATATAGTTCAATTTATTAATTAATATTTTTGCAAGAAAAAATAATTCTGGACTACATATATAAAACTACATATATGCAAACAAATGCATAAAAAATTAATTTTATATAAAAAAAAGTGCATCTCTTGATTTAAATTTATACATTTATATCATTATACCTGTGTAGATCCTGGTAATGAATTTGAAGCATCTTCTTCTTTTCCGCTACCATCTGAATTATTCCCTTCTTTATTTTCTTGCGACGTTTGTTGTCCTAATTTAGTTGTCAATTCCTCTACTTCCTTCTTCAACTGGAAAAATTTGATAAAAATAAACTGTTATCTACTTTTATTACAATTAAATAATATATATCGAGTAATGATTTATATTATATTTTGTTTTGTAAGATAATGCGTAAGAGAGCGATTGATTTATAATAGACAGGTCTCGGGTTCAATCTTGATTGTTCCATAGATATGTATATGACTCGGTTTATAAAAGATTAATTAAAGAATTAAAAAGTCGAAAAGTTTTAAGAAACATTGTATTATGTCCCAGTTAGGAACGAATACATTCAATAAAGAATACATTTTGGTTGTAAAGTTTAAAAGTTTTAAAAGAAAAAAGAAGGAAAATTGTAATCCGACAATTTCGAGACAATAAATTGATACATAGATATTATATAAATCAAAGTTGACAATCACAGAAAATTAATACATTTTGTAATAAAATGAAAAATAAGAAAAACTAATTAGAAAATCATATATGTTTATGTGTACATACTCGAGGTATTTCAGTAGAAGTTTCTTTGTATTTTCGCTTGTACCGATGCACTTCTCCTTTTAATTGCTGATTGTGATTCTGAAGAGAAGTAATTAGGTGCCGCATTTCTCGATTGATCGGACCTGTCTGTTCATTAGCAGCTAGATTTTGTTCAAATTCAATGCGAAGCATCTCGTATTCCTTGCGTAATTGTGCTAAAACGTCTTCAAGTTGTATACACTCGCCGCGTAATTTTTTTTGAGCCATTAATTCTTCACTCTATAAAAAGATTTGGAATAAAAATGAAATATCAATTTACATGCTCGTAAGCACAATTTTCGGATATATGAAGGTTTTACCTCCATCATCTCAATGTGGCGTAAATGTGCATTTTTGCTCGATTGTAATTGTTGACGAGCATCATCCAATTGTGTTTTCAATTGCATAGACTCATTATACAATACAGAAAATTGCGATTGTAAACATTTATACTCTGTTGTTTCCACAATTACTGATTCAGGAAGTTGTCTTATCTACAAAAAAATGTAAAATTTAGCTAATTGGTAACAGCAAAGTTAATTAGATTAGAATATTATGATATAAATAAAATTTAGGAAACAAAACTGTTTACTTACGTCCATTTTTAATTTTTCTACTTCTTTTAAAGTTTCGCGATGTTGCTGATGAAGTTTGTCTAATTCCTGTAATCTATTATTAGCTAATTCACGCGTCTCTTCAAGTTCTCTTTGCAAGTCATCAAGCTGTAAAAAAATAATATATATCTATATATATTATAAATTAAAGAAAGTATTGTAATATTAAAATATTAGTATTGTAATATTAAATTTAAATTTATGCTCGTATCTCTTTATATAAAAAAATAAAATTTTTACCTTAGTCTGAGAAACACTAGATGCAACTAAAGTATTCGGTTTATTACTGCCTTTCTCATCAGTGCCATGAATTTGTTGAAAAGCTTTTAATTTTTCGACTGCTTCTCCAAGATGATGTTCCAATTTATCATTTCTCGCCCGTACTTTGTTCAATTCGTATTGTAGGTCGTCCACTTGATTTCGCAATTCTGCTGCAAGCGTATCTTTCCCTGTTATTGTATCTTGCAATTCTGACATCTACAAAGAAATATCCAAAATAAATAATCAAATAAATAAAAAAAAACTAAATGATGTTACAACCTAATTCGAGCCTTGGCTTTCTAAATTAGTCTCCTTTCTTGAAACTTCTCAATAAAAATTTATGTGTAGAATAGAAAATCAAACCTGAGCTAATTACAAATCTGACTCTCACATGAAACCATTCCAGGCATTCCAGGTAAGGTGTTTACTAAAATCTTGTAAAATTCCCTGAGAATTCCTGGATTTTCTAGGTATTTTTGTTCAATATTCCAAGTAAAATAAGACAATTTTTTTAATGCAACTCTGAAATAAATTGGAATACTAGTAACGCAAACAAATTATTATAAATTAATAGAAGACAAAGATTCCACAAGACTGTATTTATCCTTTTCTATTTGGAGCTCTGAAACCTATTTTAGAGATAATACAGAAAAGACTCACTACAGTATCAGTAAGCTATTTTCTTCTGCTTTCTTCTATTGTCACCTGATTTTTTAAATAAAAACTCGCGAGACACATACGAAATGTAAATAAATATACGTAGATATATATACATAGATGTGTATGCCATATGTATTGCTAAGCCTGATTATCAACATTATACATTAATACAAATAAAATGATTAAAAAAACAATGTTATCGGAAAAAGATAGAATAAATAAAATTCCAAAAATATCCTTCTGTATCGACAAATTTCATAAAAATTCCTGATATTTAAGGATACAAAATCTCCTAAAAATTCTATTCCAGGTTTTTCTAGATAGTAAACACCCTGCCAGAACAAAATCTTACACCTAATGATAACTTTTTGATGTTTAAAAATATTCATAATAATCTCTCTTTTCTTTATTTCAAGTAACTCATAATTTATTTATAACAAATAATAGCTTTATGTATATAATCGATAACATAAAAAGTGGAAAATTAAAATAAAATAAAAAATCAATTACCTTCAATGAGATAGTATGGTACTTTTCATGCAATTGTATATTTATCGCCTGCAGATTTCTATTTTCCATTTGTATTTCCGCATTGGCACGACGTACGACTTCGTCAATGTTCGGTGCCTCTTCTATATAATACGATTTATAATCTTCAATTATAAAAATGTACGATTTTTTGCAAGTTATATATATATCCATAAAGTTCTTTACGAAATTTTTGTGGAAAAATTTGAATCTTACCGCAAATCAAAACATGATATATACGTCAATTTATTCGAGTGTATTATATTAAAATCTCAAATTAATATTAATAAATAAATATTAATTTAAAATCTCAAAACAAATTCTGGATGTAACTTACCACCATCAAATTCTCCTTTAAGGGCAAGAGTGATTTTTTCATTTCTTTGAGATAAACGATCAAATGCCTGTACAACTTTAGACACAGCTCGTTTTGATACCTGTACACGGTTTGCTAATTTGTCATCCAATTCCTCTTTATCCCAAGAAGATAATTGCATTAGAAATGATGTTGTAGCCTCACTCTCGTCTATAATTAAAAAGAAAAACATTTTGTTAAATTTATCGCAAAAAATATTGTTACATTGCATTTTTTTTTCAAAACTTACTTTTATTTTCAGATTCATCGGCAGTTTCAGCATCGAATCTCTGTAATAATACACGTATATCTTCATTGAGTTGATTCCAATATCGGTTAACTACATTAAGTACTGCATCGTCCTGCATTTGGCGTTTTTCTAATTGTTCAATACGTTGTCTCAATTCAGCTTCCATTCTATGTCTTTGCTCCAATCTCTGAAATAAGTAAATTATACATGAAAAAAAATAGGTATATACTAAAAATTATATAATAATATGAACAATTTATATCAAATTATAATAGTATATTTTTAAATTTTAGAATATATACAAAAATATTATATGTATGTAATATGTATGTACAGGATGACAATTGAAAAATCAAATCTAAATCATTTATTTCATAATGAACAAATAAAATTATTTGGCAAAAAAATTTAATATTTATTTTATTGTATATTCTTAGTAAAAAATAATACCAATTTAGTTTCAACTTCCTGCAATAATAGCAAATGTTATCCTGAATAAACTATATTTTTATATATAATTAATATAATTTTCATAAAATTACTCAACAGAATTGTGTAACTATTTTCTTATTAATATTATTTTTTTATATATAATTATATGCAACATGTTATTACAGTTTATCCTTATCTTTATCTGCAATTACAAATCAATTTATTAATAGTAATAAAAGTATAAATGCAATGTAAACTTTATATACCTGTGCCAGTTTTTTATTCTGAAACTGTAAAACCTTCATGTCCATCTCTTCGAGAGTAGATATGGGTCCAATTAGAATCGGTTCGAACTGCACCTTCTTTATAGGTGGTTGGGAACTGGAGTCCCCATTATCTGGGGGTCGTTTCGACATCTTTGCACGCAGTGCTGTGTCTGTCAATTATAAATAGTAACAAAATAATTTATTTAGGACATTGAGATGTTTTTATTTAAAGTAAAGCTTATACTGTTTAATGTTTTCTGGTGCATAGAATATCATATATTCTATAAATAATTATACTAGTTTCGAATGAAATATTCTACTTTCTACATGTGGTGTGTTACCATATTATATAAATCGATAAAGAAAAGTGCTATATTTACATCAGATCTCGATGTAAATATAGCACTTTATAGTTAGTACAATAATATTAGCTTCAGAAAAAAAAAGATGAAAAACTTCTACGAGGTTATGTCTATATCGAAGAGAGAGAAATCCACATAGACGTTGCAGGTGAATCATCAGTAATGACTGAAAACATTAATGGCCAACACGTGACAAGCATGATTTGAAAAATATATATACAAAAACGAGAAATAAAGACTTTATAATATATTATCAAAATCGATGTCTTTTAAGATGTCGTCTCGTTTTGTCACGCCTACAATGTTAGCTAGTGTTTCAAAGTAAATTGAAGTAAACGATACATAATTAGAATGGAATTCGTGATACTGAGAAGTGTAGGGGCTATCATAAACGTTACTGAAATTTTTCAATTTACGAAGCTCTGGAGAAATGAAATAATAGCGTTGGTGTAATGTCGTTATTATTGATTTCGCGCGCGCGAGGTGGCGGTGGGCGCGGGTTTACCTTAGTACAAGCAATTAAACTGTTTCCGCTGCCGTTGCTACGTCCACCTTCCACGATTATTCGTGCTTCGCTTCCACGACCTCGCTGCTACGACATCATTCTCCGACAAACTGTGCCTCGTGTCTTGGATCGGTCGTCGTGGACCTCTGCATCTTTCGCGATTTCATGGACGAAAATCGTGGAGTCGTTCAGAAAGCACGCCAGTCCGTTGATCGTCCTGCCCCAGCCAGGGCAGCCAGCCAACAAAAATCACCGTTACGCGACCGTTCGGAATGATTCGGAAAGTAAATGATTGGAAAGCGGTCGATATATGAATCTGTCTGTAGGTAAAGAAAATTATTCCCGTGTTGACGATACTCATATGATAAATAAAATTTATGATAACATTTAGGTAAAGTTGATAATATAGAATTCTTTAAAATTATTACGATAGTAGTACAGGTTGCCGTCAAAGTCGCTACTGTAAGAAAAGGTTAGGT
>Ga0157362_1000466_pt1 | contig 13827 bp, 5 predicted proteins | sample AttlaeALBM3_FD_111480 | JGI IMG/M metagenome (GOLD analysis project Ga0157362, IMG submission 111480) | Fungus gardens microbial communities from leaf cutter ant in Ribeirão Preto, State of São Paulo, Brazil - Atta laevigata ALBM3 | ecosystem: Host-associated > Fungi > Mycelium > Unclassified ... | reverse complement strand
CACAATAATTTATTATTTTACATTTAAGAAACTTGTTCATTCTTTTAATGATTTTTTCTTTCGCGAAGTCCTTGATCACTGAAAAACATAATGAATATAAAAAAATCGTATATGATTATAATAATCGGCAAATTAGCGCGTGCACTTTGTGATTTGTCATTTCGAGAGAAGATCACAAGTCGCGAAAGTCATCTCTCTCTTCAATTCCTCGGAGGTGCACTCTCGTTCATTGAATGCATGCTGCATTGCAGGACCTTGCAGCTGCAGGCCGCGGCTGCATAAATCTGAACGCCTGTCTGACTCGAGTAAGCAAAGGTCTTCCCGTATGAAAATCGAAGGACGCTCGGCGTTCGGCCTCGCGCTTTCCGCGCGCGCATTGCGTGCAGCGCTCGAAATACATGCAAAAAAGAGGAACGCGCCACGCACTATCACCCCATCCATGCCATTTCGATGGAGGTCACCCAGTGAGTTAAGTGGGTCTCGACCACTTGGTTAGTGTGTCACGGCGTACTCGTTACTGAATAAACTTAATCTCAATATCGCAGTTAATAAGCCAATCGCGACAGACTCACGCGATCCTCCTCTCTTTCTTTCTTTCTTTCTTTCTCTCACGCTGTCTTATTTTTTATTCTATGAGGATCGCAATTTTCGCGAATGTTTTTCTTAAGGACTGTCATAGTCAAGAGAATGACAAGTTATATTTTAGGCCAAAGATTCGCAAAAATAATTTCGCAATGATCTGTTTAAATTCAAACATGTGATAACTCAATTTACTTATTTTTACTTAAATTCTGATTTTATCAATAACGCAAAATAATGATTTTATGTTCAAATTAATTTTTAAATTAAAAATATATCTTAAAGCTTTAAATAATATATTTTATTTTTCGATTGAACAATTTAATGAATTAAGATATGTTGCTTATATTGAATTTTAATGTTAGTATTAAATTTTAATGCTGTGAATTTTCTAATGTTGGTTTTTCGAGAGATATCTAATTATGAAGATAAAAATTAATTAAATTTGTTACGAACAATATATTTCGAAAATAAAATTTAAATATGAACAAAACTTTGATTCTCAATTAAATTAAAATTATTTTTGCTTTATAAAATTTTAAAAAATTAAGAGATTAAAATTGCTAAAATACACAATGTTAAAAATGAGGAAAAAGTTAAAAATATGTTTATTAAACCTTTCGTAAAAAGTTAATATTTACTAAAGAATTATCACTAATCTATATATATCAATTTATTCATGCATTTAAGAGTAATTTAATTAAGAGTAAATTTCAAGAGTAAGAGTTAAAATTTCAAATAAATATGTTATTGTCATAAAGTTTATCAGAAAAAGACGTATTATCAGAAAAAATATAAAATTGTTGCGCTGTTTTCCTTTTACTCTTATTCATGTGTCGCTTTTTTTTACATCGCTGAAGTATGCAATAAGTTCTACATAATTTCAAAAACAATTTTCGAACAATATTAAGGCGAAGTTTGGTTTTCCGTTCTGTGACACGCAAAGCTCCTTAGTGTCCGTACACCTGAGCTCTTAGTCAGGAATTAAACTCCTCGACGTTCTTGTTATAATGTGACCTAGACATGCAATGGATAATGTGTCTTATGTCTTTTTCCAGAAATATAATCACGTTGCGATCGGATATTTTCCAAACGCGCTAAATACACGCTGCATAAATTAAATTGGTTTGTTATTAAATGTGACTAAAATAATATCAGAATATTATTTTGTATGTTCACAATGTAATAGAAAAAAAAAGAAATATAATGGGGATTATAGTAGCATCATGTAATTAATCACACGATATAAGCGGGATTATTTTGTATATATTTCCAGAGTGACAAATTATGAAAAAATTACAGACTATTCTAAATCAGATTATTCTAAATCGTCGATTATGTGATGGTAACGCGCGATTAGATCGTTTAAGATTGCGAATGTTTTGCAAAATCTATATTTATTCGAGTTTCATAAAATTTCTCTTATTGCTATATATTCCATCCATTCGGATCGCCCGTCCACCTCGGTGACCCCGTTTCGCCCACCGGCAGTCGATTTCGTGAGCTGGCAATTTCTGTAACTCGTGTGCACGGTATATTGATTATATTATGAGGATTGTTCACAAGAGATGCGCGCAAATAGGTTTATAACTATAATTTAAAATCAGTGCAAGTGCAAGGAAGCATATTGTTCTCTTTTTTTTATTAATATATTATTATCATACTGTACTTGATGAAAAAACTTGATGCTTGATGGCAATGACGAGTAAAATAATGTTGCGTTACCTTGGATATATATTTAGTAATGAGAATTTATGTCTCCTTGGGGTTGATTTTGTTTCTGGCATAAGATTTATGAAAACAAACGCGTGTGTGTCTGACTAAATCGTTATTAAATTGCAGTGTGCGAAAATTTATTTCTAAATATTAGGAAAAATCAAAATAGACTCGACGTACCGAAAATGTAATTTATGAAAAATTAAATAAATATTATATCATTATAAAATAATTTTCCAAAATTATATACCTATAACACATATGCAACACATATCATAACGTAACGAATTTTATCATTAAAAATATTTTTTATTTATTTTAAAGATTGCTTTAAAGAATACTTTATATATATATATTAAGTTACGTTTATATATTACTCTTTGAATTATTCACATATTTTATATATATACAATAAATTAAACATTTCTTTCGACAACCTTATTGGGAAATTCTTAGTATATAAAGGATTAATAATAGACATGACGTTCGCATCGTGACGCACTAATGATCATAATCGTCGGTTTTGTTAGAGAACCACGACCCAGGGCAAGAAGTATTCTACGTAGCTTCGTCCGATGTGGCATGTTGCTTCGTAACAGGTTGAATCATTTTACTTTCATGTCGGTCATGATTTGCGATTCTGAAAAAAAGTGAGATCGGGAGAGGAATGGGCGGAGAATAGGTACATTGAGTATATCGAAATGATTTCGCGACAGCCCCGAATCCACCATGGTGTTTCGAAGGCAGACCGAGAATGACCTTGGGCTCGATTTTGCTTCGATCTGTTTTGGCAATATTACAGCACTTCTCGATCACCTGCGACCGCCAAAAAAAAAACCACAAGTTAATGTAATCACCAACGTACGGCTGCACAGAGCGAACCACGATGGTCCAAAAATCACTCTTTGGTCGGATTATTAAACACGCGAGACGAGGAAGAGATTCGCGGTAACTGATCACGTGGCGGTTACCTATACAGAGTTTTACAATTGGCTCGGTATTGGACCATTATTGGCTGTCAGACTCTTTATATTGGTCTAATAATAGTAATCAGAACTGGTCCAGCGTTATTATAATTGAATAATAACTTGAGCTCAAGAATTATAATGAACGATAATAATGAGCTAACAATAATGGCAAACAATATGGCTCAAGAATGACAAACAAATAAAATTACAAATAAAAAGAAGTGGTATTTTAATATAAAAAAAAAACAGATATAAATTTGAAATTATATTTACTTATATTTATTTCATTTTTTATTACAATTATCAATGTGTATAGTCATTCACTAGATATGGACGAATATCTTTTATATAATAGATACTTAATGGCTATAACGGCTATAATGTTGGTCCAGGATTGATCCATTATCGTATACCATATTATCATAAAAATAAATAGGCATCCGAGATTGTTTGCCAACAATAGACCAGTATTGAATGACAGATTCTTGGCTAATGGATAATCGCCATAGATCGACTAAGCATTTGCTCTGTTGGACTGTCTTATATGGGCTGTTTTATAAAGAAACGCGACATAACATTCGGCAAAAAGAAATAATCCAAATCCATCTATGAAAAGAAGCCTCTATATATTTATTTAAATGGGACACTTTTACATAAAAATATTACAATATAAATGTATCAATGATGAAAAATATCAGTGTTGTGACAAATTATCATTTCTTTCGATATTCTTGATAAAAAATGGAATCTCTATAAAAGAATCTCGATAAAAGAATCTGTTAAATAAAAACTGTTAAATAAAAAATAATACGGAAACGGAAAGAAAGAACGGAAATTTTCTATTTGGAAACAATAATTAAATTAAATTTTTATTTTTGAATATTTACGTCGCACTAAAAAATCTTTTTACAGTCAAATGTATGTGATGTTCGAATTAATAATTTGGAGTTTTGGTAATATTGCATCCTTTGACGTTACATTAACTTTACCGGAATTTTATTACTCGAGGATCGCGTATCTGATACATGGCCGTATTATCCTTTATTGAATTGTTGTGGCCGAAAGTAGGACGTCGCCAGGAAACTCCGTATTCAGTCTGTCTGATAATGAAATATTCACTAGGATTTTTCTTGCTGCCATTTCATAGGGAAATGTTGTAATTGATCGACGTCTATTCCAGACTGTGACTTTAGCCTGCCGCATAGAAATATAGAAACATGGAAGAACATTTATGTGCCTCGGTATCCAATAAAATGTGAATACTGATGTAACAACGTCGGACACTTAACTTTACGCTCCATAAAATTGTCATTTGATTTTTTAAAACTTCATGAAAAACAATTGTAAATAATACCCCCCTAAACAGTTCCCTCCATTTGTTCAACGGTTTGTATGATTTTGAGTACGTTTTTATTCGTCTACACGTTTCATCCAGAACATTTCTGAATGTTTTATCTGACGAACATGAGGCTTCTCGTGAAAGCGCAGTATTTTTTTAACCTTTCGTAGCAAGATATTTCCGTTTGTTCGGAAATTATAATGTAACAATTTTAGATTTCGCATTTTCAAAAAGAATTGGATATTTTTCTTGGAGAAGATTGAATTTATATTATAGCCAAATTATCGAAAGTTTTATTTTTTGCGGAAATGTGTACAAATGTGAATACGAAATACCTCTGAACAGCCTTTATTAAAATCGAACAAAATAGCGAATGCGAAAGAGAGAGAGGAAGAGAGAGAGAGGGAGAGAGAGGACGGATCACCGCTGGATAAGAATGTGTGTCTAGTTTAGTGGGCAAGTAGGTCGCGAGGGAAACCAACGGCGACGTGGGTTACGCAACGTAGTTCCAGTGTTATACAACTATTGACTCACCGGATTAACAAGCAGGCTGGGTGAAAACGAAAGCTGAGTGCCCGTCAGACCGCCTTCGCTCTCCTCGCCTCTCCTCGTCTGATTGTGCCTCGCTGAGCCACTTCGAGCTGCGTCTCGCCTCGCCTCTCCGCGTCTCGCCAAGCTTTTGCGAGGCGCGTTGACGTAGGCACGCGCGAAGGTATGTATGCCTTTACGTGAGAAAGATTACGAGGAGCGAGGAGTGATCAAGCATTCGTACAAATGGCGTGGATAATTAGACACATCGTTTAGCAATCAGCTCGTTCACTAGGGATTCACGTAGGAAAATTCATTCGTGCGTCACGTTCCGCTAAACGTAATACAAATTGTACGAGGAGAGATAAATATAACATATAAAATACACGAGCATATATGTCATTATTGTTAACAGGTTGTTTCTTTAAAAGTTACTTTGATAGTTTCTTTGAATGAATTAGCTAAGCAAAATTTGTACTATAAAAAAATTAAAACACGTTAATTTGTTTATATTTTATCTATATATAATAAAATATCAATGGATATCAATGGATGTTTTATACATTTATCATGTCAGATGATAAGTGATATCAAGAAGAGCCGAATATATTTTGAAATTATTTACAGTTTGAAATTTGTATTTTATATATATGTAGAAAAAGTTATTAAAAATTGTAAGTTGTTGGAATTATTTCTAAACAGACACAAAAGGCTTAAAAAAACTAGAGATAATTTGAATATTAAAATGAAACTGTATAATAACTAAGACACTAAATATATTAAACTGGAGAATTAATATTAAAGAATAATTCAAATTAAAAGTATTGAACATAAAATTAAATGAATACATGTTATGTTATTATATTAAAAATCCCTTTAATAAAAAAATTTGAAAAGTAAACTTTAGCTTTGCCAGCATTTTATTGTGCTTTTTGCTTCCGCTTTTTTCAGTGAATGACGATCCCGAGTTTAGCTTTTAATTGACTGGTCTTTAGATTCAGTAATCTCGATGCCTCGGGAAAATAGTTCGTAGATTGCAAATCGATTTGCATATTTTTTGACGGATGCCGTAAAAAGGAATCAGGCCACTCGCGGTGCGGCGCATATTTCTTTTGTACGAGGCACGCGACGAAGCAAGCTATGTAAATTGCAATACCTACAGAAGTTATCAGCCGCGCCAGAATTCGATTCCAAAGTATTTTTCGGTCGCTTGTTATATAAGTATAGCTTTATAATAATAATAGTAAAAGTATATATAGCTTCTAGTATATATACTCTCTAAAACCTTTTAACCTGGCGTGACTTATAGGTGGTAAAATATCTAAAAGTAAATCTAAAAATATTTCATAAGACACAATGGATCTCTAAATAAAAACTATAAATAAAATATTCAGAATTATAAGAAAATTATATTTATTAAAATTTTAATTAGTAACAATTTTAAATGTTGACGAGATTAATGTGTTGGGTGTGACATACCCGATTTAGCGCCGGGTTAAAGTGAATCTTACTTTAAAGAGTGAAATTTCATTCTCTTAAGGATTGAACATTGAATATTCACTGGCTCAATTTTCGCTCTGTAGAGTAAAGAATACTCCAAAGAACACTCTGTGTGTGTGTGTGTGTATAGTGTTTTAAAAATATATCTTTATAATGAGTATGGATGTATCTCGTTTATTGAAAATTGTATTTCGCGAAATATTCCGCGCAAAGAGAGCCTCGATCAACTTCAATGTTTTCCCATACTTATCGTTTGTGCGCTGAGCGAGTCGATTCTTACTTTGATCGAGAACGAAGTAGCAAAGGCGGCGTTGCGTAAGGCAAGTCGGCTTTTGCTTAACCGATTTCAACCCAAATGATCGAGAACGATCGCGACTTAAGTGTTCAGAACAAGGCTCATCTGATCCATTCTTTTTTTTCTTCTCGATCTCTATCACGTTCCATGTAATTTGCACCATGGGATTCGAGTCTGTTCGAGAAGATTGTCGTTCACTTTGTGGCATGAGTTTTACAAAATAACCAAGCATCAAAGAAAGACACGGGGTTACCGCTATTTCCACGTATTTACCCCGTCGTGATAGCGTGTAAACCTGAACATAACCGTTTTCTGTTCGAAATCATGACGTGCGTTTTGACGTTTATAGCCGTTTGCCTTGAGCCCTTGATTACGCTGATTATATGTAATGAGTTACGTCAATATAATGTAAGAGCTGAGAAGTGAAATTTGATTCTGAATACACGAATAAACGTGTTAGTTACAAAGCATATACAACCGTTAAAAAAAAAGGATATTCTTTTAAATTCGAAAGAAAAAAATTTAGACAATGTTAATTACAGAATAAAATATTATCAATGTGGGAGCAAATCCCTCTGAATAGATTCCAATATGATTTCATTGTACTATGTATACATTTCCTATTATCTTTTATTAGGAAATTAGATTATTATTTATTAAACGTTATGGCCTGTGATTGTAACGTCATTTTCGGAGGAGATTTCTTTCCCTGACCTACATGTGTTTGGTAGAACAGATAAGACCTCGTAACACTTCAAGGATACATAATTTCCAGTCGGTGTTACTAAATAATTTTATGTAAAAGCGTGTTTACTTCTTCTCTCGCGTTATATGCCGTCATATGGATGACGTGCAGATCGATAAAGTCTAATATGCCGATGAATTTACACTCGATGATCAATAATTATTATCCATTAACGGTGCATATGCAAAGCCATATAATAGTCATAATAATCTTGCGCCTATCATATTATAATTATCATGGCACGCTTTCAAAATTATTCTATCGCTTATTTAATTTATTTATTTAATTAAGTATTAGTCAAGATGTGATTATGAGGAAACAATTTGGAATGAACAATTTGAATGAAATTTTCATTCGCGCTCCTTTATTTACACATTCATAGAGTAAATCAATTGCCAACATTTTAATTTCCTCGCTGAAGATGGATTAAAAAATTAATTGGAACGCGCGTCTTGTCAAAATTATTTGTTTTGTAATCAATTTTTAATATCTAAGATAAAAAGATCTCTTTTTGAAATATCAACGCAACGATTTGCAGCGCTTATTTCTTCTTGCATTTTCTTTTTTATAATAATAATAATTGTTAAACTTTAATATAATAATTGTTAAACGTTCGCAGAATGCTGCGTAAAATCAGATCCAAACCAAGCGACGAAGGAAAGCAAATGAGCATCTCGCTACAATAAGCATTATAATGCACGGCGGCACCATTTGTCAGAATTGAAGCAAGTCCGTTCGTTCGCATTCGTTCGCGCTCATTCGCTTCGTCTGAATCCGGTTTAAGATAAACCATGCACATTGCTATTTCTGGCTCGGCACGGATGGAGTCACTTTCGATGTTCTTTCAATGCGTCCGACTGCTCATCCAAACCAGTTTCGCTGTCTTTCCTCATTCGAATTAACGACGACGACGATTGTATCTACATTGCGGGAGGAACCGCCTCTTATCTGTCACCGGGCCGCTCGCTGTCTTATCGAGCAGCCGGATCGACGAAGGTAATGCAGGTCGCGCGATACACGCGTTTTGTTTTCTCGCTGACTTTACCGACCTACCTCAAATTACGCGCGAGACGCGATCATTGTCGTAAACAATAGCTGCGTTCAGCAAACTCACAGTTGAGTGAACGTTCGCTGCTATTCTTCTAGATCTAAAAGTCTAATTGGATGATCTAGAAGAATACACCAATAACACCAATAACAATCGCTCACTCAACTATTGAGTCTGTTAAACGCAGCTAATAAGAACCTATCTGATATATGTTTAGATTCCTAGATCGGTGTTCTTACTTCAAAATCGTCTTAAGTAACGTTTTAATATGCTATTAAAATTATTCTGTGATTGGCTTGTAACATTTTAAGACTATACTTAAGACACTGTACTTAGAATCGACTATGAATAGACACCGGCCTAAGATATCTTTTGCAAAAATGTCTTTAAGACTCAGTTTCACAACTCACAGTTAATTCTTAACCGAGAGGTTCAACTTGTTTCTCATCTCTTTTCAATTCTAGAATTAGAAAGAGATAATGAATAGATTGAACCTCGATTAAGAGTTAACCGTGAGTTGTGAAACTGGGTCTTAAGTATCTTCGTAAGGTTAACGCCGAATTAGCTACACGCGATTCGTGGTTCGATATTCGCAATTTGCCAAGTTCGCATTCGTTGATTACTATTCATACCGATTTACTAACAAAATACGGAGCTGCAAACAATGAACTACAAATCGTATGAATCTACACTGGCAAATGAATAGCAAATAGCGAAAAAAATTGCGCGTGGTTTGGCGCTAAGACTTTCAATTTCGCTTCGAAAAAGATTGAAGAGAAAAAAATAACGCGGAACGATTTTGAAATAACACGTGAGCAGTGTTCTTCATGAGACGAGAGTTTATTAACATGACAATCTTTTCATACGTTGTAACAAAATAAAAACGAAAGGATGAAAAGATATCATGGGTTTTCTCAACTGAATAGTTCGATATTTCTTTTTACTTTTCATTGTAGCAGTTTCTCTTTCGTAACGTACCGACTTCAATTTCTGTGGCTCTCTTAACACAGCTTCTTTCGAAAAATAAAATGTTAATCGTGCGAGCTATTTTACATCACGGTTTCGCAATAGCTCTCTGATTGAGTATGGAAATGTATTTGACACCGAAAAGAACCGGTTTGCGCGCTCGATCGCGCGCTCCAGCTAATCTTATACACGATGCCACATGCTTACGCGTACGACGCGCAATAGAAATTGACACTACGTTAGCTGTTAACGCTGTAGATCATTGACAGAACGATTTAGTAATCGCGGGATACAGAGCTAGTCGCGACTGGTATACAAGTACCTACCTTTCGTCCAACGAAAGCCGACATTAAAAGGCGACACCGAGAGTTATCTTTTTTTCCGTATGGCGTAAGATAGGAGAACGGATGTACACAGCACATTAACGCATCGTTTCTCAATTTTCTGATTTCGAATCTGACAGCCCTTCGTTACGACACGTTCGAGAATGTGCTGCATTTCAAAAGAACTGATGGTTTTATTCATTTGAGATGATTCACCGAAACGATGAGTTACCAAAGACATGTTGTCCCCCGTTTCTTGTGCCTTTAAACCGAAATAGTGAAATCGGCCCCAAAAGCCCGTTATGTAATGAGGAAACGTTAGACCGAGGAGGACCTGTTGACCAATGTCGGAAATATTATGTACCGTATTACATTCACTGGAATATATAATTCACAGTGCGGCTCGGAAGCGAGAGACGATTTGTTAAAAAAAAAAAAAATTCCTTATAAACTTTAAATTATTCTACGAGAACGTACTAATGAGCCATCAACAAGTTAATTTAATTAAATTATTATATATAATTAAAGAATTATTCTAATAATAATAGAATTATTTTAAAAAGTTTGAAATATAAAAGAGAACGGTGTAAGACAAAAAAAAATGAAAAATACGATAAATTCAGAAAGAAAAGCAACTTAAGATACAGTTCGAAATACAATTCAATCTTGCGTGTATCTATTTAAATTAGAAATTAACTCACATCTGATGTTGAAGACTAAAACATATATAAAACATATAAGAAAGTTGTCAAAGATGAGCCCCGCTTTTTCGAATGAAGGGGAGAAAAAGAATGAAGAAATCTTCTATTTTTCTCCTTGTCTGCACACAGAAAAATATATACCGTACGCAAATATTAATTGTTTCAAGTATTTAAAAAAATAAATATGTTCGCAAATCATAAATTCAATTGTCGCGTAAGTATCAAGTTTATTAAAAATATATTCTGGATCCTAGTAAATTTGGTACTTTAATCAAGATTATTAAATTAAAACAAATTCAATTTACCTATTGTATATTATATAAATTTGCCGCTTCTTTGATCAATTTTATAATATTCTTTCCAAAACATTAATTTTTGTTTTGAGTATATATAACAATGACTTTTTCTAAAATTTGTCATAAACATATTTTAAGGATTACTACCAAGGAAATAATCCTTGTTAAAGATCTTTGTGAACCATTTTTTAGAAGAAAGAAAGTAAAATACTTTTGTGTAATTATTTTTCTTAGCAATAGAATGATATTTTTTTGTTTGTGTCTCTCGCGGACACAATGATTGCCGATGGTTGTCGAGAGACTACTATAGTATAATTTCATGGTCTAATAGAGAGAGATTCGTTTTGTACGCGAGCACATTCTCGCACCGCGGACAAGAGTACGAAGAGGGCAAGCAGGGAAGAGACGATAAATGAAAATAAACTGTTGCAACAGTTTGCCCGCTCTCCTCTTTCTCCTCTTCCTCCGATCCCTTCCTCACCCCCGCGAGCCGCCCCGCAACCGGCGATAAGTGGTGCCGCAAGGGGTTGTGGGTGGATGACGGTGATCAATAAGCGGTGACATACTTACCGAGTAAACCTGGCCCAGTTTCAGCGCGACCTCATTCCATCGTTCCTCCCTTCCCCTTCTTCGCCATCCACTTCTGCTTCGACCCCCGTCGCGCGCTTCTTCCTCGCTTGTTTGCCCGCTTCCTTTCTACCCTCCCTCTCGCCAGTTTTTCCTATACTCGCTGCTTCTAACCCTTTGACGCACGATGCATTTCTCACCTTGTCAGAGTAACATTATAAATTGTGGACATTAGATCGTAACTTTTATCTTTAACCTGAAAATTCTAGTTGTACTCTTATTATTGTTGTTATCACATTGTTACGTAATATCTAAATCTTGACGTATCGCTCGCGTGTTTTATAATTTATAGATAAAATAACATTCTCAATAAGGTAAATATCCCGCAATTAAAATGCTATTATATTATGCTTTTATTCGTAAGTATTTTTTACGTGTATCAGATCCAGCTCTTAATAGTCAATATTATAAAGATCAATAAGTACATATTGTAAAGTATATATGGTAGACTTAACTCGTAGGATCATCTAGATCGTGGATTTGATAGACAACAAATTGATTAGCCACGTAGTTATCATTATTTTACCATGAGAATGTTACAGAAATTATATGATTCACTGCGCAAATTATCGTCTATGTAAATATAAACATGAGGCTTATTTTATAAATTAGATCAGGATATTACGACTCGCGCGGAATTGTCTGACGAAGTCCGAGTTGCGCAGTTTGACCTAATTACCATTCGTATCACATTCAGAAGCTTTCATTTGCATAACATGTAAGCGTTTTATCAATATGTATTTTTTTCATCCTTTTGGCCCGATAATAAGTTTTGCTCTATTTATACACCAAAATGATACATAGAGGGGAAGAATAACATATGCGATGACCTAAAAACATCATTCTAACATTATAATTACAAAAGCTTGACTTTACACTTCACCGGGATTTATTCCGACTGAATTTTTTGCAGGAAAAAATGTCATTAACGCAAATCACTCAAAGAGACTCTGTTATTAGTGCTGGATACACCGCACAAGATCTTCGATCGTATGCTACGTGGAAAGAGTCTGACCTTTAAATCCGTGACACGGTTAAACCTTCCGTTGCAATGAGCGAATGCGCGCTCTTGATTCCGAGAAAAGCGTTTATTTTTATTGTCATCGTAGAACGTAATGTGAGAAATTTGTTTATCATTAGATCGATCATTATTGATCGATAAATATACATATATATCATCGCAGTTGCAAATATTGCAGTTCGTTATTTATGTATCTTTGTCTAAATATCATTCCTATATAATAAAGACATATCTTGTTAGTTTCTACATCATGTTTTTACGTCAAGTAGTGTATTACTAGTGTATAAAAAAATCATTGTGTGTTAATAAATTGCTCATTACAGAGAGAAAAAAGTTATATAAAAGTACTCCTTTTTAAATCACTCTTAAACTTTCCTATATTATTTATATAATATTATAGCACTGAGTTGACGTTAGAATTTGACTCTTTTGAAATAAAATCTTCAAAGTTGAAACGCAATGTATTATATAGTTAGATATCATAATAGTTACTTTTTTTCTCGTTTTTTCGTTACATACACATTTCCTGTCGAGTGCAACAATAATTCTTAGCTTTTTTTGACAATAAATAATAGGAGAATGAATCACGCGAGCGATGTAGACAATGTGACGTGAAATAAAGAGGCTATGGAAAATGTTGAATGTTGAAATCGAGTGAGTCCTCAACTTTCGGCTAAGAAATACATAATGACTCATCCCGTCCGATCTCATCCATCTTAAGGTGGTGTTTTCGGTAATGAAGATAAGTCCGGTCGTAATTACGCCGATCATTAAGTAAGTCGGACGAACCGTCGTTACTCGGAACAATTATGCATTCATTAACCGCCGACCGGCCTACACCCTCCTCACATCTCCGCCGGTTATTTATCAGATATTGCGAAATGATGACGAGGTACTCGATGTAGGAAATATGACGTGAGGGTGAAACAGGTAATTGGCGATGCTATCGCATTAATTTGACGATAATACGGTTGTCCGTCGCGCATCGGACCGCAAATCATTTCGTAATCCTTAAAATTTTGATCGGCACACTGACAAAAATGATCTGGTTGGATTAAATAGTAATTCTGGTGAAAAACAGACGAATCAGAATTTTCTGATTAAGTCTATTAGAATTCTAGTTGAGATAACTAGAATTCTGATTAATATAATTATTCTGGTAAAAATAAAAATTT
>Ga0157362_1000465_pt1 | contig 13850 bp, 9 predicted proteins | sample AttlaeALBM3_FD_111480 | JGI IMG/M metagenome (GOLD analysis project Ga0157362, IMG submission 111480) | Fungus gardens microbial communities from leaf cutter ant in Ribeirão Preto, State of São Paulo, Brazil - Atta laevigata ALBM3 | ecosystem: Host-associated > Fungi > Mycelium > Unclassified ... | reverse complement strand
AGACATTTTAAAATAAAAACACCTATGAATACCGCCTTATGTTTAGCGTTTCACAGAGTTTGGTAATCCTTCCTCCTTATGAACTCTCCGTAGACGGAGAGGATTTAGAGACACTATCTAACTATACACATCATGTTATCTCTTTTACTATGGCTATGACCTAAGTTTTAAGTCTTAAATTATAAGAAATTTTTTGACCAATTTTCTTGTGCATGACTTAAAGCTTAGGTAATGAGTTATTGTAGAATGCCCATTATTATCTACAGGAATGTCAAATCCATGAATTAATCGTTAAACAAAACTAAACGCTGCTACAAAAAAACATTTTCTATCCAGAGTTGTCACTGATCGCTGAAAAATACAGACAATAGGAATAAGAAATTTCAATCTATTAGAAACTGAGTACTCTGTGTAGAATGCATGTTTTCTGATATAAGTACTAAATGTCTGTTATTCTCTAATTACAAATAAATGCTGAGCATAACTGTTATATAATGTAAATATAACATGTATATACAATAACATATAGATTTTATAAATATTACATAATATATACACTACTCAACAAAAAATAGCGAACACTTTAGAACACTCAAAATTGCGTAATATTCAGAACATCGTAACTCGATGATAAATCATCGCAAATAATGAAAAAAGCATTTGAACGCTTCTCTACTTTCGAAATCGATAATTGATATTTCAATTTGATTGATTTTTTATGGAGATATACGGATACAAATGGATATCCGTTAAATCTGAAAAATTTTTACAAAGTGCTATGTGATATTTCTTCACCGAATTATTAAATGTCGAAGCAAAAGTGATCATATTTTTGGAAAAATCGTACAACAGTCAACAAAAAAGCAAATTGAAGATAAAGATTCACTCTTTCAATTTCCATAAACCGCATTTTTGTATAATTTTCACTTCATGCCATAGACCTTCATAAAATTTGTACAAAATTTTCAGATTTGACAGGTATCCATTTGCGTTCGTATAGTTCCGTAAAAGATCAATCTGATTGAAATACCTATTTCCGATTTCAAAAGTTCAATCTTTAAATTGTTTTAAAAATTTCATTATGATGATTTTTGACGAAATTATTCTATCTTGAAGTTAAAGGATCATATAGAATTAGCGTTAAAAAGGCCAAAATTAAGGTTTATGTATCTCTGCGAAAAATGATTACGAAATGTTGTTCTATGAAAGTGATCATTTTTCATGCCAGATCTTTGTAAAGTTTATAAAAATTTTTCAGATTTGACGGATATCATTTGTATCTGTATATCTTCATTAAATATTAAATATCAATTTCGATAGTAGAGATTTTAAGCTTTCAAATGCTTTTTTCATTTTTTGTCTGCGATAATTTGTCACCGTTATGGTGTTCTGAATATTTCGCAATTTTGAGCGTGTTCTAAAGTGTTTTCTATTTTTTATTAGTAGTATATAATATATAGGTAATGATTATCTACCTTCGATAATAATATAATATCTGTTATACAAATGTGTTACATTGAGATTATGTTGCCGTTACTTTACTGTAACAAGTACATATCAAAATAATGTAACAGTTATATAATAATTATTTCGTAGCTATATAACAAAATATATTATATCATTATAATATAATATTCTGTTGTATCATGCGTTATTTTCAAATTACATTGTAGCTATATTCCATGTTTGCTGCTATTAACTAAGTTTTAAGCAAGGAATGGGAAGCTACTTCTTAAAGTAACAGTTCTTAAAGTAACAGTTATTCGTTACTGCATAGAAAAAGTAACAAGTTACCATTACTAATTATCGATTTTTAAAAATAACTCGTTACAGTTACTCTTACTTGAGAAAGTAACTTTTCGTTTCTTTTTCGTTATTTTTATAAAATCAATGATCACTAATCAATAGATGAGCCTAGAGGCTTTCTCAAGTAAGTCTCAAGTGCTATAAGTGGCTTGTGTCCAATCGTGTGCAAAGTAACGATAAATGTAACTATAAAATTCGTTACCAAAAAAATTTAACTTTGTTACCGTTACAATTACCAAAAAGAAACTGTAACGCAATTACCAGTAAAACGTAAGTTAATGAAAAATGTAATTTGTAACTTAATTTCGTTACAAGTAACGAATTACTTCCATTCCCTGATTATAAGTCATAAACATAGAAAATCGATAAATGCAAAAAGCAAAAATTGCATTTTTTGTTTATTGGTAATTTATTGTAACTTTTAAATGATTTAACTACAAATAACACAAGTCGACATTTTAAGACCTTTTTCTGCTATTTGAATAAAAGATTTCCAATGTATTTTCACGTGCGAAAATATATGAACACGAAATTCGATAATGAAATTGCTCTCGTCAGGTTTTTGCGAAAAGTGAAGTTAAAATCAAAATTGACATTTTTTTGTGATTTTATCTTATGATTTTTTTGCTAACAAGATAAATTTTTGCTAACAAGATAAATTTTTGCTAACAAGATAAATTTTTTTTTATTTTTTTTTCGTTTACGGCATCTTAAAGTGCCAACTTTTCTTTAAAATATATTTTTTTCGCTGTACGTTTTCTTTTCACCGAGATAATGTGTAGTCACAAAGAAAAACGTTTTGTATCAAAAATGGTTTTGAAAAAAAAGTTTTAAGAATTAAAATATGATGATTGTAGTAGCAAAGTTTTTAAGATCATTAAATCCGAATCTGAAATCAAATTTTCGAAATTTAAAATGAGAGGAGGATCTAATATGGCAGAAAAATTTGTTTACGCAAAAAAAATTTTTATCACTAAAATTCGTTATTTGCGCTTTAATTTAATTTTAAAAACGCAAACAAATTTTAATGATAAAAATTTTTTTCTTACAATGCCAACATTTCATGAACATTGCCATTCACTTTATCAAGGAGCAGCCTGATACAATAGTTGGTATTATAAGAATGAATTTGGACACGGAAATAATCCGCGAAACGCATAATTTCTGTAAAGATACCTTGTACATAGTTCGTATTTATGTTTTTAAAGTTTTATTATTAGTTTTTTATTTAAAAAATATTGTCCAAAAACAAAGTGGTTTTTTAGCTAACACTAAATATTCCTGAAATATTTGTAAAAGATTTTCCTAAAATCCTTAAAAAACATTTAAAGAATATTTCGGAATATCTTGAAATATTAATGTAAAGCGACATTCAAAAAACGGTTAAAAATTCCATTTGTATATCGTTACGTTCGAGAAATGGAATTCCGAGAATGTTCCATATATATTCCGCAAAATTTTAATTTTTTCAGCAATTCTAGGTCCGATCATCCCTGAATCATTTTTTCAACAAAATTGAACTTTGAAGAATACAGTTCATGTGCTTTCACCTTGAAATTCAATTTTAACTTTAGGGCTCTTTATAACTTTAGGGCTTTTTTCTCAAATTATTCTTGTTTACAAGTAAATGCTCTCTACCGTGGCTCTTTGTCGGCAAAGATGTGTATTGCTTGCTCGCTCGCGATTTTCATGATATATGCAAGGAATATTCATACAATTTTGAACATTTTATCGACATTTGCACATTCTGTGACAATTCATTTACTGACAATTCCAGAATATTCGGCACTTTGGAAATACAAATCGTATTTTCTAAGTTGTAAATATTTAGCGTTATTTAGATGTTATTTTACATTAATATCGCTGGTCTTCCCCTAATAAATTACACTAGCCGACGTTATTTCTGTTGTTTGAATAATAAATATTTCCGATATATTTTTGCACGCTGAATACGAATCCGTCAATGAAATTAATCTTATCAAGTTTTTAAGAAAAATATGTTAAAGGTGTCAAAATTAATATTTTTTGCCACATTTGTAATTTTTTTATTAGCAAAGGAAATTTTTTCTCTACTTTCGTTTATGCCATCATATGCTTAAAGTGTGAACTTTTATTTTTAAAACATGTTTTTTTTAACGTCGTACGTTTTTTTTTTACCGAATTAATCTCTACATAAGACACCAAAAAAAATATTTTGTGTCAAAAACATTTTTGAAAAAAATGTTTTAAAAACTGCGTGATGATTTTAATAGCAAGGTTTTTGAAGTCACTAAATCCGAATGTAAAATCAGTTTTTCGAAATTCAAAATGGCGGATACAATATAGATTCAATATGGCAGACCAAAATTTATCATCGCAAAAATTTGTCATTTGCATTTTAATGTAATTTAAAAAATGTTATTCACAATATTAATTTCGGAATTTTAAACATTTGTAAAAATTAAAAATTGTATTAAGTAAAAAATTGTTAGCTGGGCTCAGAATGTCTTGCATTCTGTTTTTAAATCCGTTTAGCTGTAAAAGGAACAATTTTGCAATCCTATGATTCTCTCAAAGTGCATCAGTGGAGTGGAGGCAGTCTATATTGGTAATCTACTCCTTTCTTATTTTTTTTATTTAAAAAATTTTTTTATTGATTTTATTGTTTTTATTGTTTAAATTTTTATTATTTATTGTTTAAACATTTTTTTATATTTATTTTAAGTTTAAAAGAAACAAAAAAACAATAAATCTATAAAAAAATTTAAAAGTAAGAAAAAATATAAAAGGAGTGCGATTTAGATTGTCTCCACGTGGTGCTTTCTAGGAAACATATTGTAGAAGAATTGTAAAATTGTTCCTTTTAGGTTTAAATAAACAGATATAAAAAACAGAATGCGGGACCTTCGCAACCCAGTGAACAATTTTTTTACAATTATAATATAATTTTTTAATTTTTTTACAAATATTTGAAATTACGAAATTAATATTGTGAACATTATTTTTTTAATTAAATTAAAGCGTAAATGACAAATCTTTATGATGACAAATATTTGGTCCGCCATATTGGATCCGCCATTTTGGATTCGCCAATTTGAATTTCTGAAAATCTGATTTCAGATTCGGATTTGATAATCTCAAAAATCTTGCTTAAATCATTACGCAGTTCTTAAAACTTTTTCTTCAAAAACATTTTTATTATAAAATTTTTCTTGGTGTGACTAGAGATTAACTTGGTGGAAAAAAACGTACGACGTTAAAAAAATATTTTAAAGATAAAAGTTGACACTTTAAGATGGCGTAAATGAAAGTAGAGAAAAAATTTACTTTACTGACAAAAGAAATATGTCACAAATATGTCAAAAAATGTTAATTTTATATATTTAACTTCACTTTTCTCAAAAACTTGGCGTAATAGAGCAATTTCACAGCCGGCCTCGTATTTAGTGTGCAAAGATACATCAGAAATTTTTACCACATTAGATACTTTTTATTCAAACAACAGAAAAAATGTCTTAAAACATTGGCCTGTGTTAGATTACTACTTATTACTTATCAATATATTATAATATATTGATATATTTATAATATATATAATATATTATTATTGTTATTACTACTAATTATAGAGAGTAATCCAGAACAATCCAAGTATCCCCAAGAAAAGATATTCCTGACCTAATTCTAAGACTTTTTCTTTTATGGAAATTTTCAAAGCTTGTTTTCAAATTACAAGGAGAAATAACATATCACGGACCGCGTAGAGGAGATGGCCAGATGCAGCACTCACGATCAGATGTGGACGCTTTACGCGCGAGGCGCACAGATCGGACGCATTCCTTGGCGGAAAAATTTCTATGCCAAAGTACGCCAAAAACTATTCTTAAATATGCGATTTGGAAGTAGTCTGGCGTAGAATTCTACTTCTATGCCAAACAACGTCAAACTATGGCAAACTACGCCAGTAAATATGTCTAATTATGTCCAAAAGTACGCTTAACTATGCTAAAAATTGCGCCTAAGTACGAATCATGGAAGTGGTTTGGCATAGAATTCTACTCCTATGCCAAAGATTTACGCCTTCTAACGCAAAATTATACTCTAGTTTCGTAGATTTACATTATACTGTTTAAAGTAACATGATAGTATCTTAAATTTATTCGGCATCACGTTGCTGTCATAGTGGAGTTAGAATTTCATCGTAGCATGGGTACTTTAATATTAAAGACCAACTTTCCCTTACGAAAAAAAAACCTTCAAGTTTAGGAGTTAACACTCAAATTTAGGTGCTTATCAAAATTCAGTTGACCATCAATATTAGGTGTACGTTGAGTTTGACCATCAACATTGGATGTCAATTAAGCGTTGAGTATCAATGTTGAGTGTCAGTTGAGCATTAAATTCGGTGAATAATTTAGTATATACACTATATATCGAATTTGATGGTAACACCCAATCGTTTACTCATGATATTCAATAGATGAGTGTAAACGGCTTAATAATCTTTGAGTGCCATTTTCAAAATTGAATGTAAGTATCACTTGAATGTTAATCTTTATAATTGAGAATTAAATGTTGAATATAGATGCGCCGCCAAATTCATTTATGGAAGAAATATATTTCAATACTATATGCTTTCATTTATGGAAGATTCATTTATGGAAAAAATATATTTTAATACTATACTAGAAGTATATTTTAATATTATATGAATATGAATATTAAATGAAACATTTTTTTGATAAATTTTATCTAGGCTTCGGAAACATTATTCGAGTGCTCTCATGTATCGTTTTATCCTTGTTGTTCAATGTGAAACAAAGATAATATAAAACACAAGGACCCAGATGATGTTTCTAACCACAGCCTAGATAAAGTTTGTCAAAAAGATGTTTCACGCAGTTCTAAAGATATTGAAGTCCTATTGAGATATATCACAGTTATGTACTAACATTCAGTGTTCTTGGATCATGGAAGCAGCATTTCCCATACGATTGCAGTGATCAAGCACCGTTAGATGAGGTACAATATTGAATGGGTGATTGCTTAGAAAAATAAAGAAATTAATTCCCAAATGAGAGAGCGCGTTTTTTTTAATTATAATTTTGTCGTGTGTATTTCAGAAAATGTTGCAAATTAATAATATTATTTTAGGAATAAAACAGATTTAATTAATTTTATATATTAAAGCCATTTAGTTTGATGGTTTTCTTTGGACATTAACCTTTAATTGGGTAACTTTCAGTTGGCGGTCCAAAATTACACCCAAATTTAAGCGTTTTTTAAAGTGTTTAATACTTAAATTTGAGTATTCTTTTTGAGTGTTTAACACTCAAAATTGAGAGTATTTTTTCAAAAGGGTTGAAGACTCATTTCACATGCGAAATGCTGCGCTCCTTATATTCATTCCTAGGTGATTCTTATTTACGAGTTTATGCATCTCCGCCGTGACTCTCTGTTGGCTGAGATGCATAATGCTCACGGATAAGTAAAAATAATTTCGCGTACAATGGCGTAGAATGGCGTACTTCGTCATAAAATTAAAAGATAAGTATTGTACTTTGACATAGTAACATTTACTTCAGGAAACAATTTTTTCGTGCAACGTAGATTGGCATAGTTTGACATATACTCAGAAAAATGTTTTCTATCAACAAAATCTGTTACTTTTGTTTTGTTCAGTGCAAAATATTTTTGTTGACCTTACTGTGTTGTGCAAACGAATTTTATTTATGGCAAAAAAATTTAAATTATATGCATGCACGTAAGCCGCGCAGAGCCGACAATCAAGCCGAATCGGATTTGTCGGGTCCATATATTACTAGAAGGGGAATGCTTATCCAAGCAATGAGTGAAAGTGTGAGCAAAACTAAGACAAAAGATGTATATTTCTATCAGATGTATATTCCTGCTCAGTAACGTTTCTTTCGATAGAAGAGGATAGAAAGATATATTTCTGTCCTGCTCAGTAACTTTTTTTCTTTCTGCGCATGTGTCAAAACAGAATAGAAGAGGACAAAAATCTTCTGTCTCTCTCACAGCTCGACGTCCCCGTATTCCCTTTTCAGTAGTATAAGCTCTATGATTGAACCACATCGGGTCTCACCGTGACGATACGCCCCAATTTTTCAATATGGTGGTAAGTGATCCAACGATCGTGTCCAAAGATGGACATTGCGACGAGGAAATTACTCGTGAAATGAGACCTGTTTGACGACGAAACATTGCACAAGTTTGAAGGTAACAATACAGAATGATATTAATAATTCGGTTCTGGCGATATGTGCAAAGTAATCTAAATCAATTTGAAGTTGGCCTTTTCTGCTTTATTTTAATTTGTGTTTTTCAGGATTCATAAACTCACAGTAAATAATCGCATAAGAACAAAATATTTTTTGTTTTCTGCAGCAGATGTTTCTGTTTTCTGAGATTAGTGATTTGAAAAATCAATGTCGATATTGATAGATCGCTTAATCGTGGCATGAAATAAATGCCGGGAGCCATTTTTTGTCATTGTCCCCTCGATTATGTCATTGCTCCAATATTGAAAATCTATCATTGAAAGGCCAATGACAGAAAACAGTAGTCGACGCGTAATATCCCTTTTGATCGTCAAGGGTTCATACAGAGTCCTTAGAAAATTCGGAAATGGTGGAAAATATCGAATGATCAATTCTGTAAAGCAAAAAATACGTAAGAAATAAAATTATACGATTTAAAAATGTACCTAACAGTAATAAGAGTTCGACTCTGAGTGGAGTCTGTAAAATCGTATGAAGGTCAAATTGAATTTTTAAAAATTAAATCCCTCATTTCTATTGCATATTCTTGTAGCTTATTTCAAGAGCTTTCCAAAACATATATTATAAAGTATATATTATAAAGTTTTTTTTCGTTAAATTGTGGGAAAATTACAGGAAGGTCAGGATTTTCTTAAACAAAGATATTTTATTCCATGCCTTTCCCACAGATTGTTTATTAAACTGACTCGTTGGTGTCTGCCTGTTCTTGCAGAACGCCTCGCAGGACGCTCGCGATTTGTAAGTTGTGTGTATTAATGCGCGGGGTTTTTCCAATGGCCGCGCTACATGGCCGTATGGGAATTAGGATTCGCGTAGAGTATAAGGCTCAAAATAAACTAAAAATCCTATAACTCGTTCATCCTGATGCACTGACTGTCACGTACGCTTTTAAAGTTTACAAAATTAACAGAAATTACATTAATGATATACTCCACATTATAATATAAAAAATACAGCTTAGAACTAATCTTTTTTGCTAAATCGCTGATCTTAATTTTAATTGATTTGATCGCGTATCCACGTTTTCATCCGTTCTGGATTCCAGAAATATCGGTTTCAACGTATCGATCTGCGCCTAATACTTTATTCACAACATAGGGATTTATATTATATTTCGAGATTAGCTTTTTATTCGCACCAACGGTGGTGTCTACGTTGATTATGTCCACATAATCACCAACTTGATATGTCGTCGCGATTTTTCGAGATTTATTGTATGTTTTCTCGTTTGCTATTTGTCTCTCTACTTTTACATGACACTGCTTCTCGTAGTTCGGCCAGATTTCGATCATCTTTTGTCTGACTATCTAAGCTTAAACGTAAATCGTGTATCTCTCCTAATTGATCTAATCCGAATAACAGTTGGCTAAGAGTATTTCCAGTAGATCTGCAAACTGTATTATTAATTGCAAATTCAGCTTGACTAATTACTTGGTCCATTTATTGGGAGAATCACTTAACTTTGGTAGGATAGGTGTTAAAACTCGATTTAATCTCTCAATCTGTTCATTAGTACGCTGAGTACTAGTGGCTATTAGAACATGATCAATGTATTCTTTCTTTAAGAAATCCTTGAATTCACTTGGCGTAAATGCGCTACCTCGATCGCTTATGATTCGTCGTGGCTTACTGTAATATCGGAAACATTCCTTTAAATGTTTTTAAGCTTCGTTAGAACTCGTGGTTTTATACGGATATAACCGCAGAAATTTAGTGAATGTCTACAACAGATAACAAACTTATAACCTCGACTCGTTTTTTCCAAGGGTCCGTAATGATCTATGTGATATGTTTGAAACGATAGCTTTCCCTTCGGAATACTATGTAAATACCTTTCTGATCGCCCATTCGATGGGGAATATTCAATGCATTTAAGACAATTCTTTATGTAACTTTTCACTTTCGCTTGCATATCGAGAAACCAATAGATTTTTGTAATATGCATGATTACTTTGCTCGCTCCCACGTGCCTAATGTCGTCATGATACGTACATATGACATTGTTTTTCATTATTTCCGGCACATAAAATAACAACTTATTTTTATTGATTTTCCGATATATGGTACAAGGCCATCTCTAAGTTCATATAGCTTATCTTCACCCTTTTTCAATCGGTTGCGGATTTTACAGATCTCTGTATCTTGATCTTCTTGTTTTATAGCATATAACTTGTTCAAAAATATTTCCTACTAGTACTAAGATACTATTACATCGGCTCAGCGCGTTTACATGCGCCATACGCTTATCGATGTATTCGTAATCGCACTGTTGTAGGAACATTGCGCGATTCTCTAATGTTTTGTCTAAGGGTAAGGCGGAAACTATCGCAATCTGTGACAATTTTGAAATGAATGCCCGATAAGTAAACGTGAAATCTCTTAATCGCATATAGCGGCTAGACATTCCAGCTCGAAGCTGGAGTATTTAGATTCCGTCGATGTCGTTTGGTGGCTGAAATACGATATTGGCTCTCTATCCTGCTGTTGTAACAGTATAGCACCAAATCCGTTCGCATCGCAATGCAATTCTGTTTTCGCGGCGTAACAATATAATAGATCGCTAATATAGGATGATTAGATAGATGCGCTTTTAACGCTTCGAAGGCTTTATCTTCTTCCGTGCTGAACTTGAACATGATGACATCTTTTTCAATTCATACAGCGGTTTCGCTATAATCGAGAACCTCGGAATATATTTGCGAAAGTAACTCGCAAGTCCTATGAAGCGCTGTATGTTTTTCATGTTACGCAGAGTTGGGTAATTGATAACAGATTCGTTTTCCACACTTGGTTGAATACCATTTTTATCAATTAAATATCCGAGATACGTAATCTGATCGTACAAAAAGGAGCATTTATCCATTCGAAATCGGAGTTTATGCTTCTGTGCGATTTCGAACACTCCTCGGAAGATGTCGAGATGCTCTCGCATTTTTTCGGTAGCTAGATCATCCAGCATAGCTCAAGATATCGTCCATATATTAAGACTTTATCTTTTCTGATCATTAATTTAAATATTTGATATATGTATCGTTAAAAAACTCTAGGGGCATTCGTGAGCCCGAACGTTTTTAAGTATTCGAATTGGCCTAGGAGTGTAATGAAGATGTATATTTAATCGAGAATTCAACCATCTTAATGTGATGAAAACATTTTGCAAATCTAAGCTAAAAATTCTCTTCCCCTTTAATCGATCTAAATGATCATCTATCAATGACGTTGAGAAGTTATCTTTAATCGAGTTTTTATTTATTTCCCGATAATCTACGCACAACCTCAAGTTACAATCTTTCTTCCGAACCAATACAATCGGACTTGCGTATGGGGAGATGCTTTCTCGAATTATACCTTCTTTATAGTAATTATAGTAAATCATCCAAGATGACGGCTAATTTTAATTTGTTGGCATGCGCCAATCCGCGCGTGAAAGCTGCTTAGTTGTTCATGCTTTAAGCATATATTGTCACTTCCGAAACGTTTTCCGCCAAATACTCCTTATTCAGATATACATCTCGTAAAATCTTTTAAACTTGTTATTGTCTTGTACGGAATGCTTATATTTAAGTTTGGCTCATTGAGTAATTGATCAGTACAATCTATATAAAATCTGTTCGGCAAAATTATCCGTGTTAACTGATAAATCAGTTTCGTTTCGCATGACCTCAAACACTCGATCAATCGCGATGACTGCCTGATTGGATGTAAAACCCCTCCTAGCAACGCAATACTACTCATCATTTCATCAGGCACAACAAAGAATTTAATATTGACATCAATGTTATTTATTTTAACATCTTTCAAAAATGCCAAATATTTTAATTCGCGAATTGTTAAGACCATTGAAATCATCGTTCGTGATAGCGACAATTAATTAGCGCATATTCTGGTTTAAGGCTTATCGGCGACTCGGTGTCGATATGCACAAATATGGTTGTATGTTACTTTCCTTATTTGACGCAATATATGTTACAGATATCGTGTAAGGTTTGGATCCTACAAACGGCTGTAAGAGATTCATCTCGCTTGCTATTTTGCTCATCTTTCCCGCCGATTCGTCGAGTTGAGTGTCCATTAGTTTGCTTGCGGCGGTTCGCAGTTTCACGTACTTTGTAGCGCGATGTCCCCTCTCCTTGCAGTTGAAACACTTAATTCCTCGGGGCGCTGGACTTGTCTCGAAGTGCTCGCTGCTATCTTTGTTTTCTCCTTCGGCTTTTTGTGAATGGCGCCAACGGAATTCCGCTCACTCTTTCCTCAGCATGATATTCTCGAACGATATCCTCTATAAGATTCTTGAAACGAAACAGCCTTGCTTGATCGCATAACCGTACATCGGGTATTCCCTCCACGACGTAATCGATAATTTCATCCGTGTCTATCGAGATACGATTCGCCATGACAATTTTGTCATGGTAATATTCATTAAACGTCCTTTTCTCCGACCTGCCATATTCGTCGCTCGAATTCCTTTTTCAGAGCCATCTTGCTGGAACGATGGTCGAACATTCGTTTCATCTCTTTCATGAGATTCTCCGCACTCAATGTGATGTGCTTGGATTTTGAGTAGAACTAACTCAAGGCTTTTCTTTCAACTTCGAACTAACGAGCACTCTCGTAGCGTTATCATCGAGATTATATATGTCTCGCAGGAAATCAACCTGTTATTTCCAATTCCGGAAGGCGTTACTAAAATCGTCGAATTCGCTCAGCATATTCTTGAGCCCTTTCGGATGGTGATAACTTCCGTCTATGCTAGGGCTTCCGCTGGCCGGCACTGTGCCTCGCTTGGTCTCACGTCGCATCAGTTCGATCTTGCGTCGTAGAAGGTCCCTTTCGCATTGAACGAGCTCGAACTCACGATCCGCGATTGAATCTTCCCCATAGTATTCTGTCGCGACTTTGTGACATAAAAGAGGCTTGGTGTCATAGATACATCTCCGCCTTGACAGTTTTTCATATTTTGAGATTATGTTTTTGCAAACGTAATATCAAGTTGGCCTTGTTAATCATAATCGAGCCTTTTTCAGCAACTCCTTGAACTGCATGACGATATAATCTTGAAGATTCATCGTACTCTTATTGTTCGTAAACATCATTATTGATTTACGTATTCAGTTATATAACAGTCACTCAGTTTCTCGTGATTGTGACCCGGCAGGCCGACACACAGTTCATTTCCACCTTGCTTTTTACACAGCAAAATGGCCACTCGCGACGTACTATGCTGTTGCGAAAGTTCGAACAATTTTTCATAGCCGCGCACGTAACTCGATGCGCATCTAACTGACGCGTATATCACGGCGTGTATACTTTGGTACAAATACGGAATTCTGAGTCAAATCCCACCACTTCTGAAATCTGTGGGAAATTACAGGAAAGTCAGAATTTCCTTTAAACAAAGGTATTTTATTCCGTGCCTTTCCCACAGGTTGTCTACATTAGACTGACTCGTCCTGCCTGTTCCTGCAGGACGCCTCGCAAGACGCTCGCGAGTCGCGTGTATTAATGTGCGGGGTTTTTCCATTGGCCGCGCGGGAATCAGGATTCGCGTAAAGTATAAATAAACTAAAAATCCTACAAAATAAATCTCCAATTATGAGGTTTAAAAGTTACAATAACACCGGAATTAGTTTTACCCAAAGTATTGGGTATTGGTTGCGTAGAAATTGCACGGATTTATATTTCTTGTCTGTGTGCATATGTGTGTATATTAGCAAAAGATAAAATATTTATTTAAGATATTCAAAATAATTGAATAAATATTCT
>Ga0157362_1000464_pt1 | contig 13854 bp, 11 predicted proteins | sample AttlaeALBM3_FD_111480 | JGI IMG/M metagenome (GOLD analysis project Ga0157362, IMG submission 111480) | Fungus gardens microbial communities from leaf cutter ant in Ribeirão Preto, State of São Paulo, Brazil - Atta laevigata ALBM3 | ecosystem: Host-associated > Fungi > Mycelium > Unclassified ... | reverse complement strand
GATACCAGATCGCGCGCAGTGTCTTCTCGCGCGCGGCTGATGCGCCCGACGTGCTCGCGTACGTGTGACATTCGCGGCCGACGCAACCGGCCGTGAGCGCGGCGATCTCGTCGGCGCCCGTGAGCAGCTGGAAGCACCACTGGCCGTGAACCCGCGGTTGAGCGTGTTTCTCGAGCGCCTCGCCGACGCCGGTTTCCTCGACCACGATGAGGTGGCGAAGCTGCAATGAGTGCCGTGGACCTGGCGCGGCGGATCCGCGCCTCCGTGGACGTCGACGCCGTGCTGTCGCTGACCCGCAGCCTGGTGCGCATCCGCTCGGAGAACCCGCCCGGCCGCGAGACCGAGGTCGTCGACTTCCTGCGCGGCCTGTTCGACGGGATGGGCCTCGGCGTGGGCACCGTGGTCGAGCCGATGCCCGGACGACAGAGCCTGCTGTTGGCCACCGGCGATGGCGGGCGCACGGGCAAGCCGGTGCTGCTGATCAACGGTCACCTGGACACCGTCCCGGTTCGCCCGGATGCCTGGCGGCACGATCCGTTCGGCGGCGAGGTGAACGACGGTCGGCTCTACGGTCGCGGCTCGGCGGACATGAAGGGTGGCGTCGCGAGCGCGATCACCGCCCTGCAGGTCTGCCGCGCGCTCGACCTCGACCTCCCCTGCGAGATCGCCTTCCACCTCGTCGCCGACGAGGAACTGGGCGGACAACATGGGACGGCGGCGCTGCTCCGGCAGGGGCTGATCCATGCCGACGCCTGCCTGGACCCCGAACCCACCGGATTGCAACTCTGTCTGGCAGAACGTGGCCTGATGTTCGCCCGCATCACCACCCGTGGCATTCCCGCGCACGGCAGCGAACCGTCCAAGGGACACAGCGCGATCATCACCGCGGCGGCCATCGCGCAGGTGCTGCACGACAACGAGTTCCCGCAGACCCCGCACCCATTGCTGGGCACCACGACCTGCAACGTGGGCATGATCCGCGGCGGAAGCGGACCGAACGTGGTGCCCGAGGAGTGTGAGTTGCACATCGACCGGCGCGCGTTGCCGGGCGACACCGAACAGAGCGTGGTCCGCAGCATCGTCGACCGCATCGCCTGCCTCGGCCTCGCCCCCGATGAGGACTATGAGCTTGTGGTGGACACGTTCTGCGAGCCGTCGGAGATCGACGCCGAGCACCCGTTCGTCGACACCGTGGCCGAGTCCTACCGGATGATGACCGGACGGGCACCGGGCATCGCGGGCCTGCCGTTCACCACCGACGCGCGCTTCATGCGCAACCAACTCCGCATCCCCACGGTGGTGTTCGGGCCGGGCGACCTGGGCGTCGCGCACACCGTCGACGAGTACGTGGAGGTCGATGCGCTGATCACCGCCGCGGCCGTCTACGCGCACTTGTTCGCCGGCTTTACAGGGACGCAACGGATGGGTGATGGTGTGGCGGAACGGGTGCACAGCATGATCTGAGTGCGTGACGGAGGGAAAATCGAATGTCCTCGCCCTCCCGGGGCAGCGCGCTCACACTGGACACCTTCCTCGGCCTGGTCGGTGGGGACAGTGTGGAGGTTGTCCACGCCCCGGCCGGGCTCGATCTGCACGTCGTCGCAGTGCTGATCCACGACACCTCGACCGCGGGTCAGGCCGGTCCCGGGGACCTTGTGCTCGCGATCGGTGTCCGGCCCGAGGACCCGGAGATCGAACCACTGCTGAGGCTGCTCGGGCGCGACGTCGTGTTCGTCTTCAAGGTCCGCGATGACGCCGAACGGGATCAGCTGCGTGTTCTGGCCATCGCCTGCGCTGCCACCGTGTTGGCCATCTCACCGGAGCTGTCCTGGGATCAGCTGCACGTGCTCGCCCGACGGTCGATCTCCTCCGCTGCGGCGACCGCGCCGGACGAACGGGGCGTCGCATTCGGTGACCTGTTCGCGTTGGCCAACGCGGCTGCGGCCAGCCTCGAGGGCCCGGTGATCATCGACGACGAACGGATGGAGGTCATCGCGTTCTCCAGCCTCGGCGACCAGATCGACGAGCTCCGGCGGCAGTCGATCCTGCAACGCCGACCGCCCAAGGAATTCATGGCCTGGGCCGAGTCGACCGGTGTGCTACCCCGGGTCCGGCAGAGCTTGCGCCCGGTGCGCGTCGTCCCGCCGGACGGAGCGATCCGCCTGGTGACCGCGATCCGCGGCGGCACTGACATCCTCGGCTACATCTGGGTGGCACAGAACAAGCGCGAGCTCGACCAACACTCTGAGGACCTGCTCGCCGAGATCGCCCGGGTTGCGGCGGTGCAACTGGTGCGCGCTCGGATCAGCGAGGATCTCCACCGCCGATTGCGCAGCGATCTGCTGCGCAGCGCGCTATCCGGCCGCGGTGACCCCGACGCTGTGGCGGCTCGCCTCGGTGTGGAGGGCGTGCCGGTTCGGCTGGTCTGTTTCGCCCGGGATCACACAGATCGGTTGAACCGGTTCGATGACCAGATCGCCCAGCGGCCGCTGGAGGACCTCGTCGCGCTGCGGGTCGAGGCCTCCCACCGGCGCGGTGCGGTTGCCACCTGCAACGGCCGCATCTATGCCCTGTTCCCGGTGCTCGACGAGCGGCCCTCGCGCGAGATTGTCGACCTGGCGGGGGAAATCGTCGGCCAGACCCACCGGCAACTGAATACCGATCTGCGTGCCGCGGTCAGCCGGAAGATCGCCGGCGTGGCGGAGATCACCGAGGCCCGCCGCGAGATCGACCGACTGTTGAACCTGCCCCTGCTCGACGAACAACGCCGGGTCGTGTCCTTCGAGGATTCCGTGGCCGAAGCGGTCCTGGCCGAGCTGACCGAGCTCATCCTCGAGAAACCGCAGTTGCTGCAGGGCGGTGTCGCCGGCATGGCCGTCAGCGACCGCGACCGCGGCACCGAGTACCTGTCGAGCCTCCGTGCTTTCTTCGATGCCGGCGGCGACCTCACCGCAGCTGCCCGTACCTTGTACGTCCACCGCAACACGCTCAAGTACCGGCTGACCCGGATGCGTGACGCTTTCGGCGTCGACGTCGAGGATCCCTCCCAACGCCTGGTCGCCGAGCTCCAGCTCGCCGTGTTCACCGTGCACCCGGAACTGCAGGCCGACCTGACGGCGTCCGACCCCGGATCCGACTGAACAGACCCCGGCAGAAATCAGCCGGCCGGTCGCAGTACGGGTAGGACGGTCCCGGCGACGAGGTCGAGCTCTGCCTGTGCCGTGGTGGCGTTCACCGGCGAGATCATCACGCTGGTGGCGCCGGCGGCCAGCAGTCGCTCTATGCCCGCGCCCACCTCGTCCGGGTCACCGGACAGGGTCAGCTCGTCGATCCACTCGTCGGGCATCCCCTCGGCGACGGCCTGCGGTCCGCCTTTGTCGATGAGGTAGGCCAGGTGCTCGTTGTAGCCGTAGGGCTGGGTCAGCGAGTTGTGGGCGCCGACGGTGGCGAGGAAGAACCCGAGCACGGGCCGCATGGCTGCCTTGGCCGCGGCGCCGTCGGTGTCGATGGACAGCATCGCGAACGTGGGCAGCAGGTGCTCGGTGCGCCCGGACTTGTCCATTCCGGTCTGGATGTGCGTGCGCGCCGTTTTCAGGTATTGCGGGCCGGCCATGATGCTGACCACTGTGCCGTCGGCGATCTCCCCGGACAGCTCCAGAGACTTCGGGCCGAGCACCCCGGTGAGGACCGGCGTACGGGCATCGACCGGGTGGGTCAACTGAACCGAGCGGAACGTGAACTCCTTGCCCCCGGCGTCGAGGGTCTGCCCGGCCAGCAGTGACTGCACGCCGGTCACGCACTCGCGCAGCGCGGTCAACGGTGAGCGCGCGGTTAGGTTCATCTGATCGGTCCACGCACCCAGGCCGTGCCCGATCCCGGGCCGGAACCGACCGGGGAACGCCCGGGCAAGGGTGGCTATCTCCATGGCGGTGGCGGCCGGGTGCCGGACCACCGCGGCGACCACCCCGAGGCCCACGGTCACCTCGCGGGTGGCGCCAAGCGCGATGGCCGCGGCGGAGAACCCACCGTGGCAGAAGTAGTCCTCGGCCACCCAGACCTCGGCAAAACCCGCGCGCTCGGCGGATGCGGCCAGCGGGGCGATCCGCCCGGGGGGTGTGGCGGTGGCGATGAATATGCCGACCGGTGTTGTCTCGGACATGCCCGGCTCCTCGATTTCACAACTGATACCTCGTCAAGGATGTCGCCAGCGTGCGGTCCGGCGGGCTGTTCCGGCATCGGCGGATCTGACGAAGCCCGGGCCACGAGTTTCTCCGTCCGTGTCAAGGGCAGTGGCGGCTCACTCGGCGCAGCCTTGGTTCGTGAGGTGAACGTTGTCGCCGGCAACCCGGTCCTCACGGTGGTGGATACGGCCACGGTCTCCCGCACCTGTCGCCGAACCTTGCGCTGCCGGGCGCTGAACCCGCCGAACCGTATGGTGGTGAATAGACGTCCTCGCCGAGCCTCGGAGGCGGCCGATTGCGCAGTGGTGGCAGCCTCCCGGCCGACCTCACCAGCCTCGTGGGCCGCGTCCGCGAGGTCCGCGACGTGCGCGCCATGCTCGGGCGGGCGCGTCTGGTCTCGCTGACCGGCCCGGGTGGCGTGGGCAAGACCCGGGTCGCGCTGGCCGCCGCCCGCACCGCCGAGCGTGCCTTCGCCGACGGGGTCTGGTTCATCGACCTCGCCGGGCTGCGTGACCCGGCCCTGGTGGAGGCGACCGTCACGGCGACCCTCGGCGAGGACAACAGCCGCGGCTCGCGGGCACTGGCCGAGTACATCGCCGACTGGCAGGCGCTGCTGCTGCTGGACAACTGCGAACACCTGCTGGCCTCGTGCGCCGGGCTGGTGCGTGATGTCCTGCAAAGCGCCCCCGACGTGCGAGTGCTGGCCACCAGCCGGGAGCCGATCGGGCTCAGCGGCGAGCACGTGCTGCGTATCGGTCCGTTGCAGGTGCCCGCCGAGACGAGCGCGGTGTCACCGGGAACACTGTTGGGTTCCTACGAATCGGTGCAGCTGCTCGTCGACCGTGCACAGGCCATCCAGCACGACTTCGCGGTGACCCCCGCCAACGCCGCCGACGTCGCCCGGCTGTGTCGCCGCCTCGACGGCCTGCCGCTGACGATCGAGTTGGCTGCGGCCCGGCTGAACACGATGTCGATCCGGCAGATCGCCGACCGCCTCGACGACCAGAACGCCCTGCTGCGCGGCGGGCCTCGCGACGCGCCGCGGCGGCAGGTCGGCCTCGAGGAGACGGTGACCTGGAGCTACGAGCTGTGCACCGCGGGGGAGCAGCAGTTGTGGGCGCGGATGAGTGTGTTCGCCGCGCCGGTGGACGCCGATGCGGTCGAACAGATCTGCGGCGGGGGTGAGGTCGACGACGTACTCGAGCTGCTCGACGGCCTGGTGCGCAAGTCGATTGTCGTGTGCGAACAGGGCGAGCTGCCGCGATTCTCTCTGCTTGCCGCGATCAAGCAGTACGGCCGGCGCCGCCTCGACCTACAGACCGAGATGGAGCTGACGGCCCGTCACGCTGCTTACTACGAACAGATCACACTGTCCGCGGCGGAGGACTGGACCAGTCGCAACCAGCTGGTCCACGCTGAACGGCTGCGCAACGCGCTGCCGGACCTGCGCCTGGCGTTGGACCACTTCCTGCTCCGGCAACCGGCCCGCGGCGCAGGGATGGTTGCCGCTTTGTACATGCTGTGGTTGTGCCACGGCTGGTTCTCCGAGGGCAACCTGTGGCTGGACCGGGCCCTGGCCGGAACCTCACCGACCGACCCCGAACACGCCGCCGGGCTGATGGTGCAGGGTTGGGTCCATCTGGTCGAGGGGAAGATCGCTGCTTCGCGGCCGAAACTCGAGCGAGCCGTGGAACTGGCGAACAAGCACGAACTCGCGCAGGTCCGGGACTACGGACAGGCTCTGCTCGCGGTCGCCGAGGGTTTCGAGGGCCGGCCGGAGGCGGGGGTGGGGCCGTGCCGCGCCGCCATGGACCGGCGCCGCGCGGCCGGCGACCCCGGGGCCGTCGGGCTGTTCCTGGTGTTCCTCGCCGAGATGTACTGCACCGCGGGGGATTTCGAGCAGGCGCTGCAGTGTAGCGATGAGGCCGAGCGGATCTGCGCAGCGTTGGGCGAGACGTGGTGCCGCTCGTGGGCGATGTCGATCGGATCACTCGCGTGCTGCGCGCAAGGGGATTATCACCGGGCCGCTGAATCCGCTCGGTCCGCCGTAGAACTGAAAGTGGCGCTCGAGGACAGCGCGGGAATCCTGGTCGCCGCCGAGGTGCTGAGCTGGACCATGGCCGCCGCCGGACGATGGGACGACGCCGGCCGCCTGCACGCGGCGGTCCAGCCCCGCGGGGACCGGCTCGCCTCCCCCCTGGCCGACTTCCGCTTCCTTTCCACGCAGCGCGCGGCCTGGGGCGCCAAGATCCGTGAGCACCTCGGGCCGGAGGCCTACGCCGCCGCCGAACGCGAAGGCGCCGCCATCGGGCTGGAGGACATCGGACAGTTCGCTTTGGCCCCACCAGCCGATCGCAACCACGGGACTGCCGGACCACGTGATCCGGCACGGGGACCGCTCACCCGCCGCGAGACCGAGGTCGCCGCCCTGGTCGCCGAAGGCCTCAGCAACCGGGACATCGCCGCCCGATTGGTCATCTCGCCGCGCACCGCCGAGGTCCACGTCGAGCGGATCCTGGTCAAACTGGGGTTCCGCAGCCGGGCACAGGTCGCCCCCTGGTGGGCCGACGGGACCTGAACGGGCTCCCCTGCGCCGTGAAACCTACGTAGCGGGTACGTAGCCTCCACGACGCCGGACACCGCCGCTGTTGGACAGCGTTGGGCATATGAGCCTCGCCGCAGAACTGCGTCCCGCACAGCTGCAGACCCAGCGGCCGGCTGCCGTCAGCCTGGGATGCCTGCTGACGTGTCTCGAGCCGGACACCGTGCGCATCGTCAGTGCCCCCGAGGGCCTGGACGGTGCGGTCTGCTCCGTGCCGCTGTGGGACCTCGCCTGGTCGGCTCCACCGGCCGCGGAGCCGAGGGCGCTGGTCATGGTCACCGCATCACCCGGCCCCGGGATCAACCGTCGGCTGGTCGGCCTTGTGCAGCAGCTCGCCGACGCCGACGTGGCCGGGTTGGTGGTGCGCCGGCGAGACCTCGACGCCGAGTGGCTGTCGGTCGCGGCCGCCGCTCACCTCACCGTCCTGGCAGTGCCCGCGCAGCGGGACTGGGCTCAGGTGCGCGCTGCGCTGCTGACAGCCCTCGCGCTGGGATCGGATGCCGATCTCGATGCACCGGCATCGGTGCTCGATCTGCCCGGGCTGGTCGAGGTCCTCGCCGAGGAAGCCCGGGGCACCGTGCTGGTGACCGACCACCGGTTGCGGGTGCTCGCGCACCACGTCACCGACACCATCGAGGATGCCGTCCGGGACTGGATCCTGACCCGCAGCCCGTCGGCGGAACTAAGGGATCGGTTGCCCGCGCGGGGCCGCGTGCTCGGACTGCGGCGCGACCACGACCTGCTGAGCGTGCCCGGGTGCACCGTGGCGGTGATCCGCGCCGGCGCGGACGTGCGCGGTGCGGTGTGGGTGCTCGACGGCGACCGGATCGACCCGAGCCTGCTGCGCGTGGCAGCCCGACGGGCCGCCGCGCTGATGACCGTGAACCCGCCGCGCCGCGACGCGGCGCAGCGGCTGCGGGCCGACCTGCTGCACTGCGCGCTCACCGGGTCCCGCACCGCCGGTCAGCTGGCCGCCGAGCTGGGCATCGACCACCCGGTGCGCCTGCTCGGCTTCCGGCTCGACGCCCACCGTGCCGGCGCGCTGGCCGGCCTCGTCGAGGTACACGTGCAAGCCCGCGCCCCGCATGCCGCCGTCACCTGCATCGGTGATCACGTCTACCTCTTCGGCCCGGCCGAGATCGACGCCGCGAACCTGGCGGCGAACCTCCGACGTGGCTCGCGGGACACTGGCGGGCAACTGCGCTGCGCGGTCAGCGACCCGCTGTGCGGCCACGAGGACCTCGTCCAGGCGCGAGCCGACCTGGACCGGCTGATCGGACTCCCCGACGTCCCGGCCGTGGCCGCCGTGGCCGAGCACTACAGCAGGCTGGTGCTCGCCGAACTCGCCGAATTGGCCGCCGAGCACCGCACATTGCAGCGCGGCGCGATCGCGCAGCTCGCGGGGATCGACGGCGAACAGCAGACCAGCTACCTGCCGAGCCTGCGCGCATGGTTCGGCACCGGCCTGGACCTGCAGCGGGCGGCCGACTCGCTGTACGTGCACCGCAACACGCTGCGCTACCGACTGGAGCGCATCCGGACGCTGACCGGACTGGAGCTGGCGGACCCCGTGCAGCGGCTGGTCGCCGACCTGCAACTGCGGCTGCACGATGCCGAACCCGTCGCGAAGGAGCACCGGCCATGACGTTCTCGGTGGTGGCCCGTGACCCCGAGTCAGGAATGCTCGGCGTGGCCTGCCAGTCGCACTTCTTCGCCGTCGCAGGAGCCGTCAACTGGGCACAGGCAGGCGTGGGGGCGGTGGCCACCCAGTCCTTCGTGGAGCCGGTCTACGGCGCGCGCGGCCTGGAACTCATGGGCGCCGGCACCGCCGCACAGAACACCCTGGACGGGCTGCTGGCCGCCGACCCCTACCCCGAACTGCGTCAGGTCGCCATGGTCTCCGCGACCGGTGAACTGGCAGTGCACACCGGGGAGCGCTGCGTCGGCTTCCACGGGTCTCGGACCGGGTCCTGGTACTCCGTGCAGGGCAACATGCTCGCCGGCGCGCACGTGCTGGACGCGATGGTCGAGGCGGTCGAACCCCCCGGCCCGCTGCCGGACCGCTTGCTGTCCGCGCTGCGGGCCGCCGATGCTGCCGGCGGCGATCTGAGGGGGCGTCAGGCCGCCGGCATCAAGATCGTCGCGCCGGCACCCGCGGCGGTACCCTGGGCCGGTGCAGTCCTCGACCTACGGGTCGAGGACGCGCCCGACCCCGTGGCCGAACTGACCCGGCTGGTTCGCCAGCACGAGCTCGCCTCGATCGTCGTCAGCAGCCTGCTCACCGAGGGTCTGCTGTACGGGTCCGCGGGACTCCTCGAACCCGGCTTCGCGGCCGCCACGATGGCGCGCCTCGCCGAGGTCGCCGCACAGGCTGGGGAGGTCGGCCTGGAGGCCGAGTTGTGGCGCGGCGTTTTGCTGGCCCGTGCCGGACACGCGGATGCCGGCGAGGCGGCACGAGCGATCGTGTCCCGCCGGCCCGAACTCGCGGACCTGCTCGCCAACCTCGCCGAGGCCGGCTTCCTCACCCCTGATCGGGTCGGGAGCGCCGCATGACACACCATCAGATCGCCGGTCCCGCAGGGCAGCTCTCCGCGCTTGTCTGGGACGGACGGCCGGACGCCACGCCCGTGTTGTTCCTGCACCCGCTCAATACCGGCGCCGCCGTCTGGTCGCAGGTCGCAACCGCGACCGGTCGTCCCGCTGCCGCGGTGGACTACCGGGGCCACGGATCCTCCGCCCCGGGTCCGCGTTACCTGCCCGCCGACTACGCCGCGGACGCGCTCGCGGTTGCCGATCACCTCGGGTGGCCGCGAATGCATCTGGTTGGCGGTTCCATCGGTGGTGCGGTGGCCGTGGAGATCGCCGCCGCTGCGCAGCACCGGGTCGCGAGCATCGCATGCTTCGGTGCGACCCTGCATCTGGGCATGCCCGAGACCGACCTGGCCGCGCTGCTGGCCGAAATACGTCCGATCGGTATCGCCGAGTGGTTCGCACACAACGCGGCGGGTCTGATCGGACCCGCGTCCGCGCCCGGGGTCGCCGAGTGTCTCCACCAGCTCAATCGGGACCGCGACCCCGAGGTCTTCGAGGCGCTGACCCGTGCGACGTTCGCCGTGGCCGATGCCCGTCCCGCCGCGCGGTCGCTGATCCGACCACTGCCGCCGGTGCTGGTGGCGGTCGGCACCGATGACCCGACCTGTCCGCCGGCGATGGCCGCGGACCTCGCGGCCCACCTGGGCAGCGAACCGCTCGTGCTGCCGGGCATCGGGCACCTGCCGATGCTCGAGGCACCGGAAGAGGTCGTCGCGCTGCTCGACAAGTTGTACGCCGACGCGGAGACCTGACCGGCCATGACCATTACCCCCACCGACTCCGGAACGGCACGCCAAGATCTGGTCGACCGGGCCCGTCGGTTGCTGCCGGATCTGGTCCGGCTGCGCCGCGACCTGCACGCGGCACCGGAGATCGGACTGCACCTGCCACGCACCCAGGCCGCGGTGCTCGACGCACTGTCCGGGCTCGGCCTGCGCGTGCTCACAGGTACGGTATGCAGTTCCGTCGTGGCCGTCCTGGACGGTGCGCTGCCCGGTGACACCGTGCTGCTGCGCACGGACATGGACGCCCTGCCCATCGTCGAGGAAAGCGGAGAGGACTTCGCAGCCGACAACGGCGCGATGCACGCCTGCGGCCACGACCTGCACACCGCCGGGCTCGTCGGCGCCGCCCACCTGTTGGCCGCCGCACAGGGCCAGTTGGCCGGGCGGGTCGTTTTCGCCTTCCAACCCGGCGAGGAGGGCCACGACGGGGCCCAGGTGATGCTCGACGAGGGCCTGCTCACTGTCGCCGGCACCCCGCCGGTCGCCGCTTACGCGGCGCACGTACACAACGGACAGCCGGGCATGGTCTTCACCCGTCCCGGTGCTCTGCTCGCGAGCATGTCCGAACTGCACGTCACCGTCCGCGGCCGCGGCGGGCATGCCTCGGCGCCCCACCGCACGCTGGACCCGGTCCCGGTCCTGGCAGAGATCACCACTGCCCTGCAGGCCTATGTGACGCGTCGTCACGACGTGTTCGATCCCGTCGTCGTCTCGGTCACCCGGCTGCGTGCCGCCGACGCCGGCAACGTCATCCCGGATACCGCGGAGCTGGTGGCTACCGTGCGAACCCTCTCGACCGACGCGCTGGACAAGGTGCGGGTCGAGACGCAGGACCTCGCCGGGTACATCGCCCGGGCGCACGGGCTGGCAACCGAGACGTCCTGGACAGACCTGTACCCGGTCACCTGCAACGACCCAACCGAGACCGCCACGGCCCTGCGGGTAGCCCGTGGCCTGCTCGGTCCCGCGCGGGTACACACCATGCCCGACCCGCTCATGGGCTCGGAGGACTTCGCGAAGGTGCTTGCCCGCGTCCCCGGCGCGCTGCTGTTCCTCGGCGCCACCCCTGTGGACCTGGACCCCGCGACCGCTCCGGCCCTGCACTCACCCCGGGTCCGCTTCGCCGACGATCACCTGCACGTACACGCGGCCCTGTTGACCGAACTCGCCATGGCCCGAACCGGCTCCGGCGTCACTCCCCAACCGAAACGAATGGACGGACGATGAGCATCGACACCCACGCCGACTCCGCGGCGCGCTTCGTTGGCCCGGCCGAGGACATCGAGGAGATCCTGCGCTGCCACCGCGACTGGTGGGCGGGCAACCACACGCTGGAGATCCCCCGCGTCAGCCGCAACTTCGCGCCCCGCACGCTGATGTTCAACCTAAACGGGCACACCTACGACGGCCTACCGGAGATGATCAAGGTCTGGGAGTACTACACCAAGGCCCTGCAGATCGATCTCGTCCCGCTCTGGGACATCCGCGTATTCGTCAGCGGTGACCTCGCCTACGTCACCTCCGAGGGCGTCCTGCCGACCAGAGCACTGGTCCCGACAGGCTGGGCGGCGAGCAACGTCGAACTCGGCGAGGTGCAGGCGGAGACGGTCCCGATCCGCTTCCGCGAGACCTCCGTACTGCGCCGGGACGACGGCCACGGCAACCCCGTCTGGAAGATCTGGCACTTCCACTGCTCCACCTGCGCACCGGCCGACGAGGCCAGGCCCGGCTTCGGAGACACCGCCGTCTCGCGCGGCGACGAGCGCGGCACCCCGGTGCTGCAGACCCCCGAACTCCCGCTCTGACCCGGAAGGAGAACACTGTGCGAACTACCTCCCTGCGGCGAGCCGCGCCGGCCGTGCCGATGTGCGCCGGCCTTGCCCTGATCGTCTCCGCCTGCGGATCCGGCGGGTCGGGATCGGTCGCGGTCGCGCAGCCCCCGGCGCCCATTCCGGCGGCGGCGGTGGCGGCTCCGGCCGCTACGACCACGACCGGACCCACAGGCACGACTGCTGTCACCGCCGGGAGCGCCGGCGCGAAGGCCCCGACCACGGGCCGGAATAACGGCGGCGTCGGTTCGACGACCACCGGCAAGGCCGGCGCGGGTACGGCGGCATCGGCGGTGGGCGCTACCAACGGTAACGCCGCCATCGACCCGCTGTCGGAAATCGCAGCCGACAGCTCGGCCGTGAATCAGAAGGTCTCCGACGAAAAGCACGGTGCCACCGACATCGGCGTGACCAAGGACTCGATCAAGCTCGGCTCGATCAACATGCACGGCATGGCGTTGGGCAACCTTGCGACACTGCCGATGGTGCGCGGAAACGCGGCCGCGGCAGCGGCCATAAACGACCGCGGTGGCGTTCTCGGTCGTCGGCTGACCATCACCGACTGCGACGACGGCCCCGGTGAGGTCTCACGCGCGAAATCGTGCCTGAAGAAGCTCGTGGACGAGGACCGGATCTTCTCGATGATCACCGGCGTGGACTGGGCCACTGGCTCGATCCACGACGACCTGACGCAGTACCACCTGCCCTACATCGGCGCCTGGGCCTATTCGCAGACCGAGTGGCAGGACCCGTTCATGTTCCCCACTCACATGTCGATGATCCACGAGGCGATGGCCGGCGGCCACTGGGTGGTGAACGTGATAAGGCCCAAGACCTACGGTCTGGTGTGCCTGACCAGCCCGGAGATGCAACTGGCCTGCAACAACGTCGCCAAGATCGTCGACGCCTCGGGCGCCAAACTGGTCAAGCGGGCGGACGTCTCGATATCCGAAACCTCGATGAGCGCCTACGTACTGGCGATGCGCGCGGCCAACCCCGAGCACGTCATCCACTACGTGATCAACCCGGCCACCATCGTGAAGTTCATGACCGAGGCAACCCAGCAGGGGTACTACCCGCCCAAGGGAATCAGCGGAAATCACCTGGCCGCCGAGGTGCTCGGTTCGCTGTTCGGCAAATGGCCGGCCGGGCGCTACTGGACCAACACCACCTACAAGCTGTGGGGTCCGGAGTTCATCGCGACCATGCACAAATACGCGCCCGCCAACGATGGCCTGAACTACCACATCGTGCAGGCCGGCTACGTCGGCATCAACTTTTTCGGACAGGCCGCGAAGGCGATCGGTCCGAATCTGACCCGCCAGCGGTTGATGGCCGAACTGGGCGACAGGTCATGGAAGACCGACACATCGTTGGATCAACGGTTCAGCTACGTGCCCTCCGAGCGCACCGGAGACAACTGGAACCGGGAGGGGGCCCAGGGTCGGGAGTTCATGTACAAGTACACCTCCCCGAACACGGTCTCGAACCCGGACGGCACCCCGAATGGTTGGCAACCGGACCCGGACCAGTTCGTGATTCGCACCGACAGGTGAACCGACATGTGATCTGATGCACCATCACGACAGTCCTCGATCGAGATCGGGGACTGCCGTTGCCCCTGGCAGACCGGTGCGTGGCCCGTGTACCATCTCAGCCACACCGGACCAGTCATGACGCACCGTCAGATGAGTCTGGATTCGGGGAGCCACGACACCCAGCGAACCCTTCGCCGGGCCGCGCACTGCGTCACTGGCCTAGGTGTGCGACTGACGTTGCTTGGTGACGGTCTTGGGCTGGGTTCGTTGTAGCAGTCTCTCGTAGGGGGTCTGGCCGCCGAGGGCGCCGTGGGGGCGTTGGAAGTT
>Ga0157362_1000463_pt1 | contig 13856 bp, 12 predicted proteins | sample AttlaeALBM3_FD_111480 | JGI IMG/M metagenome (GOLD analysis project Ga0157362, IMG submission 111480) | Fungus gardens microbial communities from leaf cutter ant in Ribeirão Preto, State of São Paulo, Brazil - Atta laevigata ALBM3 | ecosystem: Host-associated > Fungi > Mycelium > Unclassified ... | reverse complement strand
TTTGTGTCTTTTGCTGAAAAACTCCCAATGACAATGACACACATTAATCCGAAATAGTTGAAAATGCGCGCATAATAAAAAACGTTACAGGAGGTCCAAATAATAATAATAATAATAATAATAATAATAATAATAATAATCATAATAATAATGATAATGATAATAATAATGATAATAATAATAATAATAATTTTGTTGGTGCAACTGTTTACAAGCTAATAGATGAATAATAAGATGAATAATAAGATAAGATGGTAGAGAATAAGAGTAACAGGTGCACGCAATAGGCGTGACAATAGCTAAATAGACCAGTAAAATTAGAGTTTTTTTTTTAATATTGATATCGTTTCTTTCGATGAAAATTTTCGGAAGGTCAGAAAGGAAATGCATATGTCTAGTAATAAAGCTCATAAAATTTAAAAAAATATAAAAAAATATAAAAAAAATATAAAAAAAAGGGCTACAAACCAAAAATTATTTTATAAAATTAAACATCATTAATATAAAAGTTTGAACATAAGTAAAAAAAACAATTATATCCTTTAGTTAAGATTTAATACAATGTGCTAACAATAAACAAACAAACGTTTTGATCGCGATCATTATCAATGTTAAAAACATATAATATTACAAACAATACATAATATAAATTTATACTTCGCTTTCTCTAATAAACGCTGATAATATAAAAACAGGATTATCATCCTGTTCACAATGTAGCTTGGAAAAAGTCGTCGCACTGACTAATGATAGCTAATTGCAGTCAATCATTGAATTGTTTGAATAATGTCAGATAATTGTAGTCAATCATTGATTAGCTTGAATAATCCTTTGATATTGTATAATCAGAGAATATAACGTATAAAAATGAATTTAGTCTTGTAGATAAAATATAATATACAAAAATTATGTCCCCTTTGGATACATTATATGACAAATGGTTCGTGAATTTGAGTAGCATTGATATTCCTCTAGAAGTTCAGTACTTGTTACAATTAGGTGAAAAATTTAATCTTTCTATTAATAAAGATAATAAAGAAAAAATTCTGGTTGAATTACTTAAATATATAGAAAACAGTATAACTGATCGTCCAAATAATATTGTCAATTTTGTCAGAAATAACTGTATTCCAATTCTCAATAGATTTTATAATGATTTTCCTTTTCTAAATTTCTCTGACAAATAAATTTCTGAATTGTTATATCTTACATAAAATTTTATCAATAATCATCCTAATTTACTTATTACTAAATAAAGGAAATGTCACTGTTGTTCTCGAAGACTCTTAAAGATTCTTATATACTAAAAATGAAGGAGATTCGGATGTTGACACTTATTCAATTATTAAGAGATCCGACAAAAAAATGACTCAAGATCTACATGTATTACTTACAAGAAGGATGAATTTATCGATAAATTCACTTATAAAAGATTACTGACATCGGATAGCACTATTCCTAGAGCGTATGATTGACTAAAATTCATAAAGCTGGTAACCCATTGAAAGTAATTGTATCTATAAATAATCCACTATTTAAATAATGTATTACTTTTCTCTTTACTTATACAACATTAAGAGCATACCACAAGCTCTCAGTTATATAAAAGATAGCTTCCATCTAGTAGAAAAATTAAATGGTATGGTTTTCGATTCTAATTATGTTTTAGTTTCTTTGAATGTTGTGTCCTTCTTTGCTAATGTGCTTATATAGATTTGGCATTAAATAGTATTGAGAAAAGATGGGACATATTTCCACAAAAACAAGCATTCTAAAGGATGAATTTATTATTGCTGTTAAATTTGTTTTAAATTCTACTTTTTTTGCCTTTAATAATAAGTTTTATAAACAAGTTTTCGATGGGTTCACTTCAATGGATTCACCGCTATCTCTTATCATTGCTGACATTGTAATACAGGATTTGGAAGAAGTTGCCATCACGAAATTACAAAATCAATATTTTATTACAGATATATCGATGACATCATTCTTGCATTTCCATCTGATAAGATCAATGACACACTTACTTTTAATTCTTTATATACACGGTTGCAATTACTATGGAGGTTGACATTAACAATAAATTGAATTTTCTTGACACAATTTTAATTATTGATAGTCGGAGAATTATTTTTGATACATATAAAGCAACATTTTCTAGAGGGTTCCTTAATTTCCATTCCAATTACTCTCTTTGTCACAAAAGAGGCACAATTATCAGTTTTGTAAATAAAATAATTTAATTATCACGTTCTCGGTTTCAACATAATAATCTAACAATTCATATTTTTCTTAATAATGGCTATCTCTCTTTTATTTTTTCTACAATAGAAAAACGATTAAAATTTCACATACATAATAAATATACTACACACAATGCATAAATCAAAGAAAAATTTTTCATCATTCCTTACATTAAGTCTATCTCCGAAAGTTTCTCATCTATATCCAATATGTTTCATTGTAAATTAGCATTCTTCATTACCAACACTTTAAAAAGAGAAGGAAGGATTTATAAAGAGAAGAAAGGACAAGAATTGCTTCCAATCAAAATATAGTATATAAAATCTCATGTGATGATTGCGAGACTAGCTATGTTGGTCAAACAAAAAGAAAATTGAGAATACGTGAACATATTTCAAATATCAACAAAAAAACGGGTTCTCCATCATATCCGATCACCGGATATCAATTTCAACCAATTCAATTTCAGATGGAATGAAGTGAAAATTTTAGTGAATATATAATAATTCCTATAATAAAAGATTGATATCTGAAATGATTCATAAAAAGGCAAAAGTAAGGTTTAAATAAACAAAACGATACAATATCATACCTGAATTCTATGTACAGATTATCCAATCTCTCTCCCCCTCATAATTCCTCCTTGTTTTTATGTACATCCATTTCCTCTATGCCTTCATCTATATTTCTATCTCCTCTTAGTTCCCACTTCCCACTACTTTCCAATATTATCTTTTCCTTTTTTCTCTGAATGTCAATTTTTTTATTTCATTATGCTTTATAACATCGAAGAGACAATTATTGTTATACTTCTTATCACATTGTCTCTATTTCAACTGATTTTCTATGCCAGAAACACTTTTTATTTTTTGACTGAAAAAATTTTGGTTTCGTAGAAATTCGACATTATTTGAAGAAAGGAAAGCGACAATAAACTCACAGTTACTTTTGTTTGTAAAAAAAAGTTGAAAGTATATATTGTACATCTACAAGTTGTTAAAAAGAAAAGATAACAGTACACAGATTTTATATAGAAAATGCTCAAAAAAATTTCCTGCCGCTCGACCGCAGCGTTCAAATTCTTATGTGAACTTGATTCAAACCGTACCAAACATTCCTCGTTTTGAGAGATTTGAATCAGCAAATTTTTAAACGATCAGTTCCAGAAAACTTGGTTAAAGGCTTATGTCATTATGTCGGCTAACATGTCCTCTGATGAGCAGTACTGAACATCGATTATCTTTTTCTCTCGCAAGTCTCTGATTAGATGATGACAAACTCAATGTATTTGGTACGTATTCCGTACTTATCTGACTTTATCAGTTTAATGCATCCTTGGTTATCTTCTTTTAACGTTGGACCTCCCATTAAAACATTCAAATCTTTTAGCAGTTGTTGAAACAAAAGTACATCCTTGCTTGCGATACGACAACATATTCAGTTTCCATTGACAACGTAGCTACTGATGTCTGCTTACGACTGGATTGTGCTACTATTCTTTCTTCTAAACACAAAACATAGCCGCTAGTCTGGACTTCCTGTCTGTTTTGTTTCCAACCCAAAACATATTGCTTGACTTCCCAGTGGACAACTCAATTTCTTATTTATTATAGACGCGAGATAACGCGTAATGTTTGACTGTTTTCCAGTCTCGCTTGGTAGGTTTCTTTACACGTCAGCTTAAAATTCCTACCGCCAATTGATATCTGGTCAATACAATAGCATACAACAAAGATTCAATAACTCTGCGATACTTAGAATTATTCGGCAATCTCTCACTTTCATCCGCATTGGAATTTATGAAACTTGTTTCCATCGGATGCTTTCGACTCCAATAAATCACATTCTTCGAACATTTTAACAATCTTCCTCTTCTGGCTTAATAAGAATGATTTATCTGATTCGCGTTCTATCTGGATATCAAGATAATAATTGACTTCTTTCAAATTCTTAATGCTAAAGAATTTTTAGAGATTGGTATGTACTTTCTTAATCTCTCTTAATCTCCTTTGAACCTTCAGCCACTAAGAAATCGTCAACATAGAGCAAAACATAGACAGTAGCACCGTCTTTTTCTTTCCTAGTGTATAGGTATTGATCAGCCTTTTCTGATTGGATACTTATATATGTGCAAGAGCCTCAACAGCCTTCTTATTCTATGCGTGAACTGATCGTTTAAGACCATATAAATTTTTTCGCAACTTCAAAACCTTGGATGTTCGCGCTTCTGAAAACCTGGCGATTCCAAGTAAAGTTCTCCATTTAAATGCGTTTTTTACATCTAAATGGCGCACGTTCAGGCCCTTGTGAGCTGCTACACAGAGCAAAGTGCGAATAGTATCGTACATGACTAGGGGCGCGAAAATTTTATCATAGTCTTCTCCGTACGATTATGAGAAACTTCTGGCCACCAATCTAATTTATAATCACATACTTGACTCTTTCCATTGGTTTTGGTTTTGAAGATCCACTTACAAGAAATTGCCTTTTTACCAGACGGGAGGTCAGCTAATTCCCACACTCATTAAGAGACTTCATCTCTTCTTTTGAACTGAAATTCACTTTTTTCATTCTCGTATTGATAATTCTAACATTTTTGTCCAAGATTCTGATTCTTGGATCATGCACTTTGTAAGCAAATCTCAAAGGAGATACGCTTTTGTTTTCACGTTTCGACATGCGCCTCCCTTGAATTTCAAGCTCATTTGAAGGCGGTGTATATCTGTCGTCAGATGTATAACCCTCTGAATCCATGCTTGTTTCTCGCTCACAACTTCTTGATTCTCGTGATATTTGCACCTCATTGCTGTCTGTAATTTCTCCGTAACACCTGATGTATACCTGATTGCTGAGTTTCAACGATCCTTCGTTTTCAACGATCCTTCGTTTTCAACGATCCTTACAGAATAGCTGATCCATACTCGATTCGTGCTCGAATTTAAAATTCGATAGCCTTTAGAATTTCCGTTGTAGCCAACGAGTATATCCTTTCAGCTTTATTATCTCATTTCTTCCGTCGCTGTTTGTAAATAAATGAATACACCTTTGATCCGAAATATTTTAATATGACTAATATCCGACTTTTCTCCGGTAAACAACTCAACAAGAATTTTACTGACACTATGATTGGTCATTTTGTTCTGTAGATATGTTGCGAATCGCTTCTCCCCAAATCGCTTCTCCCCACGGTCAATGCCTGCGTCCAGTGGCATGGACTCAGTTAGAGATCTATTCTTCCGCTCTGCTGTGGCGTGTAAGTCGCGGTGAGTTGATGATGTATACCTTCTTTCCTAAAGTAATTCTTTAATTCGGATGAAATGTATTCTCTGTACGTATCTGTACAACCATAGGTTTCTTGTCAAACCTTATTGACATCGCAGTAACATATTCTTTATAATGTTCGGAACCTCTTTAGATTTCAATAATCATACCACAGTGAAACGGGAATAGTCATCAATTTCAATTTAAAAAATATTTGTTCCTACTAGGAGTAACTGTCTGTATAGGTCCGCATAAATCCGAATAGACCAATCTCATAGGCTCTTTTTCTCTTCGTTTACTTACAAGGAATTTCATCTGAGCCAGCTTGCCTTTAATACAGTGTTCACAAACTATCTCGTTATCACACGCTGTCATTTTGATTTTAGTTGCTAAACCTTCGTTCATCAAGCGCTTTATAGTAGAATCTCTATGACCTAACCGATGATGTTATTGGTGGATACACATTCTCTCCTTTGCAGTTCGGAACAATGCTTCCATCATTCCCTTCTTCAATTTAAATAGATTTCCATCGTGATTAACTTCTGCAACAACTCTTTTTCCTTTGAAAATTATGCAAGTATTCTTCTCAAATACACTTTACATTCTTGTGATTCTTTTTACTGAAATTCGTCATCGAGTTGAGATACATATAACATGTTCTCAAGATCATCTGAATACGGTTATTTGAGATGCTACTCATAAGACTGCCTCTTCCGATCTTGCTACCTTTAGAGGAACCGTCTGCAAGGAAACTGTAGCTTTAATTTCATCCAACTCAGAAAAGAATGATCATTCGTCATTTCATTCATGTGATTCGTGACACTCGAATCAATATACCACATACCTGAGTCGACAGCTTGATCTTTTTCTCGTACATTGAAAGTAACATGATCCTTCTGAATTTCAATTTTTGCTGTTTCAGATGACTTACCGGATTCTGCACTTGCATTCTTCTGTGACTTTTTATAATGGAAACAATCCACATTTAAATGATCGGGTTTGTTACAAACAAAGCATGACCTTGTGTCCTTGCTATCTTTCTTGTTGATTTTCTTTCCTTTTATTATATCTGGTACTCTGATTCTTACTACTCGTGTTCGTAACTGCTATAGATGACTTAAGTATTATTTCAGAATCTTTTTCATTTAACTCCTCTCTTGGATATAGCTCTAATACCGCTCTCGGTATGTCTGTGGTACTCGTCCAATATTTTTCCGATTACGCATTCTATGATTAGATTCGTTTCGTCTCTTCCCTCAAGAGTTGTGACCAAATCTGAGTAAGATTCTGGAAGACTCACCAGCAGGACCGCGACTACTTCTTCATTCTCGAGAGATTTTCCGGATTCTCGCAGTAATCCAACTATAGTACCTCCATGATTGTATCTATATGGCTGCTCATGGGTCCACTTCTATAATGAATACTACATAACTTTCTGCATAGATATAACCTATTTCCAAACGTAGAACGTTCGAATTTCTTGATAACGTTAATTATATATCGTAGGCATTATTGAAGTGCGCAAAATATATTAATTGAGTGTCTTTCACATTCAGCGTTATAAACGCAATAGCTTTGCTATTAGCTTTTTTCCAATCACTCTTAACCTCTACAGGTTTCGGTTACTTATAACTTCCCATAGATCATCTCGCATTAATATTGCTACTTTCGTTTTGCAGAAGATGTAATTTCCTCCATTCAACAAAGGGACTTTACACTGTCCTGTGTCATCGTTGACAACAATTAATTTGACTTATTTTATAACGTATCTTTGAAGTACGATAGTTTTTAAAATCCTGATTATGTCACAGATTTATATACAATCATAACCTGTAGGAATTCGGCACTATTTGAAAAAAGAAAAGCGACAACAAACTCACAGTTACTTCTGTTTGTAAAAAAAAATTTGTAAGTAAGTTTGTAAGTAAAAGTATATATTATGCATCTACAAGTTGTTGAAAGAAAAGATGACGGAAGGTACATTTTATATAGAAAAACTGCCTCAGAAAAATTTTTTGCCGCTCAACCGCAGCGCCCAATATGATTCTCATGCGAACTTGATTGGAATCGTATCAAATGTCTCATATCTAAATTTATATTAATGATGTTTAATTTTATTAATTAATTTTTGGCCCTTTTTCTTTATTATTTTTTAAAAATGCATATGTTTGAGTCTCGCAACTTGCAAGGGAAATATGCGAAAGAAATTCGGATAGTTGCAGAAAAAAGATTTTTCGCTTATAAAATGAAAGTTGATTGTATGGAAAAAATATAAATTAATTCCTAAAGACTTCTTAATGATAAAATAGTTGGATATAACTGGACAATAGGAATCAAGTACGGTAATTCTTGTGCAAATCAGTATTGGTTAATAAAATAACTTATTAATAATTAATCCTTAAACTTACATGTTTCGGCTCACTTTTGAACTATGTTCAGAGATAATGATATGATGTAATTACAAAAAATTTTTTTATAAACAAATTCATTTCAATAAGTCACCTCTACGTATTAACGGAAATATAAAATATAATATAAAAACGAATTTTAATAACAATCTAAAATATATTAAAATTATTAAAAGGTAAATTTTTTATTAAAAACGATTTATATTGTAAAATAGAAGGTAAAATAAAATAAACTCACTAAAATAAAAATTCACCATATCGCTTAAATTCTATATTAAATTCTATAAATATATATTATATATTTAGTAAAAAAAAGTCTTTGACCATATAGCGAAGTAGTGTCAATTATATTGAAATTAATGAATAACTTTTAATAATCTATGAATAACACTTAAAACGTTAATCGCAAAAAAAAAGAAAAAAGAAGGAAAGAAAACTTTGATATTAATTATAGTCAGACATCAAAATCAAAACTGAATCTTTAATAATTTAATCTTAATGTAACGAAGAATGTACACTGATTAGTTGGCTCCGATATTTATAGTCCGTCTACAATTGAAAAGTAGGCCTTCCCAAGGCCTACTTTTCAATTGTAGACGGCCTCCATGTCTGCAGGTTGAGGCCACATGTCTGTCTTCTGACGTGTGGCATCTCTGATATCAATCTCTTTTTGTATTAGGGTTCCTTATCCAAAATTGCAATATTTTGCCAATCGAACTTGTGATTCTCTTTCAATCGGTGGTCAGTTATAACCGAATGTGTGGTTGTATTTCATCGAATATGATTCCTGTCAGCTATTCTCGTCAGCTGTCTTCCTGTTTATCTCACGTAACTCGCATCGCAATCTTTGCAACAGATCTTGTACACCACATTAGATTTCTTTTTATGCGGAAGGGATCAAGGTCCTTATGTACCTTGATGAATTTGCGCAATTTATTAACACTATACAATGATATTCTAATATTCTCGCTATTTAATCTATTGAATTTCTCGGAAAACATCGGAACATAAGGAACTGTAAACCATGGCCTTATGCTTTCAATATTATCACTATCCTGTTTCTTTCTCTTCAAATTAATAATGTTTTTCAATCATTTATTAATATTATTATCAAAAATGAATTCTAATGGATAATCATTCTCCAACAAGATTTTAACTACAAAACAAAAATTATTAAAATGAAATTTAGGATTCAAAAGTAAAATCACTCTATTTACCAAACTGGCAATTGTCCTCTCTTTTGAGAAATCGAGTAAGACAAGAAATTTAAGTATCTTCCTGAAAACGTTAATTTATGGTATCAATCAAATTCGATTTATTTATTAATAATTTATTAATAATTAAAGTAACAAAGTCCAAAAAGTTTAACTTATCGTCACCGATCTCCATGGTAAACTGAATCCTCGAATGAGAGTTAAAAATGTCGAGAACCGAATTAATCAAAGTGATCGAATCAAAAACAAGGCTCTACTTTCCAATTTCGCAGGACTAGATTAGCAATGGAGAGTTGCCATGGAAGTGCCATAGTTTTGCTTATATATAACACATTTCACATTAAAGGTGAAAAACGTGGAGTTTAAAACATATTCAACAGCTTTAATAAATTCATTTTTCGGTAACTAACAATTCCTAGAAATTAATATTGGTTTGCACAAGAATTATCGTGCTTGATTCCTGCCCAGTTATATTCAACCATTTTGTATGGAAAAAAGTTTAGTATGAAAAATGTAGGTATTCGAAATATGTACAAAATGACATGTCAAACATTGAGATCGATCCATTAGTTAAGTTGAAAAAAAATAAAGATCACTGAAAAAGATCATTTTTTACTCACTGTTTATTGAAATTTGAACGCAAGGCTTTGAAATTTTCGTGAAATGTAGTCTTTGTTATAATGAACAAATTCAGTCCTGAATGAGCCTGAAATGTTTATTAGCTTAAACATAACGTTAATTTAAACATACGAAATCAGGCACGCGAGTGCCCGGTTCTTCCCATTTTACCTTGCGTCGGCTTCCCCAGAATTTTGTCCAATGCGGAATTGTGTTTACTTTATTGTATGTGAAATTGATATGAGTGGTTTCATTTAGTTAACCATCACTTTTGCATCTATTGGATTATTTTATTAAGCGCATTTTGAAGTTTCTTTGTAAAATGTACTATATGTTTTTTAACTACAATGACAGCTGTGTCATCCGCGAAGGTTGCCATCATTATTTGTTCGTCAATTACTAGATCTCTTGTATATAGAAGGGGTATAGCACTGATCTCAGCACGTTTTCCTGTGGAATTCCCTTCAAGATCTGCTTCGACTCCGAGAATTGTTTATCATAACGCTGTTGTACCGCTCAGGGTGCAAGGATGCCACTGTGGGCACAGTTTATAGAATTTACGGGTTCGTATAGAATTTACGGTCAGCCGTTGACCAGTCATACGACGTGCTCAGGGCGTGGAATCACAGTGGCGGTAAGGGCTCGAAGTTCTCCAATTAATTTAGGCCAGCGGTAGTGTAAGAAGTTTTATTGTAGCTTACGAGTTCTAGATGAATTATAATATTACGATGTCTCGCAGTAGCGGAGATTTTCACGAGAGATTTTAATTGTGTTTTCACTTAACTTTTCGGAACGGCGAGGTGCTCGAGGCTTACACTTTTATGTTTACAAATTAGGCCGAATTAATGTGTAATTAAAATGCATTAAATTAAAATATGTCACTTGTTTTATAATTAAAAGTAGGTGATTTGGATTTGTAATAATTTAACTGCTGGTCTGCAGAAAATCTGCAGACATAGATTTTAGATATGACCTATTTGGATCAAACAACGCACTTTAAAATTTCTGTCTGCTAAGTAAGTAAGATTTAAGGATATATCATAATATTGCTTAGGCAAATCTCTATGAAATTTGTATTCTAGGCCTTCATGTCAAATCGAATGTCTGGACCACATCCAGGAATACCGCGGTACAAATCTTTTTCTCTTCGAATACCTTTTCGATCTTATCTGTGATACGATGTACCTGATCTATTGTGGAATGATTAATTCTAAAGTCAAATTAATGCTTCGGGAGTAATTGTTTTTCCTCAATTTTGTTTAATCTTTTTAGTAATATTTTCTCAAAAATCTTTGGAACAGTGATATTGGGGACATTATTGGGAACAGTGATATTGGATATGAAGTATCGCTTCTGTTGGCGGCTTATCTGGTTTTGGAATGATAATTACTTCTGCAGTTTTCCAGAGTTTTGGGATAAGTCTCAGTCTAAAATAGGCATTTATTATGTGTTGCATGATGATTTTTTTATTACTTAGATTGTATCTGCACACTTGTTTTTAGTTCTCTTAATAAGACAAATGATACATTCTCTTCATCATCTTTATCAATATAATATCAGTATAATATTTTCATCGATTGTGCTTTGTGATAAAGACTTAAACATCTTAGCTGTTCTGTGAAAAGATTCGCTTTCTGCTTAGGATCGCCAATCTTCACTCACCGTCCTGTGATCTTAAAGGAGATTTTTTTGTATCTGTGATCTCTTCAGATTCTTAATAAGTTTCCACAAAGAGTAATCGGTGTTTTCGTTCATTGTTAGTTTGTTAATAAATTCTCTAAAAGAATCTTGTTTTTCAGCTTCCCTAATTCTCTTTTTTAATAGGTTATTTAACCTATTAAATTTTGCTTTATCACCCTGGTATTTAATTGTCAGCCATTTTTTGCAGGCTTTTCTTTTAATTTTTATTAGTTTCATTAAATCAGCTGGGTATTTGATCATAAAAAGGATTTTACTTGGAATAGATGATGTGCTTGACTTCGCCGCTAGTTGCACATTAATTATAAATTGGCCGATCTCTGCATCAATGTGGTTTTCTGTTTTAATTGGAGTTTTCATTTTAATTAACTGCTCAAGAGTTTCCCTAAACTTGTTCCAATCCGTTTTCTTGCTGCAGAGTTTTGGAGTCTTTCTTTTGGTAATTTCTTCAGAGAGTCAAGAGGAGATTGTCTAAGGATAAGTCCACCTTGCCTTCAATTGCTATATGATTTCTCATCGATATCCCTTTTGTAATAAAGAACTCGATTAGTTTTTTCTGAATCTGATGGCCAGTGTAGATGATCTAGAAGAGATAAAGTTACATTTATATTTTCTCCCTGCTAAGTAAAGTTTTTTGCTTTTACTCATAATTTGTTTTGAGTCCCAGTATGTATGCTTTGCGTTAAAACCGCTCCCAATTATGAAGTGATTGTCTAGCATCTTAAAGATATCAGTATAACTCTCAATGGGAACTTCTAAAGGGAACTTCTAGATGGACAGTAAATAGTGGCCATTTTTAATTATCTATTTTTTGCTTGAATAATTGTGATAATTTGAGATAGTTACTATACTCGGCTTCTTATGCTATATATGGTTGGCGGTAATGCTATATATGATTTCTTATTAACAATGCTGAACTGCCTATAGTTGTGTCCTTTAAATGTGGAGTGTGATAGCAGAAATAGTCCCTTATTTTAATTCTGGATTTTCTGGTCAGATAGGTTTCAGATACTAAGCATATATCTATACTTACATTTTTAAGAAACATTTTCTATTCTGGTATATGTCGAAAAAGACCGTTTACATTCCATGTAGCTATTTTTAAAACATCTGATATTGTTTAGGGAAGTTAGTAGTTTTGTGTCTATTATTAATTTTAATTTCAGCATCGCTACGGAATTTATTGATTGCTTCCTCCTGTTTCTCGAGGATTTGGAGTATGAAAGAAAGTCTTTCTTATTGAGAACATCTCTTCTTTATAGTTTTTATTATTATTATTATTAATGTCTTTATTTTGAGCCTTATAAGTATCCTTTTTATGAATATTTTTTGTAATTTATAGATTTGGGATTGTTCTCACTTTCAAATTGCTTTTTACTTACATTTTGCGAGTTATTGCCAATTATAGTACTATCCTGCTTGAATTTTCTAAAATTAGATTGTTTATCTCTTCTTCTTTGATGTTCCTTGGTAACTATATACCCTCTGTAACTTACTTGATGCTCACCTTTACAGTTGACATATTTAGTTTTCTGATCTTTTTTGGAGGGGCATCTATTCATAGCGTGTTTGCACATTTAACACATATGAAATTTCTCAAACAATTTTTGTGTGTGTCCAAATGCATGACAGCGTTTACATTGGGATATTAAGTTGGATATTTTACGTGTAAAGGTTCTATCTTACTATTATTTCCATTATAGTTCTTATATTATAGATATTTTGGATGTTTTCGCTGTGATGGAAAGTGAGCATAAATAACGGCAATTCCCTCCTTGATGTGATTTATTTTTTTTGTTTTCGCTTTTTTCCTTTTTTATTATGGTCTTTGCTTCAAGAATTTGCAGATCTTTCTCTCTCTCTCTCTCTCTCTCTCTCTCTCTCTCTCTCTCTCTGAAATCTCTTAAACTATTTTTTCTTCCTCACAGGAGGAATGTAATTCCTTAGCCATTATCTTAATTGATCTCGACGCCTTATATTCATATGAATGTCATTGCACTTTATGTATAGCACGTGTGATTGCTCTGTATGCATCAATATCATTTACGTTTAGTTTCCATATATTATTGCTGTATGCGGTAAACTTAGTTTTCAGTAATTGCTTTCTGAGTAATAGACTTCAATTCGCTAGATGTTTTGACTCCAGATATCATTATAGGTGAGGGAACTACTTGCTTTTCTTCAGTTTTCTTGTTGCTGACGGTTTTTGATGCCTTTTCCTCACTCAAGTTCTCAGTATTCTTTTTTTTTTTTTTTTTTTTCAGAATTTTTTTTATTTTTTTTTTTTTTTTTTTTTTTCTTTTTTTTTTTTAAGAAGTTATTTTTTTTTTGCTTTGTTCTCCCAACATGCCCAAGTAAAAAAACAAATAATTTTTAAAAAAAAAAAAAAGTTCTAATGGGTTGCTTATTCATC
>Ga0157362_1000461_pt1 | contig 13859 bp, 4 predicted proteins | sample AttlaeALBM3_FD_111480 | JGI IMG/M metagenome (GOLD analysis project Ga0157362, IMG submission 111480) | Fungus gardens microbial communities from leaf cutter ant in Ribeirão Preto, State of São Paulo, Brazil - Atta laevigata ALBM3 | ecosystem: Host-associated > Fungi > Mycelium > Unclassified ... | reverse complement strand
ATATATAATTTAAAAATATAATTTGTTAATTAGAAAGCTTTATAAAAAAATCAAAAGTATTTGAAATGTCTTTTTTAATTAGTTATTTTAAATTCGTTAAGCTTGCTAGCGAGATAATAAGAAATAAGTTTATAATTTGATTTGATTATCGATGTTCATTTCTTCTGAGAAGTGTACAAGAATATACAAATTTGTAAATATGTTAATATTGCCATTTAATGTTTACTTTGAAGTAAATTCATCCAATATTGTTTCATAAATGATGTGTTATACCGTGCTAATTAGAAATTCGAGCAAAGATAGTGCAGGTCGATGAACGATAGTCCTGTGAGGAGTTCGGGAAGCGTGTGGAATATTCAAGTGACTCTCGATGACTCGCACGAGTGAATCACTCGTTAGATCTTACACACGCGCGTGGAAGGACAAGGATAATTCATTACGACGAGGAATGATTTCCTGAACAGGTGATTGCCCTTCCGTTCAAAAAAAAAAGGAAATCAAACTCTTCGCGGCATATAAAAAAATTATGGCCTTTAAGTCGATAAATTATATGACGTTTAAATAATTATTCAGGTTAAAGGAGAATTAAATTTAAAATAACTTAAATTGCAATTTACAACAATTTAAATTTGAAAATTGATAGTTATGGAATTTTAGCATCCTTCTTCTTGCAATCTTAATCTCTCTAATACTATAATTTATTTCTAGAAGCAACGATGTCAAGTTTTGTTAATAACAAATACACTTTATTGAATTAGTTAAGTGATTGAAAAATAATATAAAAAATAGATTTTTCTTTAATGAAGCATAAACATATAGTTAGACCAAATTTAAGCGATATGACTTATTCCTTTAAATACATAAACTTATCACAATTTTAGCGTAATATTTTATATGGAACTAACATGTAATCAAATATTAAATTTATTTATTTATTATACTCTTCCAATTTAATATTACTTTTATATCACATCTTTTACATTTGAGCAACGTATAAATATTTTTTATAAGCTTCCAAAAGCTTTCTGAAGGTACCTTTAACCGCGAGGAAATCTATAACATACGTAAGCGTTTTGTCGATCCCACGGTTATTCAAGGTATTAACAATTCGAGTTGTAACGGCATGTAATGTATCGACTAAAAATAATTGCGATTACGTCGCACGACTCGCGTTGGCATTGTGCAAATCGTGAAATTGCGCTCACTATCATTGCCGTTGCTCTAAATTTCCGTGAAGCGCGGTTGCACAAGTGCTCGCTCGCCACGGCCGATTGTTCACGCACGAATTCGTCAGCCGGGGACTGTGGTTTTTCATACGACTTCATCACTGCATGAATAAACGAAGGACGAGAGCGAAAAATACAACTTCCGTCGTCGAGAAGGTTAAGCCGATTTCGATCGACTTGTTGTTACTGCCGAGATAAATCACGTGTTGCTTCGTTAACCCATCATAAAACAAGTTACGGGCGCTTGCGTGTAACTTTATCTAGAGTATTATTAATTATATTATCATTTCATCTGGAGAGAAGATAAAGTAATATGTGCTGGAATTCTAGTAAATTTGATGAAATTGACATATAGGGATAAACGCCCACATATGTAAAATTTACTTTACTTTTCTGATAAACGAACGGTCCTATAGCCGTACTAAGATGCGTTTTACATTTCATAAAATAAATTTTATGCTACTGCAATTTGTTATTTCTCAATCTGTAAATTAGCGTACATCTCAACAAAATTTATTTTATCAACGAATATTTTTTGCCTTACATGGTGCTGACAAAATTTATTTGCGCGATAATAAAATATACAATTAATCTAAAAATCTTAAGAGTTGTTCGAGCTTACATTCTTGAGTATGATTTACTTTACTGTAAGATAATAAATAACAACTTGAATGAATTTCCTATAATTGTAATCTAACTTTTTACCTTATATCTCTGATATCTTTTACTTTCAGGCAAGCAAAGTTTATCATAAGTTCCACAAAAATAGTCGGTTTTACTTACAAAACTAGTTAGACTTACAAAACTATTCATTTTTTTTCCATGCAATCGCTCGAATACCTACTGTTGAAGTTGCCATCGCAACAACAATGATCATTGATAACGCTGCCATTCTTGCAGTAAGTCATCTCGGAGTAGGTGCAAGGCTTGCATCCCGGAATGGGTCCTGCAAATAATAAGCGATTAGTATAAATAATTGAAAGAGAGAAAGAGAGAGAGAGAGAGAGAGAGAGAAAGGGAGAGATTAAAAAAAGAGGAAAGAGTTCGAGCTAAAAAAAGATCGGCAATTTGAAAAACCGTCATATTGTTATAATATCTACAATCTTCGTTACTGAACAAATAAAATGACACATGCGAGACGCTGTATTTCTCAAGGAGAATTCATAATAATAAAGCTGAACGTATGACTACTTATTAATTAAGGATTATATTTCATTAACCTCGATGTCGGCAACTGTGATTAAAATACATGACAATCGCGTCGAATCTGCATCCATGATTCACGTTAATTAGCGTCTCGAGGCTCCTTACGTAATCTTTTATAAAATTGTGTCGCGGACATAGCGAATTATCTGCTTGCGACGCGATAGAGCTGTATCGTCGTATCGACATCGATCACAAATATGTATATTGTATATAAGTTTCGCCTTCGCGAATCCTTAGACCGTGTTAAATTCCTGATAAGAGATCGCGTATTCTTTGTATTTACAATATTTAATGAGAAATTTTAATTGAATCATATGAGAACTGCGCACACAATGACCGAGAATTTCTAATTGTCGTTAACAGCATTATACGATAATTATCAATTTTCTTTTTTTATCATTTCAATAACAACTGAAAGTTTAAATCGTTCGCACATAACAAGCAACAGGTGTATGGCAGTTTTTACAAAGTTTCTCCGAGTCACGACTAAAGGATTGAATTACAGAAATTAGGACTGCACTACCGACAATTCCTAATTCACGCGAATAATATTAGGGGGTAATCATCAACTTCCTCAGTCATTCGAATTATTGTAATGAGAATCATGTGTTCAGTTGGCTGCGTTGTTACGGTGTTATCATCAGGTGAATGAATCTCGATGTGAATGTACATATATAACAAAACATTCGTACATTGTACCGAAAAAAACGTAAAAAAGTTTTAAATCTAATAGCAAACAATAAAAATCAAGAAAATTTAATTTTCATGCATTAACAATAGAAATTATGAAATTTTTAATTTCTCACATTTATTATTAATTACCACATTTTAATTTGTAGTAATTAATGATGATTTTAATCATAAATACATAACGTATACATAATCTTCTGTATTATCATTAATATGTACATAAGCATAACAATTTAAAAGAATGACTTGTTGATGAGCTAGTATAAACTTTATTGTCTTTAGTATTAATGTGAATAAAAATTTATTTTGTAAAATTAATTCAAAAGCAAATTAGTATACTAAATACGATTTGTTACTATATATTAAAAATAAATTATAATTTTTTTATAGAACGTAGAAGTGCAAGTTAGACGGAAAGTTAAATTTATTAAACAAAATTTTTAAAAATAAAACAGCCAGAATTGCTACGATTTAAATACAAAAATAGCATGTTCTTTGCGAATTCACGCATATCTCTTGTCCATTCTAGGATGTGATTGACAGAACAAAAATTTTGAAACGTCAATTGTGCAACGTTGGTTAGGTGGATCAAAGCAGCTATTCTTGGAGGTAAGATAAATACATTTCTGTGTATCGTAAGGAAGCTTTATGGATTGGCCGTAGGAATCAGACAAGAGCCTTAATGTGACGCTTTTAGCAACTGGACTAAATTGGAAAAAAGGCTGCATCAAGAATGTTGTTAAAATGTATCAATATATATTGTAACATTTGGAACTTGGAAAGAAATAGATTCTTTTAAAAGTAGATTCCTCGACAAATTCGCTTTCTTCAATTTATTGACAAGGATATCAAGACGCATCAATTTCTTTTTATAACAATGAAATAAACGGATAGTTTTTTATTATATTGGAATTAAATAAAAATAAATAGAAATTAATTTTTTTAATTTTATTTTAAGATATAATAAAATTATTATTTGAAATTAATTCTTGAAGTTTATTAGTATCTAAACTTAGAAAGTTACTTGAGTAAAGAAATTTATTTATTTAAATCTTACCAAAGAAAAATGAAAATTGTTAAAAATATATGACTTCTTTAAAATTTCTAATGTCTTATATGTTAAGAAATATGTGTGCATATATAAATTTTAATTTTTACATATATATAAGAAGTTGTTTATTTCCTTAAATGCTGAACGTTTCTAAAATCTCTTATGCCCGTTTCCATCAATGTAGATTAACTTTAATTTCGGTTCAACTTACTCTTCGTCTTTTTCTAGTTCTAAAAATTAGATATATTGAAGTAGAAATGAGCATTAATGTGCGCGAGAAGATTATATTCTTATATGTGTATAAATAGAATAATATTGAAAAAAATTCTAAGAGAATTTAATTCTGTTTAATTCTATAGTTTTACACATAACGATATTGACAAAAATAATTCTTACCAGGATATATCTCCAGTTTCTTCGCTTCAACAAGTGCGTCTTTGCGAAGGACTTCGTGTTCAAGGATATATTCATCGTCAGAATGATGATTTACGACTGTAATTGCCTCGAAATTGCCGAGGATTAGGAAGAGTATCAGGATACTAATCGTACCGATGTTAATCATGCTAGCGTCGCCTCATTTCTCATCTTCGATCATCTTATCTTCTCAATTACAATAAACGATTTCTGCCTCAATCTTTCTTCGTTGATGAAATAATTTCTGTCAAATTTAGAAATAATAAAGTTTATTTTATTTTCTAGATTATTAGTAAAAATATTAAATAAAATTTAGTTTAACTCATAGACTGCTAGAAAAATTATTTACTTTCAGATTCTTAATTGCAATATAATTTTTCCAAATAGTTCAAGTCAGATATTTCATAATGAAAATTCACAAAATATTTGAACTTAATAGTAATTATTAATAGTAATTATATATATAAGTTATATAAATATCTGTATTAACAATAACAATATCTGAGAGTACATAACGCGACGAAGTCGATTTTGAATGGAACAATACAAAAGCTGCAAGATCAACTACGACTCTGAACTCAACATGCGTCTCTCTTATTGTCCGGAATTTCAGTAGGAATACATACAATGAAGCAACTGTCGCAACCGGAAGTGTACAAAAGATACGACATGGAAGTACACACAGCGACGCTGTCACGTGCGATAAAAAATATATACAATTTTCGTTTACACGTTTAAATTTTATTTTGTTAATTAAATTTTTTTTATTTTGTATTATATTCCAATTTTAATTTTAGAAGTTAAATTTTCTTTGCTCGACCGTCATCGCATCACATCTGAAAGTGAAAGCATAAAGCTCTACTTGATCGTGTCGAGCGATCGTTTCACGTCAATTGCATATGTAATTGTTAATTGCTAGTATGAGGAATCGATATTGTTATAATATTCAAGAATCCACGCGAAAAAGCATTGGCGTGACGGGCGCGGCAGCAACACGAAGATGTCTTTGATATCGATCGCCTCGATTCGCCATAGGAGAGAGGGATGATTCATCCCCCGTTATTCACGATTTAATTCGGCGCACCCAGAGTTTTCCTCCCTCCAACGACGCAAGCAGTCGAATTCGTTTTTGAAATTGATCGCAAAACAAATAGTTTCAACCTAAGAACACAAGCAAGAAATTCTGAATGGTACCACACACAATGATTAAAACCCATTTCGTCGAATTTAATCGCCCAAACAAAACAATTTCACCAAAAGTGTAGCCGTTGCTTGTGTTACGAAAGTTGACTTTTCAGAATTTACTTTCTTCAACATTAGATTTCCAGTAAGAAATATACAGAAATGTTGATCTTTTGAATTTTTTATTAATAATTCTTTCCTTCTCTTTTTAAAAAAAATGTATTGCAGTCTATTATTAATATAACTTTAATTTAATATAAAAGTTGTATAGCTATAATATAGCTATAATAAGTATTGTTTACTATAATAGTAACTTATATAACTGTAAAACTTATGTGTATGAAATAAATTAAATATGAATTAAACATCTTACAAATATTTGTTGTTTATAAAATATAAAAAGCATTCAACTTCAATCAAGAAAAACCCGATTAACTCGTTCGCTATACTTTTGCTACTTTTGCTCTCCAAGTAAAAACCGGCTGTTAGATGTAAATACATCCTAACTTCGTTAATTGGTATTAGTATAATCAGTTAACATGAATTTTATATCATATATTAATATGAATTTATGAAAATTTTATACTCAACTTCTCGCGATCTTTAACTGTAGCCAAAAGTAAAAATATATATTTATTTTTCTTATGCTTAGAGAAGAAGTGTCGTGCTAAATTCGTGAAATTAGAATGCCATAAAATTTCCAGTTTTGTATGATTTTTTAGTATAAAAAATGCAAAACTTTTTTCATTTTGATAAGAAACTGTAGAATTATAAAAAGTGCTATTAAAACTCATTAATTTTTTTTTGTATTAAAAGAATGGTATTTCTTATAAAAATAAAAAAAAGTTCCGCATTTTTGTTACTTTGTAAAAAACTAAAATTTAAAAAGTAGCAGCCGAAACTCTGTTTAAAAATGACTGTAGAGCATAGAATTTTGATAGAACTATTAAGAAATGTCGCGATAAATTAACGATATGAATTTTTTTTTCAAGTGCTTTTCAAGTGTCTTCAATGTCTTGTACATTTAAAGTCTATTAATTGTCGAAATTTTATTTTCAAATTATTGCAATATCAAGCAATAATTGTTCATACATATATCTCAAGGATCTCGGTAAATGCGCAGTATTGCGTAAAGAGGCGATAATGCTAGAATTCTGCTCGAGTTGCACGCGTCATGAGTCACTAGTCTGATGACAGCCGGTCATTAATTAGAACCAATTAAGGGCGGCCATCGCGAAACGTGGACGTCTTGCCCTCTCGAATAAGAAGGTGACATCCCGACGTCTCTTCCTGCCTGATGTTATCGTTTACGAGCAGCGCAAGCCGCCTTCATTCTATTGTATGTGAAACGAAGCAAGTACTTAAAACAGCGTGAAAAGATAATTAAGAGCATTTGACGAATGACAGGATATGCCTTTGTTCACTTTAGGGAATTACCGACGCGATACTGAACGTGTACTTTTTCAAGGGACATCCCAAAGAAAGACAAAATGAGACAATTTTGAGATGTTTTGACATTTTTGAGATTAGAAAAAATAAATAGACACTCTCTCCTCATGTGTCCGCTAGAATTTGTAAAGTAAAAGATAGTAAGAATTTTTGTGCAATAAATGCTCTTGACGTTCTATTTTAATGAAAGGGTTGTTTATTTTAATGAAACATGTATTAATTAAAAATAGAACTACGCAAATATAATTGTTTAAAATAAATGTAATAATAATCCCAAATAATCTGAAAATGCTTAAAATATCGATATAAATTTGGAGATTCTTGGCTTTGAGTCATAAAATTGACGTTTCACTGTAATATTCGATTTTTACCTGCGCGCGATCTCAAAAAATATTGCATAACTTTCAAAATATTTAGAATTTTGAAAATGATTTTAGAGATATTCTCTACATTAAATTTAATCTACGTTAAATTTTCAACAAATGCAACAAATTTTTTCGATTTTTTTACCGTTTCAATAAAACTGATCTCTTAATACCTGTTTAAAATTAATATCTTGAAATTAATTGTATTAAAATGTAATATTGTTTGTTTCCAAATATTTGAATTAAAAATTAAATAAAACACTTAAAATAAAATGTTTTAAAAATAATTAAAATTCTTGTTATTATTTTTATTAAGTATTTTACCGTTAGTAAATATTATTAGAAATATTATTAGAAATATTATTAGAAATATTATTAGAAAAATATTGGGTGATATCGAAAGTAGCTGATATTGGAATTAGAGACAAGAATTAAAATTATTTAAAATTTTAGACACGTACAGCAGTGGCGTTTTTTCGTTATGCAACCAGAAGCAACCATGACTAAGGCTATCTTCGTCTTTTGATTCCTGAAGACGAAGATAACCTTAGTTGTGTAAATAGCTTCTGGTTGGATATCGAAAAAAAGCCTTAGATTTGTTAAGCCATTGACATCCATTTGCACATGAAAGTCGAAACCAGAACCTCCGCATATTGAAAATAGAAGTAATGTTGTTTATGAATTATAGAACATTTTGCTGTATGGCTGTTATGTTATGTCGGCACGGAGTAATTCCATAAACCAGTCATATCATAAATATATAAAGCTTCTATTCTCTTTAAATTGTGGATTTAAAATCTTTTTTGTTTTAAAACTGTTTCATATGTTGTTTTATCATTGCGTGTCGTTCGGGGGTAGCGAACAATAAAATGGGGGTAGCGGACAATACTGGACAATTTAATCTAAATAGTCAACGAGATTTAGTTTCTGACAGTTTTGTTTTGTTCTCGGTAAATATGGAGAATATATGTATGAGACAAAGAGAAAAAGAGAGTGTGATATTAGTTGTCAAAAAATAAGGAAATAACAACAGAAGCAAGACAGTGAGATTCTATTCCGAAAAAAAGTATAATAGAATATAAATTAACTCCTATAAATTAAAATATAAATTAATTTCTAATCAACTCCTAATCGATAATTTTCTAAGTGTTCACAACTTGTCTGCTGCAGGCATTATTCGGAAATAAAACGTCTAACTGGACAATTACAATTTTGTTTGATTATTATAATTGTTAGATAATTATAATTGTCTGTGCTCAAAATATATTTTTAGATTTTTCGTAGATTTTAGATTCTTATATTTTTAGATTCTTTATAGATTTTAGACTCTTTATAGATTTAAATTAAAATACTAATCTAATAATAAAGAATATCGATGTAACTTTTTCTCTATAGAGTAGAAATGTGAAAAGTGAAAATTTTGATTGTATATACATATGTATTGTATACATAGGCAAAAAGTTTTCACTTTTCACGTTTCCGCTTTAGGGAAAAATTAACCTTTAGAAACAATAATCATTAAAAGCTTGAAGAAATCTTGAAGCCGTCTGTGTTGTACAAAATTTTTCTTAAGATTTCAATTTTGAAATTTTTTGTCGTTTTCGACATAAATTCCACCGCATAGACACGTATAAATGCGTGTATTTTAATTCTGTACAAGGATTTTCAAATCTGTAAAACAGGAAAAAAGTAATTGTTTTCGACTTCGAAATCTAAGTTTTAAAATATATGTGATCCTTCGATTTAGTTTCCTATGCGAGATCGGTTGCATCTTATTTCTTAACGGATTACAGCGTGTACAATATTGCGCTTGACTGCAATGCTATCGGATTATTTGACACATGTTCTGACAGGTAAATGCAGTTTAAATGAGTCATTAATTATAATATTACCTGCTTTCGCTGTCGCTTTTATGTTCGTCGATTTAACCTCATGTCTGTCTCTGTGTTGACCTTTTTCCGATTCGAACAGCTGAGCAGATTTTCTATATTCGCGTATATTCTCTCGCGATTCCGAGAAGGCGATATTCTTCGAATAAAAATTATATCTTTACGAAATGAATTTTCAGCTATGATAATGGCAATATAACCACCATAATATAAAAATTATGATTTAGCAAGTATTACAGGCAATTTTAGAAACTGGCCCAATACTGGGCTGAAGAATCTAAATTCTAAAAAAATATTCCAGTCACGCAGACAATAATCTTTCAAGAATTACAAAGCTTTTTTGTTAAATACGACTAATATTTCAAGTTTTTATCATTTCAGTTTTTATCATGTAAATTACATTTCACTTTTACCCTCCAAAAAAATAAAATCTTATAAAAATCTATACTTGATACTACCTAACTATCCCCTAATTTAATTTAGAATCACATGATCCGAATTCCTATCATATTATACGATACGTCAAAACAACATCAAATATTATCGCTTTATTTTTTGCGAATACTTACATATCTACAACTTGATAAAATTATCTTTCACAAACATGCAAGCGACAATTTGCGGTTAAAGAAACTTATAAATTCTTAAACTTCATAAATTCTTACCAGCATTTCACTGTATGATTTCCAACAATAAAAATTCCAACTCTCTTATGTTTCTTTAAAGCATCACTTTCTTGAATGGATTTCAAAAAATCTTCACGTACGGTCAATTAATTATTTCCAATGTCATTGAAATATAATAAAGAGAATCAATCACTAAAAATTTACAGTATAGATTTACTTAGTTCGCGAGTTTCTTACGCTTTCTTATCGAAACAAAATTTGAATAGATATAATAATATTTGAAAAAAATATATGTGCAGTTGATTGGTGTTACGGACTAGAGAAAATACATATGGCAAGTGCGGATCGACGATTAAAATCGACAGTGAACAACAACGGCGGAAAATTGTAACAGACGGACAGACAACCGTCGAAGGCTGCGGACCGCGTAGAACTGCGGATTGAGGGCTGAAAAGAGTATCAACGTACCAAGCCGCTCCACCACACCACCTTCGGTGGTTCCGCCTTTGTTACTCGGCCTGATGCCGAAGCCGATGTCTAACATATGCTGTGTGGAAAACACAAATCAGAATAGTATAACAGAATCGCATGTACGGAAAATCAACTTCCCGATACTTGAGAAAGAAAAATAAGAGTCTGAGAAACGTTTTTACTTTCAATGAAATAAATTGCCCCATTTTTAACTCTTGATAATATTTAAAATAAAATTCTCTTTTTAAATAAGAAACTACTTACGATTATTAAAAAGTTTTGTTGTTTTGCTTAAGATTAATTAATCTTTCATTTCTCTTTCTTTAAATATTAAATTAATTTAATTTATATATTAATATTAATCTTTAAAGGTGAATCATTAATTATATAGGTCTTTATAATGAAAATAAATTAGATGTACAAATAATATAATTTCGTTTAGTTTTATATAAAAATTATATTCAAAGATATTTTTGAAAATTATATGCGCTAAAGTATAATTAATAAAAGTAAGATGTTTATTATGTTATATGAACCTCTTTGCGAATGTTGATGTATAAATTATATCAAATTATACATAACGCGATAAATACAATTTAACTTAAATTTAACTTTAAATGAGTACTTACCAAATGAAGTTTTTCTTCTTCTTGATATCCTCAAATAATTTTTTAACTCATAAATTTTCAAATAAAGCTTTAATAAGCTGTTTATATCAGAAAATAATTTAACAAATTTTCAAATAATTTGAAAATGCGTAGTCCATCCAGAATTCATAATCTAGCCAAGATAAGAAAACTTATTAACTCAAGGGAGAGAGATGTTATTCGGTTGACGACCAAGAATGGAATTCTTTCAAATAAAGTTAAAGTAAATAAACACGTTTTGACTCTGGATTAGGAGCCTTCTTCAATAAGGAAGTCAAACTATAAATGAAAGCAAGAGAGAATTGGATATAGATATTCTCTTTCCTTTGTTTATTGACTACGTAGCTAGATAAACAAGAAGAGAAGAAGGAGAAAAGGGAATGGAAAACTTGTACCAAAACTATAAAATAAATAAGATAAATAAAATTAAACGTTTTGTTAAGATATACATTTTTGTCCAAGACTTCGACGTTATCCCATTCGAAATCATGCGAATATTTTAAATAATGTTCTGTAATAATAATAATGACAGATGTTTGTATTATATTTTTTTTTTATGTAATTCATGCTTATTAATGACTCAAATTCAGAGTTGAAATTGCGTTTACTTAAATTTTATTTGATAAGTATATCTCAATTGATTACGAATTTTATTTATTTATATGCGTTTATAAATATATAATTTACGCACTAACATCTGCAGAAGCATACACATAAATGTTTTACTTGTATTAAATTTATTCTTGAAGAGCCACTAATATTAATAGTTTATTTTATTGTAATTAAAATATAACTTAATTCAATCTCGTCTCATATTTTGCTAATGATCACTGATCGATGGCTTTCTTTTTGTAAACAACAAACTCTTCTTTATTTTCTAAAATATACATTTGTTGAATGGAACATTATGAATCTTCTAGAAGTCTTCAAAAATTATAAACAAAGTGCATATAACTTTTTAAAGTATTTTATTGTATTCTTCTATAAATTCCTGAAGAATTATAAACCAAAAAAAGACAAATATTTTTTTAAATACTTTAAGAATTTCTTATTTATTCCGAATTTATTTATAGTTTTTTATATTTAAGTTCTTTATGAATTAGTGTACCTAATCTGTTCGAAATGAATTCTAAAAGAATTAAAAATATACACAACTACATTTATATGCATATTTGTATATATGTTATTTTTAGTAAAAATAATATTTAATTTGCATCAAAATCAAAATATGATTTATTATTGTACAAAATTAAGAAATAAAAAAAGAATTAGAAAAATAATACTTTTAAATTTGAAAAAGCGCTTACAATTAGTAACATAAGAGTGAAATTTTTTTGAACACTCAAAAAACTTTTAAAACAGTAGTAAAATGATACAGAAATTTATTTCCTAATAATAAATTAGAAATTAAAAAATAATTTTTTTCGAACTCTATCTGGGTTTACACCGAGAAAGAGAGAAAAATAAAAATAAAGAAAAAGGGAGCACGTACGGTGTTACCAAAATAGCATTTCTTATTATATGTACGTGCGAAATAATGTAAACGAGTCATTGGCGTTCTGTTGCAAATTCGACATTACAAATAAAAGTTTAACAATATTTAATTATACGTACTTTGTTTTGGAATTTTTAAATATAAAAAAACATAAAAAACAAGTAAAATAGAATCAAAACAAGTAAAATAGAATCAAAACCGGAAACAAAAGTAATATTTTTAATTTGAAGTTTTATAACAATTAACATATAATATCTACGTTAAAAACAATCTGTATCTTTAGATGTAGAATTTATTTAACTACATAAAATAATACATTATATATATTTTTTCACTAAAAAAAATATATTTTAAAGTTTGTGCACACGTTAAAACATACTTGATGTATTAAAAAAAAACTTATGTACATACCTGTCATAATTTCAAAAATATTAATGATGTTATTGTACTGTTTTTGTTTCTATCCAGATAGAAGAGTTTAGCGATATTACAAGAATGCAACATTTCTATAATATTGTTGTATCTGAGCCCAGTTATTCATTTTAATAAATTATTTATCTAATTTCGTTGATTAGTAATTAAATTAAATTAAATTAAATTTATTTTTTTATATAATTCCTTTAATCTTACGCATATTTAATTTTACAGAATATTAATTAATTAAATATAATTAAATAATTAAAATTGAATATATGCATGCAATATAAAGCATAATAATTATTTTATGTAATAATGACAACAATTATATTTACTTTAAGCAAATGTTATAATTTTCAGTTTCCACGAAAAATCCAACAAAATATTTTCTTTCGGTAATTTAAATGTAGGTGGACTACTTTGAGTATATTGTTAACGGTCGTAGGGCTGTTAGGCACGTACGCACGCATACGCATATACATTTTTCTTATTCAACCGTTGGCCATACCTGCGAATATAAGTATGCACGATGAATAGTATATCTGAACCAGACGATCACAGATGCATAAAAGCTTCGGTGTGTGCGACAGACATGCTGGTTGGCGCAGGCACCTGGCCACGATAGGGTCGTTTTATGGTGGTGAGCTCGTAAGAAAGGCTCGGTTATAAGAAGGGTCCCCCTCACGTACACTATTGATCCCGACGAAGGTTTCTTATTTTGCTCTGATCCT
>Ga0157362_1000460_pt1 | contig 13880 bp, 14 predicted proteins | sample AttlaeALBM3_FD_111480 | JGI IMG/M metagenome (GOLD analysis project Ga0157362, IMG submission 111480) | Fungus gardens microbial communities from leaf cutter ant in Ribeirão Preto, State of São Paulo, Brazil - Atta laevigata ALBM3 | ecosystem: Host-associated > Fungi > Mycelium > Unclassified ... | reverse complement strand
GCTATCTATCGAAAGGAATATCCTTATGTACAAATTGACAATGCATTCTTATGTAAATATTTAAAAATATACACACATCTGTATTCTTTAAATACACATAAAAAAACAAATACAGATTATTCATACATAATTACATTTAATTTCTAGTATCGTGTTAATACCGGAAAATACTAGTTTAACAAATTCATCTCGTAAATGCAATTCCTTCACAACTGATCCTTGACAAATCCGGTTGCTCATTAAGCGCAGACTTACCAAACAGAACGAAGGAGTGTATTTATCCGATCTAGTTTCGACGAATGTATCTGGAATGTTTCTTTTTTTTAAATAATTATACTTTACGGATATGTTACAGAATAACGTAAACGGCTGCATGCAATACTCGGTACATCGCAGGATGGGTTTACATATAGACATTCGATTTATTTATTTTATTGAAGTTATTGTTCAGGGAGCTGGACTTGGATGCAGGGAGCATGCATAACACATATTACTTTGCACAAACAGCTGTGGGAAAAGGAGAAATGGTATCCGATTAATAAAAACAATTATCTCGAGTATTGTTATATAATTACGACTGGAAAAAAAGGGCAAGACAAACGCGAGTTCTGTATACACTCATGCGTTATTAAATATCGCTCGACTATAATAAAGTTCTAAAAAGTGGCGGTACTTCTTCTGGACTAAAAACGTAAAGTAATCGGCGGATAATTCATTAATGCTGTTTGTGCGCTAATTAATAATTTTACAATCAAATAAATTATCAAGTTGTGTCAATATTTAAATGTATATGTAATTATATTAGAGATCTCCATATTTTACAAATAAACTATCTTAAACAATTATATGATAAACTTCTTTTTTTAAATATGTTCCTTAAATTTCCTATATTCTTTATTTTTCTTTAGAATTTATTCAATAGATTCAACGAATGCAGACATAATAATTTTCGAGATCATAGTTCTAATATTTTGCTCCAATATTTATAAATATATTGCGTATATGTCGAGCTCACAAAATTACTACAAGAGGAATGATCGCGAATGGGCAAGAGAGGATTATAAAATATAGAGGCGGCAATTCGCGAATTGAAAGCAAACTATCTGTCATCGTTATGGACTATCAACCGTCAACAGTCGTTCGTTCATTGTCCATCATCTCGCGCTTTCCTCAACTCGTTTAATACTTCGTGTTATCCGTCCGTTTTAGATTCAAGTTATATATAAGGCACTCTTCGAGTAACGACGAAGATTAGAGGAGTAATTTTGGCGACGCCGAACCTTCACGATGTCGTTATTGCGACTCATAAAAATAAAATGGCTAGGCGCCGTACGCATAACTGACTAGATGAGTCCACTCGTCTCTCAGAAGAGAGAGAAAGAGAGAGAGAGAGAGAGAGAGAGAGAGAGAGAGAGAGAGAAAGAGAGAGAGAGTGGAATCTTTCCGTTCTATTTTTTATTTTGTAACTAGTCTTGCTGCAAACTGTTCCCTTAATTTTCTCATTTTCTTACCTTTATATCTTTCCTTTTTCCTGTCAAGGAACCTTATTCTGAGGAATCGGTCTCCGGAAAATCTTGGAGACGTTGATATTTTTGTTTGTTACATAGATATGCGCGATATAATAATTTATCTATCCTAATAATACTAGTACAGTAGTGTATCAATGGCTAATCTCAAAATAAAATATAATATACAGCAGTTTATATATATATATACGTATCGTAGAGACTAAATTCAAGATATCGCCTGCGGTATTTTTAAAGATTTAGATCTAAAGATAAAGAATAAATTCCTGCAATGGAAGGATAATAGAACATAATTCGACCAGCGAAATAGTTCGTTAAATGATCACAGAATATACCTCATAACAGCGCACGTCTGATGGAGCGATTAAGTAATAGACGATTGTCTAGCGATAATAGATCCTGTCTACGTTAGTCGTCAGTGAGAAGAGCCAAGACATTCCTATAAATAATATAACGACATAATTCCATAACTAGAAGAAGGTACATGTTTGCAAATATGTTTAGGCATACTGGCGATATACTCTTAGAGACAATCTCAGAGATAATACGTACTACAGTACAGATATTTTCAGTAAAATAATCATGAAGCATGAGGAATGTCAAAAGTACGGAATGGTACAATATCATATGATAATATCATAATAAATTTAAACAACAGTAAGTACGGTATCAATGACATATCGCAAGTAAGGCAACAAAGATGCATGTCCCTTCTAAAATGTTACTTAAATGCAAATAATATCGTTAATATATAATATATCCTGTGGCTTATAGAATATTCTTTGGAAGCATGTGTGGCAAAAGAATAAAAATGACGCTGTTTTCGAGGCCCTCTCGCATACTTGGCATGTCTTACAATAATATAAGAAGAACAGTGCCCGCACTTGCTTCTATTTGGTCCTTTTATACCCGTTTTACGCTCTCTTCCTCGATCGTTCGATTATTAAATCATACAAATCAAACGAGCGAGAAAAAAGAGTGAAAATATTATTTAGATCAATTTCCGTTTCTTCAAGACTGGAAGTATCTACTATCATCGATACGTATCGATTTTTCTAATGTATTTTTTCGCGAATTTTATGCTAGCTGATTAGGTCACATGGATGTCTGAAACAGAAAGCAAAAAATATACTTTTAATTTAAGTGTGTACTACTACTATTAATTAATGGAAAAGACTTGGATTTTATAAGTTTATAAGAAATAGGCTGTTATAAATTAGGTTTAATTACAAAAATGTGAGTAAGTCTTTCTCATTGTTCTTTTTTTTTTTGTAAAGACTTAATTCTATCAGTTCGACACTCACCTCACCCTATAAATCCTGCTGCTAATGTTATGATGATACCTAGAAGCCCGGTTAGCATTTGACCAGCTGGTGAAATGACTGGCGGTGCAGACGCCGCATTCTCAACTACGGCGTCTGCCGAAAAGTAATCCTCCGCGGTCAACCTGTCACCATACTTATCCAACAATATCATAACGAGTCCATTTGACCAGCCGAAACCAAGTTGTACTTCGTACTCACCTCCACTACCGTGGCCACCCGAGACGGTCGCGTCGTACTGCAAACAAAATTCCATTTATTCTCATTTTAGAAATTTATTCAGAAGACAATTGCATAAACAATTTAGAAAAAAATTTTTTTTATCGAACGATTTAACATTTTCGACAATTTTAAATAATTTTAAATAATTTTAAATAATTTTAAATAATTTTATTTTTTAATTGCGACATGAGTTTTTGTTTTCAAAATCGGAATGTACATAAATTTATATTTTTTCATTTCATTCTTTCTTGTTTTCCTATCTTTTCATCAGAACCTTAGTTTACCTTTTCGAACATGCTGTGAGTCTCATTGAAAGCCTTATAGTTGCTACGGACCCATCTCTGGCTAATCTCGTAGGCTAGTCTCTGCGCCCATGGGTCGCCTGTGTTATTCAACGACATGATGAAGAAATACTGGAGAGGAGGCCACGCATTAGGATAGTCCCATTGTTCACCGGAATGTTCTAATGTCGTTGGTATGCCGCCCTGATTTAACATGATCTGATTTTTTTCGAGGTACTTAAGCACCTTCGACACGTATTCAGTTCTCTTAGAAGTGTCATAGCAGTCCGTCCAGAGTGGCAAAATATTAGTCGGATAAAAGTAGTCTCGCTTGATGTCGTTCAATATATCGTAATCCAACCAGACACCCACCTCCTCGTGCCACAATACCATCTTGATCGCCTCTTTCCATTTCGCAGCCAAGTCATCATAATATGCGGCCTTTGTCTCATTGCCCATCTGACGATTGTACTGCGCCAGCAGTATAGCGTTTCGATATAAGAAGGTATTCAGATCGACCGGAATTATAGATCTGGTCTTGAGATTTGTTAGATTACCTGAAATCCATCTGGCTATCAGCCTCTAGTTCTCTTTTACAAGCTAAGTTGTTCTTACGAGTTGCCGTTATATCGAAGCGCAATTCATTACGACCACTTTAAAAAATAAATTAAATCGAATTTTCAATTTCATTATGATGGAATTGAGCGAGGTAGAGGCAGTTTAAATGCTGTGCAGAAAGAAATGACACGATCTAACGATTTCAGTTGCAATACGCAGTTTTTGCGAAAATCAATTTTAGAGTACCGATGCCTCGAACATTGCTTTCACTTAAGAAACGAGCTAGAGGACCTTGAAGTGCGCGTAGATCTCATTGAAGATACGGTGTTTAATGTGGAATAGCACGATAATTGTGGGTAATGCTGCTCGTGTATGTGTAATACATCATTATAGCTTCGGTTCAATCTATTAAAAAAATTTATGAACAAACAGGATTGCGCTCTTAGCTTCTTTTAGTATATGGTAGTAGTTTCTAATGAGCATCATGGATAATCAAAGAATCTGCACGCAAAAAAATTATTTAATGCGGAACTTCCTACATTCTATTTTTATATATAATTATTTTATATATAAACATACGTCTATTTTATATATAAACATACGTCTATTTTATATATATCTGTTTCTTCCTTATTAAATAACAGATATTATCATTATTGAGCTTCTATAATTCTGTCGCCTCTGCGACAATAACACTTTATTTAACCATCAAAGTTATTTTAAACCGTACTCATAAACTCGCGTATAATACTACTGCACCCAACATCGCTCATCCATAAAGACCTTTATTTTCCTCGCGCGGGAAGCAATTATAGGAATGATAATTACCCTTGTTGGTACCCTCGTGTACGAACCATCGACTGGAAAAATCCCATCCGGACTCGGCCGCCGTTTTCAATTCCGAATAATAATTGTCCTTCTCTTCGGCGGTTCGAAAACTTTGGCTCGTCAGATAGTCCTCCCTGATCAGCAAATCGCGAGATTAAAAAATCGAAGGATGGAAATCAATTGTCAAAATTGACGTCAAAAGTGATAGTAGCATTACTAATTACTAATAGAACTCAAAAAATTAATGTTGTGTAGCTCGTAAGAGACTAGAATCTCTTGTGAACAATTAAAAAAAAAAGTATTGCGCACTAAAATTAACGCTTATAAACTGACGTAAAGATAATAAGCATAAGTATCGTCAAGAATAATATCTCCGCGTATATATACTTCAATACTCATTTCCTTCAATTCTAGATCATTTAGCTCCTCTCAAAATCCGCAACATCATTCACGTTATTACGAAGTTGCGGTACTTACTTGTAGGACTCCGGTCGGGGACCTGATGACTCTTCGTAATACCTAGCGAGCGTATAATTGATCCCATCTTTCTCAATATCCACGGTACGATTGGTCATCCAGAAGTTGAACTCTTTCTCCAGCAACCAGAGGTTCTCCTTTAACCAAGCATCGTCGTGAGTGATCTTCAGATATTCGTCTACCATAGGTATCAACAATGGCGGATGCGAGCGCATTGCGTAGTAGATTCTACCGCCATTTGGTATGAAACCAATCTTATCCACTATCTTAACGAAATTGTTCAGCATGCCCTTGACGGTGTTGTGCATTTCGGACAACAACAGGCCTTTGATGATCCAGTACGAGTCCCAATAGTAAAATTCGCGGAATCGTCCACCGGGCACAATCACCGGATGCGGTACGTAGATGATCGAGTAGAGCTGCTCGTTAATCCGCACGTCGTCCCGCATCTTTCTGCCCAGCAGTTTCCAGATGTGATTGAGATCGGAGCCGAACTTCCGTAGTTCGTCGTCCTCGATGTTCTGCAGGAACTTGGGAGTAGCCGTCCAGTCGATCGGGTCCCAATCCTCGAACTCGTAGCCTGGCTGCTCAAACGTGTCATTGACGAATTTCTCCACCTGGTGCTTGTTCGGTGCGTTGTTCACGCTTTTCATGAAGGCCCAGAATGACGCCAACGTCTCGTTTGCCGATCGTTTCATCTTCATATCAACAAAGTACTTGGAGTCCTTGTATATGCCGGCCATTTGTACCGTGTGCAGCAGATCGCCGTGGCAGTATATCTCACTGGAAAGGCACGGTACATGGCTATTTGGATTCGACGAGCACGAGATCCTCTCGATCGCGTACAATTGGTCTCTCTCGCCAGAGCGGGAGTGTTACGTGAATGAAATCGATAGAATGAACTTTGCACCGGAGTAAAAAGAAAGGATAAACGTGAAAAATGAAAAAATAACAAACGAGACTGTTAATTTATGCGGCGATTTATGCAGACTTATGGTAACAACAAGATAATGATTATGAATAGCTTTAATGAGGAACATCGTTGACATAAGAGTTCCTGTTAATAATTAATTTCATAAGTATGATATCAATTAGACGGCCTCCAAATCTCCTTTCACCGCTGTGCAAAGTCAATCCTGTATTAAAGGAAGCTATGTTAAGGTTTCGAACTGTGATATAATCCTATAGTGACTTTACGACACGCTTTTCAACTATTCGCGGTTTTCGCGGTTAGGTCAATATCTGGACCAATGTCTCAACCTCCACCTGAGCCGGAAATATTTTAAAACGCGCAATTTCCAATGAGAATAAAAGAAGTTATAGCCACTGATTGTAAGAAAAAAAAAAGAGCTGTGGCTTCGAATTGCAAAATAGGATTATCTATTATTGTTTACCCTCATAAACAACGATGACATGTCAATGAAGGTGCAAGCAATATAAGTAAAGAATTTTGTCTGCTTAATAGTAACAAAATTCCAATTCAATTATATCATTTTATTTTTTCCTATGAACTAGGCGTTGCAAGTATCTTGATTACTTCCGGGAATACCTTCAGTAGGCCGGGATTAGATCAGAGCTCATAAAAAGAACGTATTCATTCAAACGAGCGCGTATTCATGCGGCAACAGTCGTAAATATGAAAATTCTGTCACGATTATTAAAAATTACGAAGCATAGCGAGTAAATAATCAAAAGTATACACAATAAATTAAATTAAAAACGCTCAAAAGTTTCGCGATATATTTCTTCGAATCAATTATCGTTAGAAAAAAAGATTCTACTGTCGTGAGAGCAACGCAAGCGAGTATAATACTGTTCTTGTTTGGACTGTTATTTTTCTGCTTGCATTCTTTTCGCTTCCGTTCCTCTCTCTCGCGTGGATTATTTTTCAGCGATCTCGGATACGCCGGGTTGCGCGATATCGCGCGGATTCGTGAACATGTAGATCAGTCCGGCCACCAGACGTGCGAAATAGCGCGACTCCCGCTTTCCTGGATGGCCTTGATGAACGCGATCCCTGCGTGTACGTGCTCGTTCGTTTCGCGGCTAGAAATGAAATCGATCGTGGTGTCTGTGCGTGAAATGGAGGGAGATCCCGAGCGTTGTTCGCGTGACGGAATGCGTGAGGCGGCTCGTGAAATGTGCCGCCTCATTATCATTAGTAATACGCGCGCTACAGTCGCATCTCGCGAATACGTTACGAGGGATAATGATTTTCTCATTCGTGCTGGAAACCAAACCGATTTCCGCGAATCGCCTCTTTATGTATTAACACGATTACCGCAAAAAATCTGATTACTGAAAAAAGAGACTGGTAGTAGCCATCAAATGTTGAGTAAAATAATTTCAATCAAATGTTTGATTAATACAAAAATAAAAAGTCAAGGTTATGAAAGTAATTATTCTTCTTATTCCTTTTTTAATTATTTTTTTTGTTTTAATTGACGCTATTAATTTTACTTAATACTAAAAAATGATTTTACTTTTCTAAATTTTGTATCTAAATATTTAATAAGGATTACCAAACATAATAATATAATCAATTATTTGATAATAATTATTAAATATTTAGAAAAGTAAAATTATTTTTTATTATATTAACAGAGCATTTGCTTAAAGCTTCATTCAATATTTGCTATTATCGAACTTTTTTTTTTTAGCTCAAAAGAAGTGTGAAAATTTCCGTGGGGCCTCCGATTTGTGAGCGTCTGATTATTAATCCGTGATTACGTGCCGATACGATCCTTTTAACACAAATATAATTATTCCACATGGAATAACTGCACGCGTGGACGCATCTTTTAATCGAGACACGTCGCATGGGAGTATTTTTAAAAGGAAAGATGTCTATCTTTGCAAAGATCAAATATATAATCGTCAAGTTATTGTTGTTCCTAGAAGAATATTATTTAAAGGAGTTTTTTCATGTCAAGTTTATTTGTTTCGTTGTGTTTCCAGATTATCTATGTTAATACATTTTCAAATAGATAGAAACGATGGCGTGGGAATGATAGTGCGATTTTAGCGTTTGCGTAATTTAGCAGTATCCATTATAATTTCGTTTGAATACACATTCGTGCATGCGATAACCGTAATCATTCAGTTTTTACTATTGTCAAGCTGGTTACTAAACGTTACTAAACCTTATATATCCACAATTGTGTGTGATATGTTGCTAATTAATAAATATTGCTGATTTTTCATGATAATTAATCTATGTAATTTAAATTGCTAACTTCTATATTTATTCTCAAATAATATATCGATCGCAATGCAGACCAGCATTATTTTTTACATAAACTGAACGTAAAAAATTATCATGGAAAATGGTAATAATTATCGCGAACAGGTTCGAACAGCTGTGTCAAATGCAGTGGATGCTGGCGATAAACCGTATTAATTACATGTTGATTCAGTTTAAGCTACGTGAATGCGAGTATTGCATCAGAAGATTTGCATTTGATATATTGTACACATTTCATTAATCTCCCGAATATTATCTTCATTTACGTATAAGCAAACAAAGCCGAATTAGATCTCCCTACGAAAATCCGGTGCTCTTAAGCCCATTTCTACCAACGTAGATTAATTAAATCTCAGCTCAACTAACTTTTCATCTTTTTCTAGTTCTAAGAATATTATGAAAAGATGAAGAGTAAGTTGAACTGAGATTAATCTACATTAGTAGAAACAGGCATTAGACTGTCATTACAGTCTCGGCCAAGAAGTGGCCTGATCGCGTCACTTTATTAAGACGTCATTCGAAAGATCTCCGGAAGATTCAATTTACTAAGCTCTAAGCGTGTTCGGCGTGCCGCCTCTCATATCCTTTATACATCGTCGTGTTATCCTACACGCCGTCATCATAATCAAGGATAGCTCAAACCAAGATATGCGCGTCTCGGTGAAAAAGACAGGAATGTGTCTCGACAGAGATCAGCAAAGTTAATCGTTGTCGCGATCAAATGTGCGCCCGGATATACCTGATGCACGTTATCTCGGAGACGTGATTCGGATCTGCCTATGTCACGACACACTTATATTCGATAAACATGTTTGCAACGTGTGATGCGTAAGATATAAGAAATGTTTGTCTTCTTGAAAAACATTATCGAATTTTGCGTCATAATTTAGCAGATAATTCCATATCCTGTCATTATCGGCAGATTGCTATCGTAATCCTTGAGTATTTAAAAAAAAAAAATTTATCATTACGTCTTTTTAAAGCAATTTTACCAAGAAATAAGTATCATATATATATTTTTTCATTGGACCATTTTTCTCTGCATTGCGGAAAATAATATGCGGAAATAGTATGTAGACTTGTCAAAATGGCGCATCGCCAAAATTTACAAGATTGCATACGAAAATATTTAATATCTCTAGAAATCTCGATATGAGATAAATGCTCATGACTTAATTGACATTTTGCCCAGAATTCCTTCTAAAATTGTGTCAGTTGAATCGGTTATTATGAATTTCATTTATGTAACAATAAAATTCGAAATTTTAATAATAGATAATGTTCAATGTCAATGAGTACGAATATCAAAGAGTATAGTAAATTTCCTCTATTTGAGTATGCAGAATTATGAGGAACACGATACACAATCACTTCTTTATCTAACATTATGTTAACAAGTCGATACCCTTCATTGCTCGCTTTGTTTAAGAACCGTGACGTATCTGCAAAAAACAAATGTCGCAATTACGACAACCTGATTCTTTTTCATATCAATTCCGAGTAATCTGGTTAAAAATCGCGTGTAAAATATTTTTAGAGTTGTGTGCTCTCTCTCTGTGTGTGTGTGTGTGTGTGTGTGTATGTGTGCGCGCGCGCGTGTGTAACTTCAACAATGTTTTTCCATTTACATTTAAACAAGCATAACAATAATCCTCGATGTGTACCAGCCGCATTTCTCGCGGGATCTCAACGGGCTGAGAACGAACGCCAAATCTTTAGATAGAGATGCTGGCGGCGCGTCATCGATCGTATGAGTGAAAAGTTTCCGTTGCAATTCGACGCACACGATTAGCATGTGCACACATACACATGCAGACGCTGTAAAGGTCACGCTCATTGTGCTTGCGGAACACGATAATTTAGAGTCCAACTTGCCACGCGTCTGATTCCGGGAGGTTCATTGCTAAGGTCATTTCCCTAAATGCTCGCCTGCTAATGCAATATTGCATATGCAATCCCGTCGGTTTAAAGCGACACAGATTCCTTAGTGCGTCAGAGGTACGATTATACTATATAATGGCACTTTACAAGAAAGAGGAAAGTATAAAATTTGAAAAGCGGCACACGTACTCGAATAAGCAGAATATTGCTCTCTCCAAAGTCGCATTAATGTTTATTCATTTTAATTTTCCGCGATGAATGAAATTCTTACTTTTCGTTCACAATTTTTTCGAACTTAATGCAAATTTTTGTATTGTTCCAAAATGTGTAAAAATTTGAAAAAGTTCTTACATACTTCTGAAAATTTGAATACAAATGACGAATTTTTATATAGAAATTGGATTGTATTTCATTTATTTTTTACGAATTTAAATTTATCTATTAGAATACACAACCAAAAAATCGATTATTTAACCTTTAAAATCTAATATTGCTGTTGAAAGATTGATTTTCCTTAATTTATTTCCCAATTGTAATAATTAATTTTTTTTATATTTTATTTAACATTGAAATGAAATAACGATAAAGAAGAAATACATGCAAAAGAAAAACAGCACATTGATCTAATTTTAGAAAAGCAAACTATTTTTCTACGTATGTTTCCGCAGCATGTGATTCGCGTCAAAATAAAATAGGAATTACTTGGGCAAAGTTCCAAATAACAAAAACACGATGCTACGAACTTCATTTGTAAGTCATGAAGCGTTAGAAAAATGACATAATTTAAATAAGTTAATAATATTGTCGAAAAAAATACATCTTACAAAGAAGTTGTACAAAAAAAATGATTTTAAAAATTTCAAATATAAATAATATTAAAAAATAAAAATTGAGAACAAGCGATTTTATTGCAAATAAAATTGTTTGCAAATCCATCGAGGAACTTTACAAATAATGTCTATGACAGGACTATTTTTTATCGCATATATAACGTGTCTTGTCGACATGAATGTTGTCGACATGATATCATATGAAGTCTCGTGACATTTCCTCGAGATGTCTGATACCTAAGATTGGTCAGCTGTCGGAATTTACTCGTCTAATGTTGTAGTTTTCTGGTAACTAATATATTTAAATGAATTTAAAACCTTGAATTTTAAGATTCTGTAATTTATACAAATCTATTTGTTATTTTAAAAAATATTCATACAAATATATTCTATTTTCGAAAAAATTCATTTTTGAATTTATTAAGTTTTTTTTTTGAGAAAATTGAGAATTGCGATGATATTGCTGTTGAGAATCATATTAATATTCTATTTTGTATCTTTTTATACATAATTAACTTCTGGTAATCACATAAATTTTTGTTATAATCTCTATTTCTAGTTACAATAGAATAATTTTAAATCAAATGCAGGTAAACCGTCCCGTTAAAAATAAGATGCGACAGCTACAAATATTTTTATACGCGGTAAATAATTCTAATGCGTAACACATTGTTTTAAATTAAAAAAAATATTTGTTGTTAATTTTTAAAAATAATTAGATAAATGAAAAGCAATTTTTGTTTTTTTTTTTTTACGTAATAATTTGTAGTTTCGAATGCACTTATAGAAAATGCGATAATGCCTAAGTAATTTAGTCCGACGTCATTTTGTAATTCTATCTTCAAAACATTCGCACACGATGATCAATGATAATTATGTGTATAAATTAGGATATAAAATTTTATATTATTATATCTCTATAATAACATATCGGTTACGTATAAATCAATGACTCTAAAGTACTCGAATTCAAGTGTTAAATTAACTAATAGAATCTATATAAATTCACACACTGAATGACAAAGCAGTTTTAGGAAAATTTCAAAGATTTCTTCTTCGAAATGTCTTCAGTCGCTTTAATTATAGGAATATTTATCGATTAAATCAACGTGACATATTTATGAAGACAAGTAATGAAGAATTTAAAAAATATTCTCAATCGCTGATAACTTTAAATTATAGATAGATCATTAATGTTGAAAATTTTTCGCATCGTACAATAGAAAATGTGACTTGACTGTAGTTTATTGCAGTTTCGAAGGCCAGCGGCAGCAGTATCGGTTTCTAACGTCGTTTAAACATTATCTGTTAACGAGTTATTTCAGTTGTTCGAACAACAACACGTGGGCAAAAAAAAAAAAAGAGAATCGAGTGCAGAATGAATTTCGTTTGGCTGGTTCTCTGAGACACTTACCTTGAGCACGGGGGTGGTTTCGTCGTGCCCGTGTTATCCGCGATAGAAGTGCTCGGAAGAACGACGAGGAACATGAAGAGCGCAGCGTACACCAGAGGACGAAACATCAAAACGGAGCATGTCGGGACCATGGCCATTTTTTTCGCTCTCTCGGTTTCGTACTACTATACGTGCGTGCGTGTACGATCTACCTTTTCTTTTTTTGTTCCTTTCTGTTTTTTTTCCTTACTGTCGTGTATGTTCGGCCGCGACCGGTTTTACGTTACACAAACACGCGCGGAGAAGCACGAGCGCATCACTCTTTCTCTTGAGGTTTTACAGGAAAATGACGCGAAATGAAAACGAGAAAAAAAACCAACAACGCGTGTACCGAAAGCCAGATTTTAACGGTCTCTCTCTCTCTCTCTCTCTCTCCGACTTTCCCTCTTTGCTTTCTATCGAAAGAACCGAAAAGCCGTCTCCTCGATGTTACGATATGCGCGTTTTCTTTTTTTTTTTAACTTTTCTCTCGCTTTTCCTTCTCTCTCCTCCTTTTTCTCTTTTGTTCTAGTGCCTCTGCTTTTTTCGCTAAATGTTTCTCCCCCGTTTTGTTCCTTTGTTTTCCTATTTTTCCTTTTCTTTTATTTTTTCTTTTTTTTTTTTGCTTAGACCCGGCTAGAATCGACAGTATCTCTCGTGCTTTGTTCTTTCGAGCGAGGGATACGAGGGTGATGGAGTGCGCGGATGATGATCCTGACGCGAATGATCCTTACTTTTTCGTGATCGATTTCGGATGCGGGCCCACGAATTTTCGCAGCCGACGGGACGGTCTCAGCTCCAACAGCGAGGCCGCATCTCCCCTGCAACATGAAATGCAAAAACAGATATTAGACGTAGAAGTCACGCGCGAGAGGAATTTTCGCTACCAGATAATATCGCAATCACATACTTATGTCATTAACATTCTAATATCTTGCTTCGTAAAAGAGATTCCTCGCCGCGATGTACGATAAGACGTATCTAAGACGATCGATAAAGAAGTTTTACAACGTGTATCGCATCTTTCATATGTACATTCGTGAAAACGAATCAAAATACTGGAATAATAAACGATGTTCTCAGAAATTAAAGAGAAACGTAGTACGTTCCTTGCAATAGATAACTGCTCAGTTCTTGCTGCGTTTTCACGTCAAGGAAATATAAAGTCGTTCGATGTAGCGATAGATAATAGGTTTAATATCAGAACCAGTAAATCGATCGGCGTCATTAGCTAATTGCACTCAGCGCATATGAATTATGTGCCGAGTTGTGATTTATC
>Ga0157362_1000459_pt1 | contig 13896 bp, 4 predicted proteins | sample AttlaeALBM3_FD_111480 | JGI IMG/M metagenome (GOLD analysis project Ga0157362, IMG submission 111480) | Fungus gardens microbial communities from leaf cutter ant in Ribeirão Preto, State of São Paulo, Brazil - Atta laevigata ALBM3 | ecosystem: Host-associated > Fungi > Mycelium > Unclassified ... | reverse complement strand
TTGGAAATATTAGTAATATTACTGGTCTTATGGCTATTACTGGTCATAAGTTTCTGAAGTATCATGTCCCGATTATGTACAAAACCATTCTTAACATAGAGAAAGACAGAGAGAAAAATGATAATGCGATGAATCATATACGATTCGGAGAAATTTTTCGGTGTCATTGTCCCATATATGTATGAAGCGATGAAACATTTCATTTAATTAAAATGTACACATATTATATACTATTCTATTTTATTCTCACCTAGAAAGATATTGTAGAATTATAAAATATTCCAAAATGTTGGTAAAAATATTCGTTTCTTAGATTTTGATTTTGGATTTTTTGATAGAACATTATATAAAATTTAACTTTTGTATATTATATTTTACATATATTCTTTTTAGTATTTTGTAATAATTTTTAATGTTTACGTAATTATATTCTTAAAAAAAATCAAAGATTGACTTAGACGATCTTTACTTGACATTAGCAATATATCATATGTAACAGATACAAGCATTTCTAATGGAACAATTGGTGAGAAAAATCCGTAAAAACATTGATGATTATCACTGAATGAATAAAGACTGGTTAATGATAAAAATCGGTTTTCAAGGGTATTCACCATTCACTTTGTTCTAGGAATCCCTTCACTATGATCATTGACAAGTTTCGAAATGTATTTCGAATTCCGATTTCTCTTACAGAAAACTCAATAATTTTGAAAACAACTTTTTTTTAACTTTTAAAAAATTTATAGAAAAATCGAGACAACTTTTCATTACTTTTTTTGGAAAAATATTTTAAATTTCTTCAGAAATGAAAAATTGCAAATTTATTTTAGTCCTATCTTTTTGTAGAGTTATCTCTATAAGATTTCGATATACATAATTTGTATTGCGAGACTTCTAATAAAATCTCTGTTAATAGCACGTTGTTGAATGATAATTATATATCTCATCGCTGTTAAACGTTTTATTCACGCTTCGAAGAAAATTAATATGAGACTGGTCGGAATTATCTGTTTTCGCGTGCAAGCTACGCGTGTGGGGAATACCTCTGTCTTCTCATATGGAAAATATATGTAAAATACTATTCTCGCGAATTCGTTACAATCTCTTTTAAGTTTCCCCTATTTAGCAATAGTAACTGGAATTCGTCGTTATCAGTAATTATAAATACTTGTCATGCTTACAATTAGTTGTCGTTAGTAACAACATTAACTAGAATTCGTCATCAATCACGTTATCTTGTGATGCTTGCAATTAATTGTTGATGATAGATTGGGGGATTTCCATGCTATTCTTCTTAGGCCAGTGTTCTATTTGTTAGAAATACATTGAAAGAAAAGATTAGCTGCTGCAGCAAATTAGATGGTAAAATATGGCCCAGTATTTTTAATTAGCTGAAGCAATCAATTTTTGATTGTGTTGTGTTAGCCTATCGAAATCCTATACTAATATTGCGGATAGATTAACGCAATTAAAGCTGCTGCAATTAATTAAAAGTGTTATGCCATATTCAGCCAATCTTTTCTTTGTAGGACAAGTTTAAGCCATTGATATATGCGACAGGTACAAATGATACAGTTTCGAATATCGTTCAAATCGGCCGAGCTCTATTATGAGGTGAGGTCGAGGTCGGTACCGATCAGTTCTCGGGCAAAACTGTCGTTACGCCTACTAAGCGGAAGGTCGAGGTCGTTTCGAAATTCTCAAAGAGGACCGCCATGCAGGACGATCAGGCAGGGTACAGAAGGGGATGATTACCGAAAATGGCCGTGTATTTGCCGCAATTACCGGAACAACGGTAACAAAACAAAGGCACTAACACATTCTACTCGGATTGGTGTCGGCAGGACCATCTGTTGGATAATAGTCCGCTTCTCTCGAATGATTCTCTATGAGAGGACGAGTGAGAAAAGAAAAATAACGTCCTATTCCATTCAGAACGAAGGATCGCTTTTTATCCTCTTCTTTTTCGCTCTTCCTTTTTTGTCTAACAATGCTTTATTAGTACGGTGACCATACGTCCCCTGTTTTTTTAGGGACATTTTCAAATTTGTCGTTCCAATTAACACTATCCTATATAATGCATTTAATCATTCTCTTATGTATATCCTTGTAATCATTTTTACACATACATTATTTTATTTACATTTTTTTATAAATAACAGATCAATAAATACACTGGAAAAGTCTTATCGTATTAATTGAACTTTTGGAAGAAAGGTATAAAAATCAGACACTTATAAATCAAAACTTATCAAATATTCTAAGTGAAATAATTAGAAAATTCTGATCGACTTATTTTGTTTATACTTTTTGTTGGTACAATTAGAACAATTTTCTTAGTGATATTCTAAATTTAAACTTTCATGCATATTATAATAAAGTTAAACGTGGATTGGATTACTTATTGTATAATATATCGATTAAACGACAAATAATTAAATGTAAATTAGCTACGTCATTTACATCTTTATTCCCCTATACGTAGGAAAATCCACTCTTTCATCTATGCATAATGAGGAGCGTAAAATCCGATCTACAAAAATAAGAGCAGATCAGTTCGAACTTTCCATTGGATTTTCCGTTATTCGAGTAATAATTTAACGATCGACGTTACGCTGCTCTATTTCGCTCGTCGTCATCATCGTTGATTTAACATTCATCGCAGCTGACCATTCACAGCTGACCATTGTCGTCACGCTAATGCTCGCGTTGTCGCCGGTGATCAATTCTCAGAAGGCAATTTCTTGTTCTTCTTCGTGGAGGATCGCAGCCTCGTCGTCGTCGATCCCGTGGCCGAAGGAACATACGAGTCCTGACCAAAGGAACTCCGAGTTGTTTACTGCTGTCCTATATTTTTCTCTTTCTTTCTTCTGCCCTTCTCTCTCTCTCTCTCTCTCACTCCACGGGTGTGAAACCACAGTGAGGTGGTTTTGGTGCTTAGTCCTCCGACCAGCCATCTACTTAACGAACCATCCATCGACCGCCGTCATTTCGCCGTTTCTCGGTTTCCCTCCCATCTAGCCGCCCCCGCTCTCTTCTACCATTTCGATCCTTCATCTCTTCACTCCGCAATGCTACCGCTATCCGGCGATTCGATCGACCTCATCTTCTCGCTACCGACTTAAGATTGTTCAGAGATTTCTTCTCCGCGCTCCGAGAAAAGAGATCCGGCCTAGGCGATCGTGACTGCCTGCAACCTTGATATTAGCAAGCTGCGTAGAAGTTGCACTGCAGTCATTTTATTATCAATTGATGTTGCGATTTAAAAAACCAACTTTTTCTCGTCTCAAATTACTGAATTTTTACATAGAGAATAACGTTTTAATTAAATCAATAAAACGTACCAACAAGAAATGGCATTTTAGTGAGATCAAACAGAATTTCTGGTTATATAATAACAACTCATTTCTGATTATGATAACCAGAAATTCTGTTTGATTTTACCAAAATGTCATTCTTGTTGGTACATGTTGGTATTATTAAAACATTTTTTTAAGTGCACGTAAATTAAATTAAGCTAATTGGGATTATATTATATATTTAATCGCATAATGCACCGATGATTGCATAATTCAGAATTGCTATATTCATAAATTTATCATGAAAATATATTCCATTTTTTTTCCTTATTAGTTAGATATCAACATTTTCCTGTCAAACTTTTCCTTAAAGCTATTCGAGGCGAGAAAGAAAAGTGATGTGAGTTCGACGTGCTTTCAGCGAATACTAATTCGCCTTATCATGGTAGAATTAGACAAGATGTTATGTTGCGCACGATGATACAATCAATTAAAAATCGGACCTTAGATACTAATCCTTAATACTTTTTAAAATACCGTTTTCAAGTTGTTCATTATGATGTGTCAAATATAAGAACAAAAAAATCGAAAAATAAAATCAAATCATTAAACTTTATTAACTTAGCTGTCAGCTGTATTTAGCATCAAAATGTACGGACGTTATTTTGCTACTGTGCACATCTTCGGAAATACAAGCATCTTGTCTAATTGTCTCATCCTTCACAGCGTGACATGAGCAGGATTCAGAATCTCGGACTAGCCGAGAGATCATAACCGTTAAGAAGAACTCAAGAAGCTCGTGGGGCTTCGGTTCCCACCAAGATAGATGCTCGTTCGGTCGTGTAATGTAAGTCGATATTGCCGCGTCGTCTTAATATAACGTCGAACCAAATCCATCTATATGCGATCGATATATCGGTCGATATGTCGGCACATAAACTGAGCATAACGTAGCGAACGAAAGAAGTCTTATGCATACGCGCGTTCAGGAAACTCGTGCGTATCGCTTACCATCAACGATTTCTTCTTATACCGAGTATCCTGTCTCGAGGATAGTGTTTCTTCTCGGAGACGACGAGATCTCAGCAAGACCTGATCTGTCCGATGCTATTTCGATCTCGTACGTCTGATCGAGAGAGAAAATATTAAAATACCGAAATTAACAGAAGACTAAAAATTTTCTACGTGATTTCTACTCATTTACTCTATTCATTTATTCCTCTGTCATTACATCAAAATTGCGAATTATTAATAGTACAGTTTTAACGATTTAAATTTATTTTCTGAAAAACTTTGTTTTTTGTGTTGTGTCATTGTGTGGTGAATAAATGATACGTAAAACTTTACTTTTATTGTAATATTTCTTTTATTGCCCTCTAATAATAATAATAATAATAATAATAATAATAATAATAATAATAATAATAATAATAATAATGGTATATATTAAATAATGATAGTATCTAATAATTATTATAATTATAATGATAAAGTATTGAAATGCAAACAATATAAAATATAAATAACTATGCAGTGTAAAATAAAATAGGAAAAATGCATCTTAAAAGGTGAAGCGTCAACATAATGTTGTTTCGAAGTTTAAGTTTAACAATGAAAATAAAAGTAAAAACATATACTTACATATATTTACAGATAAAATAACAAAATAATGAATTGTCAAAAATATATAAAGAGAGATAATGAATCTGAAATAAAGACCGAAATAAATTAAAGTAATAACATTCAAGATAACATACAATTAAAAAGAAAATAACAAAAAAAAATAATAATAAATTATAGATAAGAGACAAAAACAAAAAAGAGATACGTAAAATGTATGCTATGTCAACATTATAAAAAGGACACTGCATTTATTTCGTCTGACGGCCACGGCTCAATTAAATCAAAATTGATGCGTAAGAAAAAGAATACAAAGTATCGATAGTCTTTTCCCACCTCAGAATAATTCGATTGCGCGCTGTTCTTTTCGATCGACAGATCCTGCAGGAGTCAGTAACCTGAAGGTTCAATCTGCGAGAAACCGAGATCAACAATGCTGTTGCTTCACGCGCTGCTCGACTTCAATGACCATCGCCGGTAATTTCGTTCGCTCGGTTTGCGTTCTCTTGCCTTTCCTCCCTCCTTTGCCTCTCTCTCTCGCAACCCGTTCTCATTCACATCGCCATTCATCCCCAGTGCATTCCTTTATCTCGCTGTTCTTGGACGCTCCATTCAATTCGCTGGTTCCGAATTTGTAAGAGAAGGAAATCTGTTTAGCGTAACGTCGCGCTAGCCGCAAAATTTGGGCCCCTGTGTTTCACACGCACGCATTATACGCTGTAATTTGTCCTGGCCTGTTTGGACAATGGGGCCTCAGGTTTAGGTGCTGAGAAAAAGAACTAATCGACGAATTTGCCTCTTCCCCTCTCACTCTTTCTCAGCTCTTTGCTTCGTCTCCTTTTTCTTCTAGCGCACTTTGGTGTTTGTGCCTTTCTTGATATCATCTCTTGGTCAGGATTATCTCTCTTGTGCATCTTCCTCTTACTCGCACGTTCCCGCGCAATTTTCAGGATGAATGAAGAACGAAGTATGAATGGCGAGCTCCATCGATGCGCCCGGAAATACCGAGGTCTTAACTTCAACCGCATAGTATCGTAATAATTGCTTGTCAAGATTACATAAAAACTCTCGATCGCGTTCCATGCACTTACGAAAGTGTTAATAAAAATAGAATTATATTGACTTATTTGTTAAGAAAATATATGCGATTGTTTTTTTTTTATTATGTTCACACAATTTGCATTTCTAAATCTTATTATTTATATTACATTTCACTGTTTACTATTAAATAATATTTGTAACAAATTGTTATAACAAATAAGATAAATGTCTCAATAAGTAAATTAATAAAAAAGTATGATTAGTTCTATAATATTATTGCTCAATAATTGTATTGATAAATAATTATATTATATATACTGTATTAATTAAATTACATTACAAAAGGAATTAATAGCCGAAACTTTGTTTTGTCAGTGATCCGAAAAATACTAACACATAAATTTAAAAAAGAATATTTTAATAAAATTTAATTAATATATTATTACACTATCTTGATTCCATCAGCAACTAAATTAAAATTTTTTAAATTGGAATTTTCAGTTTCTTATAATTATAAAAAACATATTTAGACAAGTGCAGTGCAATATTTAAAAAAAATTCAAAAATGTGAATATTATATCCTAATTAAAAGATGATAAGAAGATGAATGGATCAATGAATTAATGTCTTTGTGAGCCTGCGCTGGATCTCGGTGTGAAGTATTTCCTCTATTTAATCTCTCATACAAACTCCAAACGTTTCGATCCTAGTTCGGATCCTTTTCAAGGATGTTAGAAATTTATTCGCGAAATCATTGTGTTTCCTGATATCACTATACAATAATAAAAAGCATTACAATATATTATTACTAATAAAGAACGCAGAACATTACTTAATATTTAAATTAATATACATAAAATTTAATTTAACTTAGATGAATTTCATCAAAGGTAATGAGAATGACATGTTAACAAAACGACAGTTATAATTCAGCTAACAAATAAGACAATATATATCGAAAATAATTAAACATAGATAAAGAAAATATTGAAAAGAGGAAGCTTTATTTATTAATCAAAATAGGTTGTTATAAATGCTGTTTAATAGTTCAGTGTCTGAACTGTTAGACAGCTTATAATAATCTATTGATGAATGGAAATATGGTTTGCAATATATGAAAGAAACAATTTTTTATCATAATATAATTATTTTTGCAATCAAAGTATATGTTTTTTTACTTATTTTATAAAATATTTAACTTTTTCTTTTTAGTTTATTATTTTCTTGTTACTATTGACAAATATCATAATAATCACTAATGCACTGATGACTTTTTAAATTCTGAACATATAGTATTCAGTAGAACATTTACTCTCTAACAAGTAAATACTATTTTCTTTTCAGGTGAAATCGTTTCGCTGCTAAGCATCGGTGTGAGATTTCGCGAACGAGTTTCCGGAGTTTACTTGTAATTTTATACACTAAATGTTTTCACAGGACCGCCTCAAAAGTGGGCGCTGAAAGGAAGCGACTTTCAATTACGCCTTTTTGGCTTCTGAAAGACCGGTTATTTATTGTGTCTTCGAAAAGCGACGGAAAGGATAATTGAGGTAACAGTACGCTTCGTGTATATGTACGTGTATTCAGCGATCCTTTCTTCACGTAATTTTGGGATCATTTTTCCCCCTGAGACGTTTCAACAGCATCCGTCATGTACGTGTTTCTTTAATTTGAAACGAATATATTTTTATAAATAAAGCAAGAAAATATTCCGTATTTTTTAAAGACTTTCTATAAATCCGTTTAGCTTGATTGCAATTGTTAAATGAATCTAGAGCACATCGGAACGCGCAAGAAAGTAGCGCAGCAATAGATAGAAAAAAACCAGATGAATCAGGGAGATTCCTTTCATTCAATGACACTGCTATTTCCCAGAATAACTTCTTGTTTGTTCTCTCTGCTGGAGACTCTACAATCTTTCAACTCGAACTTGACTTCATCCGGATTCGTCTAAATCAGTATACTCAAATTCCTTGTATTGAAGCACGGTGGGTCACGGAAGGCCTTTCATTAGGATCCGGACCGACGGAACTCGCGTAGGTGGCCCTGTCCTCCTTCAAATGTAGTGATCACGAATTTTCTTTCCCATTTTCAGATTTTTCTGATAAAAGTAATAATCTCAGAGTGATGTTATTGTTGTATCTTTTATTACGCGATACTTTCTTTGTACATTTTAACAAAAGATTTGAACTTTACGTAATTTTATTATAATAATATAATCCTTTATAATAAAACTATATATTTTGTAGTACATAACTTGTAGTACATAATATTACTATGACGTGAACATAACTGTTCACGTCATAGTAATATTATAGGTAGACTTTGAATATTATTATTACAATTAAAATTTTCACGCAGTTTGTGCAATTCCAGTGAAATTATATTATTGTTTTTCATTTGGAAAGTGCATGAAAGTATTGTTTCCTTGACTTCTGTGTTTTTACAGCGAATTATTTTAGCAGTATAGTGTCTCTAACTAATGGAGAATCAGCGAAAGCGATAGTAGATCGTTAATCAATTGACCACGCTCAAGTCGTGTTGCTGATTGGCTATCAATTAATTCAGAATAAAAAAAAATTGAAGAGGACCTCGGAGAATTCTTGCTCGACTGCGCTAGGTCGGCATTTCAGATGGGTCGTTGCCGATTAGTCTTCGATTCCGTTATTGTTTATTGACTGAATTCTGTCACGACAATGCTCGCTTATTTTTTGCTGATAAATTGCTGTCGTCCGTAACGGCTTTTTTTCGCGAATCATCACGCACGTACGAATTCATTTTCATGTTTCAAGCCATCTTATCCCGTATGAGAAATCCGAGTTAGACAACTCATTGAATCTCTAAACGTTCTTCAGTTATATAAAAAAATAAATAATAAAAATTTCACTTCCTCTTTTTTCTCATAGATTAAAGTTATTACGTTTGTCAGTTAAATTTCGATATACCAGAAAGTCAATTATTAATAAATAAAACGGTGAAATTTACAGGCGGGTATCGGAAAATTCTTCACCGTCATGTATTGCCGATATTAAAAAATAAATAGGGACAGATGAGACCTGTAACATTGTGAGGCAAAATAGTACGATCGAAAGGAAGCAGCCGTGCCTTCTCGAGCGTGGATCACGTAACTGCCTCCTCCACCTTCTCTTGTCTTGTCTCTCGTTTCTTTTCTTCTCTTGTTCCTCCACGAGAGTGGAGGAACTCTCTTCTTCCCTTTACGTATCCATTCTATTCTTCTCTCTCTCTGTCTCTCTCTCTCTCTCTCTCTCTCTCTCTCTCTTTCTCGTTCTCTCACCTTTCCTCTCTTTTCTTCCGTCGACACGATCGAGTCAGTGTACCGGCGATGCTACGAGTACAGGAATTTTGTACAGGAAAAAAAGACTGGGAGCATGGGCTTCCTCTGATCCTAATTCGTCTACCTCGCCTCAGTACTTCCGTTCACCCGTTTTAGTGTTCCTTCTTCCCACAAAGAGCCTCCCGTGTTTTTTTCAATTATAGGTACCCCGATCATCTATAGATGCATGAAATTTGCCGACGGCGGGATCTACATGTTGTGTGTGATGTGTATCTTTCGGAACTTCATAATCAGTTATTTCACTGGATTATTCGTCAATCTCGCAGTTACAAGATCTTTTACCGAGATTACGAGTTACGTATCGGGATCGAGATAACGACGATGGAATCAAGTGACGACACTGGAATTTGTGGTATTTCCGGTGTAGATGCGAAATCGTGTAAAAAAAAAGGATCGACACTGTTTTGGCGTGCATGGAATCTGCTGACATTGAGATTAAATGCCGAATTTACATTATAGAATTTATGATGAAATAAGATATACTTATAAAGTATACTTATAAACAGCGAACAACACATTTGAGGTATGTGACTCATTGTCAATACTAACCGTGAACTATCCGGTCAATTTAATATCTTCAATATGATTCATGAAATCAAACTCGTTAAGTTGGGAAGAAAGTTTCCTGTAGCGGCCCGAATAAGAGTATGCTAATTCATTGTGAATATTTTCTGCGAACGGCAACGATTACGAGGAACGTGGTGGAACTTTAAATCCGCCGGCAAAGGTTGGGATTATTTACGATTTAGAGAAGTAACGGGAAGGAACACGGCATGAATCGCGAATGATGTTAAGAAGTTTTTTTATCATCATAAATTAAAGAAAGCGGAATATGTGACATCCTCAAAATGACTCATATTAATTAAAGGAATTGTTCATTATTTTAAAAATAAAGCTCGATGTTTATTGAGATACTTTCAATGATTTTTTTTTTGCCTGTATAAGTATACACGAATGTTATAAATTTAAAAGAACGAAATATTTGACATTCTCAAATATCATATTAAAGAAATTATTCATTATTTTAAAATAAAAAGCTGTTTTTATTGAGATATTTTCAAGGCTTTTTTGTTCAATGTGCACGAATGTTTCAGTAAAATGACGATCCCGATCTCCGTGAATCACTTTCTCGCTTCGCTCGTCCGACATGATTCTTTCTACGATTTCAGCCAGCGAATCAACCTTGGATCGATTTGCTCGAGATCGCTCCTCGATCAGCTCAAATCGATTCGAATCAGTATTCTTGATTGAGGGACGTCTCGATTTTCGGCATTAAGCACTCACTTGCATAATCCGTATCATCTTCCAATGATTTTGTGTGCGCTTTTCCATTTTATCTACGGAGATTTCAACGAAAAGAAAATTTTAATGCTACAGTCACATTATTATTGAACTTTGATGTAATTTTAACGCTCTCTCTTTTAGAAACCGCTTTTAGAAATATTTACAAAACCAGAAGGCAACGTATTGGAAACTATTGTCTAATAAAAAAATTCTTATCTTAGAGTTTGTAAAGATGCCTTTTAAGAGCTTTTTTACTCAATATGGATTAATGACGGATTTTTTTAGATCTGAATACCGGAAGTTAAATTGGCAATAGACACGACGATGAGAAAGGCGTGAGCAGAAGAAACGCGGGATGTAGTAATAGTCTGTCTCCAGTGGTCTGGAACTCGCGTCGATCGCGTGGGAAAACGGTGGGTGCATCAGAGCAAAGGGTTTGATTCGATCGAGTTTGCCCTTTCTAGCAAACGAGTTTTATCGAGGTACGTGTCGCGCATTATTGGTAATGCATTTTTCAATCGCCGTATTTAAGGAAGTATTTTTATCATCGTATATCTAACACTATAAATTTATATTAGAATCTATTTTAATTTTTTAATCAACAAAAATTTACAAATATTGCTCCTTTACTTTAAAAGTGACACAATTAAAAAAATTAACAATTAAATGAAAAATTTTTAAGTAGAAATTAAAGGAATTAAATTTCCTAAAAAAGGAAAAAAAACTATTTCTCAATTATGCAAAAAATTATTAACTACCAATCAATTTATAACAGCAAGAAGAATGATATTTTTAACATGTATCATTTATGTCATTTTCATTTCACAATCCTTAAAAAACAATTTCTTTAGTTGTGAAAATTTTGATAATTTTTTATAAAGTTAAATTAATTCTCTTTTGATGGTTTATAAAGCAATATTTACTTAATTAATTTGATGAATGACAACATCTCGAAAATCACGTTTTGTGTCTTTTAAAATAAGGGAACAATTGTCGATTAAAAAAATTATGACTATTAACAGGATTCTAACGCCGATGCAAATTCCTTAGAATTTCACAGTGGCAGAAAATAAAGATATTCTAGGATTAAAGAAGAAGGATCACACTTTTTAGCGCAATTGTTCAATTTTTTTCGCCGCAGGTGGACGAGACTATCGTCAAATCCATGAATATACTTCACTCGCAGAACTAATTAGGAAATTTCTCTAGTCAGATATGCTCGTTGACTTTAGTCGTCGTCAGGAGATACGATCCTTTGGGGACTCGACGTTAGGAGGTGAGGAAAGGAATCGCTTGTGCTTCCGCCTATCTGCGGCTAAGTCTTTCGCCTAGTCCTCTGTCGTGTAACGCGAAGAATACGTGGAAACGGAACGGCACGGTTGCCCTGTTTATTATCGCGGTTGGGCTAAGCGGTCGCCACGGGTTTCCTTAAGCCGTCCGCCAAGTGCGCGCCTGATTGGACGGACACGAAGGATGTTGTACCACCAGGATACGCGATAAACCGTCAGGCGATAAAGTTCCACCGGGCACTGCCACAGAGGAGGAGGATTTCTGAAATTTCACTTTGCGGAAGGCGTAAGATTTCTCAGTAGAGATTCGAGATCGTCCGGAATCTTCAGAGACCAGCGAATATATTAGAATCCACAAAGAGCAATTCTTTCTTGAGTTTTTTCTAAAGAAATGTTTCCGAGCGCATCAATAATAGATAAGACTTTTTCATTTTATAATTTCCAATTAATTCTCTTTTAATCCTAATTGATATTCGTTCTTTCTTAACTAGTATTCGCGAGTATTCGCCAATATACTTTAAATTAATGTATATATTTGCTTAAAATTAATTGAACAATTTTTCTTATTTTGAAGATGAAATTTGAGGAAAAAAATCAATAACTTAAAATTATTTAAAGTTGAAAAATATTTATTATAAATAATTTTTTACAAGTACGTAGAAAAAAATGGCTAGATCCACTGGATTCGCAAATACCAATTAGAGTCAACACAATTTTGATATGAAAGTGATCGATTGATTCTTTAATCGTAGAGATATACGATTAATTTGTTGAAAAAATTGTTTGTACTTGACGGAAGATTTCTTAAATGAATAGAATTGTGAGAAATCTAGAAACGCTTTTTACAACAATGTGGTCACAAAACATTTATAAAGATGTTATTATCAAATCATTACGCAGTCATATTAACATTAAGTTTTTTTTCATGCAAAGTAGCAATGTAAGAGTCAGTCATAAGCGTATGGTTCACGCAGGTAAAATATGTGATGCATTCGACATTTCTAATTGGCCAGGATGCCATTTATAGAATGTATTGCGAGGTAAATAAGTACTAGGAGACGCAACAACCGTGGAAGTCTACGATGGTGCCGACGGATTTACGAGTTTAATTAAGTTCTGCGGTCGCGTTTGTCATTTTAGTAGGCATCGAAGACTCGTTGGCCAAGGTTCGAACTTTGCTTTCTTATAGAGAAGTGCAAATTGCAAAGAAGAAAAGTTTACGTCGTCGTTTCTCAAACTGTGCGACAGCGATAATCTATTGTATTTACTTCGAGAGTTCTTTTTCACACAAATCTTCGATGTATCATTATTCAATATAACTTAATGTATGATTCAATGCAATTTTATATAGAAAATATTTAAAATTATCTTAAGAAAATTTTAAAGAAAGCTGAATAAATGCGTGAACTTGCTAAGAACGCCGCTTAGTGTATCATAGATCTTTTCACGTCTTATAGACGATTTAGCGCGTGTTAATAACCTCGTGATAGAGCATGATAGGGGTCGCCATGTTGCGAGGGTGAGTCGCGATAGGAGTGTGTGTGACACTTTCCTAATTGCCTCGCAACTCCCTTTCCCCTGTTTAAGAAAAGCAACCCTTATCCGCCTGTTTCTCGCGGGACTGACTTCGAGAACTTTCGAACAACTGGACGTAATCCTATACTCTCTACTGTGTTATAAAGATAATCATATTTCACACACAAGAAGCTCTATATCTTTAATAAAAAATATAAGTAATTTTATATGCGCACAGAAAAAAATGTTTGATTGAATTAACTTATAGAATTTTGGTGAAAAATGAATGATCCAGAATTCTAGTTAAATCTATTAAAATTCTAGCTGAAATAACCAATATTTAGTAGATTTAATCAGAAATCTAATAGATTTAACCAAAATTTTGAATCATTTTTAACTAGAATTCCAATTCACCTAAATATTTTTTTCCGTGTATAATAATAAATACAAACTTCTGTATACTAGAAATACTATTATACTATATATTAGA
>Ga0157362_1000458_pt1 | contig 13910 bp, 12 predicted proteins | sample AttlaeALBM3_FD_111480 | JGI IMG/M metagenome (GOLD analysis project Ga0157362, IMG submission 111480) | Fungus gardens microbial communities from leaf cutter ant in Ribeirão Preto, State of São Paulo, Brazil - Atta laevigata ALBM3 | ecosystem: Host-associated > Fungi > Mycelium > Unclassified ... | reverse complement strand
GCGATGCAGGTGCAGAACGAGCTCGCCTGGCTGTACGCGGATGCGGGCGCGCGCATCGTCTCCTGCATCGGCGGCATGGATGTGCGCCGCGAGGCGCGTGCGCTCGAGGGCGGCTGCCACATCGTCGTCGGCACCCCGGGCCGCCTCTGCGACCATCTGTCGCGTGGCCGACTGAACCTGGGTTCGCTGCGCGTCGTCGTGCTCGACGAGGCGGACGAGATGCTCGATCTCGGCTTCAAGGACGAGCTGGAGCAGCTGCTCAGCGCCATGCCGGCCGAGCGCCGGACGCTGCTCTTTTCCGCCACCATCGCCCGCGAGATTGCGTCTCTGGCGCGGCGCTACCAGCGCGACGCCCATCGCATCGACACGGTCACCGGCACCAAGCAGCATGCGGACATCGAGTACCGCGCCGTGCTGGTCGGCACGCATGAGACCGAGCGGGCGGTCGTCAACATCCTGCGCTGGTTCGAGGGCAGCCTCGCCATGGCGTTCTGCTCCACCCGCGAGCAGGTGCGGCACCTGCACGGCAGCCTGCTGGAGCGCGGCTTCCGCTCGGTGGCGTTGTCCGGCGAGCTGAGCCAGGCGGAGCGTTCGCGCGCCCTGGAGGCGCTGCGCACCGGCCAGGCCCAGGTGTGCGTGGCCACGGACGTCGCGGCACGCGGCATCGACCTGCCGGAGCTCAGCCTCGTCATCCATGCCGCCCTGCCGACGGACAGCGCCACGCTCCTGCATCGCAGCGGGCGCACCGGCCGCGCCGGCCGCAAGGGCACCTGCGTCCTGGTGGTGCCGCAGATCCGGCGCCGGCGCGCCGAGCAGCTGCTGGGGGCCGCCAAGGTCCAGGCGAACTGGAGCGGCGCGCCGGACGCCGACGAGATCCGCGCCCGCGACGGCGAGCGGCTGCTGGCCGACCCCGTGCTGACGGAAGAAGCGACGCCGGAGGATGCCGGGCTGGTGGCGTCGCTGGCCGGGGGCCATTCCGCCGAAGCGCTGGCGGCGGCGCTCGTGCGCCTTTACCGCTCGCAGCTGCCCGACCCGGAGGAGATCCGGCCGATGCAGGTCATGGCGCCACGCCCGCAGCGCGAGGAGCGTGCCCCGCGGCCGCCGCGCGAACCGCACGAAATGTCCGGCGAAGAGCGGAGCAGCGAGCCGGGCGTCTGGTTCGCCATGCCGATCGGCCGCCAGGACAAGGCGGATCCGAAGTGGCTGGTGCCGCTGATCTGCCGTCTGGGGGGCGTGAAGAAGCGCGACATCGGCGCGATCCGCATCGCCGACAGCGAAACGCGCTTCGAGATCGCCCCCGCGATGGCCGAGCGTTTCACCGCCTGCCTTGCGGCGACGGACGACGACGAGGTGCGGATCGAGCCCTCCTCCGCGCCGGCAGGCCGCGACGGCCCGCCCCGCGAGGCGGGGCCGCGGCGTCCGTACCAGGCTCCGGGGGGCGCGCCGCGGCGTCGCACGCCCCCGAAGCTGCATTCGTCCCGCAAGCGCGCCTCCTGAGGGGTGCGCCCGCGGCGGCGCGGGCGGCTACTACTGCTCCACGAGGTCCCAGGCCTGGGCCTTGATCTCGTGGCAGGCATTGCCCTCGCCTTCGCGCCGGATCTGGTCGACGAACTGGGTCATCCAGTCCTCGACCGGCTGGTTGTCCCAACCGGGCGGCTGCGAATGCGCGCACCCGTCCAGGATGTGCGAGGTGACGGGGCCCGGCTTCACCTGCCGCCCGTCGTCGCACATGCTCTTGGACTCTTCGGTGAAGCGGTGCAGCCGCGCGAAGTACCGGCACTGGCCGGCGGCATCGAGATGCGGCGCCGGCATGAGGTAGGCGGCTGCCGGATCGGCAAGCGCAGGCACGGCCACGGCCGGCAGGGACGCCGCCAGAAGGCCGGCCAGCAGCAGCGGCGCGCCCGGACCCTTCGCCAGTGCCTTTGGTCGCATCATCGTCAGCCTCGTCGCCGTAGGAAGGGCGCGGATCATCGGAGCGGGACGGCGCCGATGCAAGATAAGCTCCCGTAAGCTTCCACCCCGTTCGCGTCCCGGGCGCTTCCGCCGGCGCATGTCCCGGAGTAGGTCCCGTCCATGCCGATTCCCGTGACGTCCGGCCTGTCGATTCGCGAGGAGGAGCTTTCCGTAAGCTACATCCTGGCTTCCGGCCCGGGCGGGCAGAACGTGAACAAGGTTGCGACGGCAGCGCAGCTGCGCTTCGACGTGCGTCGCTCCTCCCTACCGGAACGCGTGCGGGTCCGGTTGGAGCAGCTGGCCGGCAGCCGGCTCACCAATGACGGCGTCATCGTCATCACCGCCCGACGCTTCCGCAGCCAGGAACGCAACCGGGAGGATGCGATCGGTCGCCTCGTCGAGCTGGTGGCGGAGGCGGCGCACCGCCCGACCCGGCGCATCGCGACCCGACCGTCCTATGGCGAGCGGCAGCGACGCCTGCAGGACAAATCGCGGCGTTCGGAAATCAAACGCGGGCGCCGGGGCAGGCCCGACGAGTAGCGCGCGCCGACCCAGCAAGTCGTGACCGCGACGCCACTGTTCATCTACGACGAAATGTTATAGTGCGCCGTCGAAACGAACGCCAGGAGACAGGGCGCGTGTCCGACTACGTCAAACCATCCGTCATTCTCGACAACATGATCGAGTCCGCGGTCATCAAGAGCCGGCTTCCCACCCTCGACATCCTCGTGCGCGCGGCCTTGGCCGGCGCCTACCTGGCCTTCGTCACCTCGATGGCCTTTCTTCTCGCCGGGCAGACCAAGCAGTTCGTCGTGGGCGCAGCGTTCTTCCCCGCCGGCTTCGCCATCATCGTCGTGCTGGGCCTCGAGCTGCTGACCGGCAATTTCGGCGTCCTGCCGACGGCGCTGTTCGCCGGGCGGCTCGGCTGGGGCGCCCTGCTGCGCAACTGGAGCCTCGTGTTCCTCGGCAACCTGGCTGGCAGCCTGATCTATGCCGGTATCTTCTGGGTCGCCACGACGGCCGCGGGCACCAACAGCGGCGGCATCGTCGGCGACCAGCTCCGCGTGCTCGCCGAGCACAAGACGACCACCTACGAGGCGCTCGGCATGCTCGGCCTGCTGACGGTCTTCACCAAGGCGGTGCTCGCCAACTGGATGGTCAGCCTCGGCTCGGTGATGGGCCTCGCCTCCACCTCGACGATCGGCAAGATCCTCGGCTCCTGGCTGCCGATCTTCATCTTCGTCAGCCAGGGCTGGGAGCACTGCGTGGTGAACATGTTCGCCGTGCCGGTGGGCATCATGCTGGGCGCGCACGTCACGGTCGGCGAGTGGTGGCTGTGGAACCAGATCCCGGCGACGCTCGGCAACGCCGTCGGCGCCTTCATCTTCACCGGCGGCGCCCTGTTCCTGTCCTACAACCGCACGCGTCCCTCCATGCAGGACGTGGCGGCGCCGCACGATCCGCGCGGCCGCGCCTGACGCCCCGGGGGGCGCCCCCGTGGCGCCCCTCCATTACTGCGGCGCCCGCGCCTCCCTGTCCGACAAGGCGCCCGCGGGCCGCAGACCGCCGACCTCCGTGCCGCCCCAGTTCCTCAGGACGGGCCGGACGAACGGCTCCAGCTCCGCGCCGCCTTCGGGCAGAGTGCGGGCCAGCAAGGCCGCCATCGCCACCTCCGCGGCACGGCCTGCTCCATCGTCGCACTTCACCGCAAGGCCAAGCCCCAGCGCCGGAAGCGCCGCGACATGCACGCCTTCCGCCCCCATCTTGGTGAAGACGGCCTCCCCGAACTGCTGCATCACGAGCGTGTCGAACCGCCCCGTGCCCGCCACCATCTCCGGGTGCCGCGCCACTGCCCGGCGCAGCCGTGCCGCCGCCCGCGCCCGGTCCGGAGCCAAGCCGGCGCCGCTGCCGAAGCGGGCGAAGCCGAGCGCCAGTGCGCGGAGCGGGATCGCATGGGTCGGGATGCCGCACCCGTCGATCCCGGCATTCTCCTCGCCCAGCCGCGCCCCGGTGGAGGCGGCGACCGCGTCGAGCGCCTGCCGCATCACCGGATGCTCCGCCCGGACATAGCCGGCAATCGGCTGGTGCGCGTCGACGGCGGCGCAGACGAAGCCGGCATGCTTGCCCGAGCAGTTATTGTGCAGGACCGAGGGCACACCCCCCGCTGCGGCGAGCCCGAACGCCGCCTGCCGGCTGGTCGGCCAGTGCGCCCCGCATTCCAGGCATCCTGGTTCCTGCCCCGCCTTCGCCAGCATGGCGGCGGCGGTGGCCGCATGGGTGGGCTCGCCGCCATGCGAGGCGCAGGCCAGCGCCAGCTCCGCCTCGTCCAGCCCCAGCCGGTCGGCCGCGCCGCCTTCCACCAGCGGCAGCGCCAGCAGCGCCTTGATCGTGGAGCGCGTGAAGACGGGCGCCTCCACGTCGCCCGCCGCGAACAGCACGCCGCCCTCCGCATCGACGATGACCGCCCGGCCGCCATGCTGCGACTCAACCCGGTCCCCGCGCAGAACCTCGACCAGCAGCGCGTCCATCCTACCCTCCCGCTCAGCCGGGGTGCCCTCCCACGGCGGATCGGGGAGATCAAGCCGCGGATGGCCGCCAGTGCGCACGCACGGGTGAATTGCGGTGCAGGGACCTAGCCGGCAGGGCATTCATAACGGACACTCGCCCATCCGTGCCGTTGCCGCGAGGACATGCCATCTTGAAAGATCGACTGACCGCCCTCGCGCTGGATGCGGGCGCGGCCATCATGCCGCATTTTCGCCAGGGAACCGAAGCCGCGACCAAGGCGGACGGCTCGCCGGTGACGGTGGCGGACCAGGCGGCCGAGACGATCATCCTGGCCGGGCTGGCCGCTTCCTTCCCGGGGGTTCCCGTGGTGGCGGAGGAGGCCGTGGCGGCCGGGCATGTTCCGCAGACGGACGGGCGTTTCTTCCTGGTCGATCCTTTGGACGGCACGCGGGAGTTCATCTCCGGGCGCGGCGACTTCACCGTCAACATCGCCCTGATCGAGGATGGCGTGCCGGTCGCCGGCATCGTCTACGCCCCGGCGCGGGATGTTCTGTATTACGGCGACCGGCACGGCGCCGCGTCCGCCGGGCTCCACGACGGCAAGGCCGGCCCGTGGGCGCCGATCCATGTGCGGCCGGTGCCGGAGGCCGGCGCCACCGTGATCGCCAGCCGGTCGCACCGGACGCCGGAGACGGACGCGTTCATCGGGCGCTACCAGGTTTCGGAGCTGGTTTCGGTCGGATCCTCGCTGAAATTCTGCGAGGTCGCTTGCGGACGGGCGGACCTTTATCCACGTCTTGGCCGCACCATGGAGTGGGACACCGCCGCAGCTGACGCCGTCCTGCGCGCCGCCGGGGGATGCGTGCTCACGCTCGACGGTGCGCCGCTTCGTTACGGCAAGCGCAACCAGGCGTCGGACGTCGATTTCGCCAATCCCTGGTTCGTCGCCACGGCCGGCCTGCCGATCCTGGGCGCGGACGCGCCCGCTCCCTCCCCGCGCTCCCACGAAGACCGAACCGCATGAGCCCCGACACCGCAACCGTCTCCGACCCCGTCCGCTCGTCGCACCTGAAGCGCCTCGAGAACGAAAGCATCCAGATCCTCCGGGAGGTGGCGGCCGAGTTCCGCAACCCGGTGATGCTTTACTCGATCGGCAAGGACTCCGCGGTGATGCTGCATCTCGCGATGAAGGCCTTCCACCCGTCCAAGCCGCCCTTCCCGCTGCTGCATGTCGACACGACGTGGAAGTTCCGCGAGATGATCCGCTTCCGCGATGAAACGGCGAAGCGGCTCGGGCTCACGCTGATCACCCACACCAACGAGGAAGGGCGCGCGCGGAACATCAACCCGTTCGACCACGGCTCCTCCTACTACACGCACGTCATGAAGACGGAGGCGCTGAAGCAGGCGCTGGACGCGCACGGCTTCGACGCGGCCTTCGGCGGCGCCAGGCGCGACGAGGAGAAGAGCCGGGCGAAGGAGCGCATCCTGTCGTTCCGCAGCAAGACCCACGGCTGGGACCCGAAGAACCAGCGGCCGGAGCTTTGGAGCCTCTACAACACGCGCATCAACCCGGGCGAAAGCATCCGCGCATTTCCGTTGTCGAACTGGACCGAGCTCGACATCTGGCAATACATCATGGCCGAGAACATCCCGATCGTTCCGCTGTACTTCGCGGCGAAGCGGCCTGTGGTGCAGCGCAACGGCATGCTGCTCATGGTCGATGACGCGCGCCTGCCGCTCCAACCGGGAGAGGTTCCGGAGGAGCGCACCATCCGCTTCCGCACCCTCGGCTGCTATCCGCTGACCGGCGCCATCGAGAGCGAGGCGGCGACCCTGCCCGACATCGTGGGCGAGATGCTGGTGGCCAGCACGTCCGAGCGGCAGGGCCGCGCCATCGACCATGACGAGGCGGGCTCCATGGAGAAGAAGAAGCGGGAGGGGTATTTCTGATGTCCGGCACCGTGTCCCCCGAAACCCTCGGCGCCCCGCATGCCATCGAGGAGTATCTCGCGCGCCAGGAACGCAAGGACCTGCTGCGCTTCCTGACCTGCGGCTCCGTCGACGACGGCAAATCCACGTTGATCGGCCGGCTGCTGTTCGACACCAAGCTGATCTTCACCGACCAGTTGGCCGCGCTGGAGAAGGACAGCCGTCGCTTCGGCACGACGGGCGAGGAGATGGATCTCGCCCTCCTGGTGGACGGGCTGGAAGCTGAGCGCGAACAGGGCATCACCATCGACGTCGCCTACCGCTTCTTCGCAACGGAAAAGCGCAAGTTCATCGTCGCCGACACGCCGGGCCACGAGCAGTACACGCGCAACATGGCGACCGGCGCTTCCACCGCCGACCTCGCCATCCTTCTCGTCGATGCGCGGCACGGCATCCTCGTGCAAACGCGCCGCCACGCCTTCATCGCCAACCTGTTGGGCGTGAAGCATCTCGTGCTCGCCGTGAACAAGATCGACCTCGTGGATTACGACGAGGCGCGCTTCAGGCAGGTGGAGGAGGCGTTCGCCGAACTGACGCAGGGCTTCTCGTTCCAGAGCGTCACCGCGATCCCGATCTCCGCCCGCTACGGCGACAACGTCACGCAGCGCAGCGCGAACCTTCCCTGGTACGCCGGCCCCACCCTGCTCGAGCATCTGGAAACGGTTCCGGTCGCCACCCTGGACCGGGACGGCCCGTTCCGCATGCCGGTGCAGTGGGTGAACCGGCCCAATCTGGACTTCAGGGGCTTTTCCGGCACGATCGCCGGCGGCACCGTGCGCCCGGGCGACCCCGTGATCGTCGCCGCCACCGGAATCGGCTCCACCGTGAGCCGCATCGTCACCCATGACGGCGACCTCCAGAGCGCGTCCACCGGCGACGCCGTGACGCTGACGCTGGCCGACGAGATCGATGCCTCGCGCGGCGACATGCTGGCAGCCTCGGCGGCGCGCCCGGAGCTGTCCGACCAGGTGGCGGCCCACATCGTGTGGATGGAGGAAAGCCCGCTCCTGCCGGGACGCTCCTACCTGCTGAAGATCGGCACGCGGACGGTCAGCGCGACCGTGACCGAGCTCAAGCACAAGATCGACATCCATTCCTACGAGCATCTCGCGGCCAAGGAGCTCAAGCTCAACGAGATCGGCTTCTGCAACCTCAGCCTGTCCTCGTCCGTGGCCTTCGACCCGTACGAGCAGAACCGGCGGACGGGCGCCTTCATCCTGATCGACCGGCTGACGAACGGCACGATCGGGGCGGGGATGATCGCCTTCGGCCTGCGCCGTGCGACCAACATCCACACCCAGGCCGTGACGGTGAACAAGCAGGCGCGCGCGGCGATGAACGGCCAGACGCCGTGCGTCGTGTGGTTCACCGGCCTGTCCGGCTCCGGCAAGTCCACCGTTTCCAACAGGCTCGAGACGGTGCTGCACCGGGCCGGCTATCGCACCTACCTGCTGGATGGCGACAATGTCCGCCACGGGCTGTCGCGCGACCTCGGCTTCACCGACGCTGACCGGGTGGAGAACATCCGCCGCGTCGCAGAGGTGGCGAAGCTCATGGTGGATGCGGGCCTGATCGTGCTGACGAGCTTCATCTCGCCCTTCCGCGCGGAACGTCGCATGGTGCGCGACCTCCTGGCGCCCGGCGAGTTCTTCGAGATCTTCGTCGACACGCCGATCGAGACCTGCCGCCTGCGCGACCCGAAGGGCCTCTATGCGAAGGCGGATGCCGGCCAGATCGCGAACTTCACGGGGGTCAGCAGCCCCTACGAGCCGCCGGAGCATCCCGAGCTGCGTCTGGGGGATGACGGGGCCGGTCCAGAGGAACTCGCCGACCGGGTGCTTGCGTTGCTGCGGACGCGCGGGATCCTGCGACCCGCGGAGCATTGACGAAGGGGAACGCCATGGGCTCGGACACGCACGCCTTCGGCACGGATCGCATCCGGGTCGCTGTGAAGGAGGACGGGGCCGAGCCGGTTTCCCTCCAGGCTGCGGACGGCACGGAGATGCTCTGGCAGGCGGGGCCGGAATGGCCGCGCCACGCGCCGGTGCTGTTCCCCATCGTCGGCCGCCTCAAGGACGACACGCTGCTGCATGACGGGCAGCGCTACCGGATGACGCAGCATGGCTTCGCGCGGGACCGGCGCTTCACCTTCACGGTGCGCGAGGCCGATGGCTGCCGCCTCGTCCTGGAAGACGACACGGACACGCGCGCGATGTTCCCCTTCGCCTTCCGGCTGGAGATCGTCTACCGGGCGCACGAGGCCGCGCTGTCCGTGGACTACATCCTGCACAATACCGGTCAGGTGACGCTTCCCGCCTCCGTCGGCGCCCATCCCGCCTTCCGCTGGCCTTTGAAGGAGGGCGTGCCGAAGGAAGCGCACCGGCTGGTGTTCGACGAAGCGGAGGCGGACACGATCCGGCAGGTGGAGGCCGGCCTCCTGCAGCCGGAACCGGTGCCCAGCCCGATCCGCGACAAGGTCCTGGCGCTGGACGAGCATCTCTTCGCGAACGACGCGGTCATCCTCAGCCCCGTCGCCAGCCGATCGGTGCGCCTGGAGGCGCCGGGCGCGCCATCGCTCACCGTTTCCTGGCACGGCATGACGCAGCTCGGCATCTGGTCGAAGCCTGGTGGAGCGCCGTTCCTGTGCATCGAGCCATGGCGCGGGCTGGCGAGCCCGGCGGAATTCGACGGCCCGTTCCTCGAGAAGCCGCACCTGATGCATCTGGCGCCGGGCGAATCGCAACGCGTCGGGTGGCGTGTGGAGCTGGGCGCCGAGGCCTGAGCACGGGCCGGCCACGGAACCTGGGGTGCTGCCGGGGCGTCTTCACCACGAAGGGTCGCAGATCCAGGAGGACGCCATGGCCAAGGCACTGTTCGTAGGAATCGAAGCGCGGGAATCGAGCCGGGAGGATGTCGCCAACTTCCTCCGCCACGCCGTGGAGGCAGCGGAGCGCGAACCGGGCACGCGGGACTGGTACGCGCTGCGCTTCGACGACCGACGCTTCGCGATCTTCGACACCTTCACGGACCATGTCGGCCGGCTGCGCCACCTTGTCGGCGAGATCGGGCGTGGCCTGCTGGTTCGCAGCATGAGCAGCCTGCAGGGCCTGCCGGACATCGAAACGTCCGAGCTCGTCGCCGCCAAGCTGCCGGCCGAGGGCGCCGCGCCGCGCGTCGCAACCTACGTCCCCATCGAGACCAAGCTGGGCGAGGGCCGCGATTTCGGCGAGTTCCTGGTCCGGGCCCGTGAGATCGCCATGTCGGAGCCGGGCACGCTGGCCTGGTACGCCGTGCGCGCCAACCGGAACCATTTCGCCGTGCTGGCCCTGTTCACCGACGAAGCCGCGCGGGATGCGCACATGAACGGCGAGATCGCCGGGCACCTGAAGGAGCATGGCCCCGAGGTGATGGTGCACCTGCCGGAGATCGTCTTCGCGGACGTCCTGGCCAGCAAGCGCTCCGATGCCGGTCTCTTGTCGCTAACAGACCAGGCGAAACATTCCGAACTGGCCAGCCGGATCGGTCCAGCTGACGCTCGTCCGCCAGCCGGCGCGTGACGCGAGGGCGGCAAAGCTGCCCGCATTGTGCTTGTAGCTGTTCTCCGTGTGGATCGTCTCGCCGGCCAGGAACAGCACACGGGCGCCTGCCACCTGCGCCACCTGGTCGTGCAGGCTGCGCAGGTGCATCTCGATCCGTCCCGCCTCCGGGTTCCAGCGCGCCTCATGCGCGAAGGCGTCGGGATCGAGATTGCCCCCGGCCAGCGCGTTGACGTGCCGCAGAATGTTCCTGTTGAAGGCAGCTGTTATGCCCTGCGCATCGTCATAGGCGGGCAGCAGCACCGACTCGTCCTTGCGCAGGTCGATCCCGACGATGAACTGCGTTTCACGCTCCGGGCTCGCCAGCGTGTCGCGCGCCAGCCGAAGGAAGCGAAGGGCGGTATCGGGCTCGAAATTGCCGATCGTCGATCCCGGGAAATAACCCAGGCGCGGCTTCTGCCGCAGCGGTTCCGGCAGGACGATCGGCCGCAGGAAGTCGGCCACGATCGGCACCAGCTCCAAGCGCGGACGGGCGTGCCGCATCCGGCCGGCCAGCGCCTCGAGCGCGGACGGCGCGATGTCGATCGGGACGTAGGTGGAGATGCGGCCGGCGGCCTCGATCAGCGGCAGGCTCTTGCTCTCGTCGGCGGCGCCGTATTCGACCAGCACCGCATCCTCCGGCGTCGAGGACATGATGTCGGCCGCATGCGCCGCCAGCAGCGCCATCTCCGCACGCGTCACGTAATATTCGGGAAGCTGCGTGATCCGATTGAAGAGCGCGCACCCGGCCGCGTCGTAGAAGAGCTTGGCCGGCAGCGTCTTCTGACTGGCGGCGAGGCCGGCGCGGATCTCGTCAAGAATGGAGGCCTCGGCCTGCGACGCGGGCGCGTCCAGGGCGGCAAGAGTGTCGGGCATGGGGTAGGCGCCTTCTGTTGCCGCCGGTGTCAGAGGTCTCGGGCGAGACGCAGGCCGGTAACCTGCCATCTCTTCTCCGGCTGGAAGAAGTTGCGATAGCTCGCCCGGCCATGGCCGGGCGGCGTCGCATAGGACGAGCCGCGCAGCACCATCTGGTTGATCATGAACTTGCCGTTGTATTCGCCGATCGCGCCTTCGACCGGACGGAAGCCGGGATAGGGAAGATAAGCGCTGTTGGTCCATTGCCAGGCATGGCCGAAGAACTCCTCCAGCGTCGCATGCGAGGCCTCGAGCTCCGCTTCCGTCGGAAGGCGGCAGCCAGCCCAGCGCGCGAACGCGTCCGCCTCGTACCAGCTGACATGGCGCACCGGCGCGTCCGGGTCGACGGGAGACAGGCCCGATGGCGTCACCGTCAGCCAGCCGCCCTCGCCGTCCGGGCGCCAATGGAGCGGCGCTTCCCAGCCTTCGCGGCCGGCGCAGGTCCAGCCATCGGACATCCACAGTGCCGGGCTTCGGTAGCCGCCCTCCGCCATGAAGGCGAGCCACTCGCCGTTGCGGACGAGCCGGCTCGCCAGGGCGTGGGGCTGCAGCAGCGCCTGGTGCCGCGGGAACTCGTTGTCGAACCCGAACCCTTCGCCTTTATGGCCCACGGACACGATGCCGCCGGGATGGGACAGGAATCGGGTCGGCCCCTCGGCCACGGGCGGCGGCGTCCAGTCCGGCAGGACGGCGAGGCCATCGCCATGCCAGGCGAGCGGATTCTGCGCGAAGGCGTGCAGCATGTCCGTGAGCAGAAGCTCCTGGTGCTGCTGCTCATGGTGCAGGCCGAGCGTCACCAGCTCATGCAGCTCCGGGCCGACCTCGCCATCGAGCAGCCGCTCCATCGCGGCATCGACATGGACCCGGTAGCATCCGACCTCCGCGAGGCCCGGGCGGGTGACGAGGCCGCGCGTGGCGCGCGGATGGCGCTTCCCGACCGCCTCGTAATAGGAGTTGAACAGGAAGCTGAACCGCTCGTCGAAGCAGGCGTAACCGTCGAGCCTCGGCTGCAGCACGAACTGTTCAAAAAACCAGGTCGTGTGCGCCCGGTGCCATTTTGCCGGGCTGGCATCCGGCATGGACTGGACGAGCTGGTCTTCCGGCGTCAGGGCCGAGACCAGATTTTCCGTGTGACCCCGCACCGCGCGGAAGGCCGAGGCAAGGCGCGGCTCCGCCGTCCCGGAGGCCGGGCGGAGCTGGTTCGGGACGTCCAGCATGACGCCGTGGAACGCGCGCGGGTTCGTGAGGTTCCGCCTCAGCCGGCCGGGAACGGGTTGCGCTCGGCGAAACCCATCTGGTGCCAGTACGGGTAAGCCTTCGGCCGGTCGCTCGCCGCGTCGAGCTTCGCCACCTGCTCCGGCGTCAGGTTCCAGCCCGCGGCGCCCAGATTCTGCCGCAGCTGCTCCTCGTTGCGGGCGCCGATGATGACGCTGGACACGGTGGGGCGCTGCAGCAGCCAGTTCAGCGCCACCTGCGGCACCGTCTTGCCGACTTCCTCGGCAACCTGCTCGAGCGCATCGACGACCTTGTAAAGATACGCGTCCTCCACCGGCGGCCCCATGTCGGCCGTCTTGTGCAGGCGAGACTCCGCCGGGATCGGCTTGCTGCGGCTGATCTTGCCGGTGAGCCGGCCCCAGCCGAGCGGGCTCCACACCACCGCGCCGACCCCCTGCTCCAGCCCGAGCGGCATCAGCTCCCACTCATAGTCGCGGCCGATCAGCGAGTAGTACGCCTGATTGGCGACGTAGCGCGGCAGGTTATAGCGGTCGGCGGTGCCGAGCGCCTTCATCAGGTGCCAACCGGAGAAGTTCGAGCAGCCGACATAGCGGATCTTGCCCGACCGGACGAGATCGTCCAGCGCCGACAGCGTCTCCTCCACTGGCGTCAGCGCATCGAACCCGTGCAGCTGGAACAGGTCGATATGGTCCGTCTGCAGGCGCTTCAGCGCGCGCTCGACGGCCTCTATCAGGTGGAAGCGGGACGAGCCGACATCGTTCGGGCCATCGCCGGACCGGAAGGTCGCCTTGGTGGAGATCAGGACCTGGTTGCGGCGGCCCTTGATCGACTCGCCCAGCACCTCCTCGGCCGCGCCCGCCGAGTAGATGTCGGCGCTGTCGAACATCGTCACGCCGGCTTCGAGGCAGATGTCGATCAGCCGGGTGGCTTCCTTGACGTCGGAGCTCCCCCACGCCTGGAAGAACTCGCCCTTGCCCCCGAACGTGCCTGTGCCGAAGCAGAGGGCGGGGACGCTGAACCCGGATCGGCCGAGGCGCCTGTGTTCCATGATCTGGCTCCCAAGATGCGGGCGCCATGACAGAACCGTGCGCGGCGGCTTGGCAACCCCGGCTCGCAGCCGAGCCGGTCCTCTCGCGGCGCCACCGTCTAACAAAAGCGTGATGGTGTCGCCGCGCGATCCGGCCGGGACGCCGGCGTTCCACGTCCACGGAAACGACGAGGAGGCTCGGCCATGCGCGCGCTTTGCTGGCACGGACGCAACGACATACGCTGCGACACGGTCCCCGATCCGTCCATCGAGGATGGGCGGGACGTGATCATCAAGGTCACGAGCTGTGCCATCTGCGGCTCCGACCTGCACCTGATGGACGGCCAGATGCCCGCCATGCACAGCGGCGACGTTCTGGGCCACGAGTTCATGGGCGAGGTGGTGGAGGTCGGCAGCCCCAACCACACGCTGAAGAAGGGCGACCGGATCGTCGTGCCCTTCAACATCAATTGCGGCGCCTGCTCGCAGTGCTTGCGCGGCAACTGGGCGTCCTGCCTGCGCTCCAACCGCAATGCGGAGGAAGCGGCCAAGATGTTCGGCTACCCGACGGCCGGACTGTTTGGCTACTCGCACCTTACCGGCGGCTATGCCGGCGGCCAGGCCGAGTATGTGCGGGTGTCGATGGCCGATGTCGGCCCCATGGTGGTGCCGGAGGGCATGTCGGACGAGCAGGCGCTGTTCCT
>Ga0157362_1000456_pt1 | contig 13917 bp, 8 predicted proteins | sample AttlaeALBM3_FD_111480 | JGI IMG/M metagenome (GOLD analysis project Ga0157362, IMG submission 111480) | Fungus gardens microbial communities from leaf cutter ant in Ribeirão Preto, State of São Paulo, Brazil - Atta laevigata ALBM3 | ecosystem: Host-associated > Fungi > Mycelium > Unclassified ... | reverse complement strand
TCTAAAACTGACAGACCTGGTTGACAGTCTCTGGGCTCCTGATCATGAGGAGACCGGATGCACGAGCGGGTGTGGAGCGAGCGCGAGCTCGAACGGCGGGCCCAGCGCCGGTTGGCGATCATTCGGCACGCCGAGGAGGTCAGCGGCAACGTCGCGGCGACCTGCCGCTACTACGGGATCAGCCGGACGGTGTTCTACCGGTGGCTTCGTCGCTACGAGGATGAGGGCCTGGAAGGGTTACGGGACCGTTCCAGCCGTCCGGCCCACAGCCCCCGGGCCACCCACGTTGAGGTGGTCGGCAAGATCATCTACCTGCGGCAGAACTACCACTTCGGGCCGCAGAAGATCCAGATGTACCTGGCGCGCTACCACGAGATCACCATCAGCACCTCCGGGGTGTGGCGGATCCTCAAGCGCCTGGACCTCAACCGGCTGCCGGCCTCCCAGCGCTACAAGCGCCACGACCGGCGCTGGAAGCGCTACGAGAAGCAGCTCCCCGGGCACCAGGTGCAGATCGACGTGAAGTTCATCGAGCCGATCGGGGCCGCGGCGGCCAAACGCAAGCGGTACTACCAGTTCACCGCGATCGACGACTGCACCCGGCTGCGGGTGCTGCGCGTCTACCCCCGTGCAGACCAGAAGACCGCCATCCAGTTCCTCGACTACACCCTCGAACGGCTGCCCTTCCGAGTCGAGGCGATCCAGACCGACAACGGCGCAGAGTTCCAATCCGCCTTCCACTGGCACGCCCTGGACCGCGGCATCCGCCACGTCTACATCAAACCCGCCACCCCGCGCCTCAATGGGAAGGTGGAGCGCTCCCACCGCATCGACGCCGAGGAGTTCTACCGCCTGCTCGACGGCACCGTCATCGACGACACCGGTGTCTTCAACGACAAGCTGCGCGAGTGGGAGAACTACTACAACTTCCAACGCCCCCACGGCGCCCTCGGCGGCCAGACCCCCTACGAGAGACTGCTACAACGAACCCAGCCCAAGACCGTCACCAAGCAACGTCAGTCGCACAGCTAGCGCGGCCCGCCCGACCTCGCGTCGACACCGAGCAGCTCACGGTCGATCAGGTCCGTTTGGTGCGCGTGGCGGATCTTGCGGACGAAGAACTTGCCGGAGGACCGCAGCAAATCCAGCTCGGTCGCCACGTCCACCCACGCCGGCTTGGAGCCCTGGCGGGCGCTGGACTCGTCCATCGTCAGCCGGATGTGATGCAACGGCGCCTCGCCGAACGAGTCGCTGCCTCGGTAGGCCGCGGTCGGCGCGGTTCGCCCGTAGGCCGAGTTCGCGACGATCGTCTGCACGAAGTGCTCGTCGGGCGCCATGGCGCGTCGGTAGTAGCGCACCAGGGCGGCGTCGGTTTCGTAGTGGTCGAGGACCAGCCGCGCACACGGCCGCGACATCGCCCACCACTGGCTTCCGAAGTGCGGCACCAGGCCGCCCGGCGGGCCGCCGCGCTTGGGCAGGACCCGGTCGCAGGCGACCCGGGCTGCACGGCGCGCCATGATCCCGGCCGGGAAGCGATCCCAGTCGAAGAAATAACGGTGTTCGATAGCCCGCATCAGATCCGGTGTCGCCTCGCAGGACAACGGCAGCGCGGCGACGTGGCAACCGTCCCCGGCCGCCAGGAACTCGCTCAGCCGCTCCACCGGACGGATCGGATAGCAGGCGCCGGACAGCAGGACGATGTGCTCGACAGCCGCATCCGCCAGCGCGGCCCGCACCAGGTTCATGGTGGCGTCCACGATGGAGAATCCGGCCCAGCAGATCGGCACGCGCTCGACCCCGCTGACGTGCGGCAGCGCCAGGACGGGCGCGAACGGCCGGAGGTCCCGCCTCGCGTCGAGGTGCAGGAACACCCGGCCGGGGTGAAGGCGCCGGGCGAGTCGCGCCAGGTGCGCCGGATTCTCGTGAGCCAGGACAACGAAGCCGATCCCGCTCAACGGACCCCCTACCGAATGCGCATTGTTGCGTGAATCCGCGCACCAGGTTGTTGCGACGCGTGGAGCCTATGGGGGTCAGGGCGCCTCCGGCGGGCGCCCTGACCCGAACGGGTGACGGCGGGTCAGGCGCACTCGTGGCCCGCGCGCAGGCGCAGCGCCAAGACGGCGCCGCTCGCGGCGGACAGACCCGCGGCCGCGGCCGGGAATGCGGAGTTCGAGTCGTCGCGCTCGCGCAGCGGGCGTCGGGCCGCGACGTCCTGGACCGGGCCGTAGCAGACCGAGTCGCACTCGCCGGGACCAGGACGATCGAGCGCGGGCCGGAGGTGATTAGTTGGTGTTTCGAATAAATGTGGGCCGTTTAGGGGTTTTCTGGAAATTGTCGGTGTTGCACTGACGTGCAGAGCGTCGATTCAAAACATGCGCTATTAACCCGTTCGGCCCTACGCCCCCGCGGGTCGGCTTCCTGCGTTTTACTCCGAACGAGGGAATCAGCGGACACCGAACCGGAGCCATCGCACTGGCGCGAACTAGCCCCACGGCGCTCGTGGGCGCGTCTGGCAGCGCCTGCGATGACGAATTCGGTTTCTGCGTCTACGGGCAGCTTTGCCCGTTTGGGTTCCTTGATCGAGTAATGCTGTTTCGACCGAAAGTTGCGTTGGAGGACCGCCGTGCCCGCGAGCGATCTCTTGCCGCACCCGCCTACGAACGCGGAGAAATACGCCTACTTCGGTCGGCGTCACCGCTGGTTGCCCTTCTATATGGTCGCCTCATTCGGTGGGGTCATTTATGCGCTGGTGAAATTGTCGTTGCGGTCCGAGGTAAACCACCTGCTCTGGCTCGTGGCCGTGTTGCTGTTCGTGTACGCGTACACCAGCTTTCGGGCGTCGGCCTGGGGACGCCGTCTTGACCTGTGGGACCACCGAACGCTGGTTGACCAACGGGTCAGCCCGGCACCATTGCCGTCCATCGATGTGTTCCTGCCCTCGTGCGGGGAGCCGATGGAGGTGCTCGCCAACACCTACCGGTGGGTCCGGCAGCTGACGTGGGACGGCAGTCTCAAGATCTATGTTTTGGATGATTCGGGGCGCGCGGAAGTCGCCGACCTGGCCGCGTCCCACGGTTTCACGTACCTGAGCCGGCCGGACCGGGGCCGCATGAAGAAAGCGGGCAACCTCGCCTACGCCTACGGACGGTCGTGCGGGGATCTGATCCTGATCCTCGACGCGGACTTCGCGCCTCGTTCGGACATGCTCGCCGAGTTGGTGCCGTACTTCGACGACGCGAGCGTCGGCATCGTGCAGTCACCGCAGTTCTTCGATCTGCACGACGATCTCAACTGGATCCAGCGTTCCTCGGGTGCGCTCCAGCAGTTGTTCTACCGATTCATCCAGCCTGCCCGGGATCGGGTCGACGGGGCGATCTGCGTCGGCACCAATGCGCTCTACCGCCGCGCCGCGTTGTCGGCCGCAGGTGGCATCCCACAGATCTCGCACAGTGAGGACGTTTACACCGGGGTCGCGGTGATCAACGCCGGCTACCGCGTTCGATACATCCCACTCGTGCTCGCGAAGGGGCTGAACCCGGACACGATGGCCGGCTACACGACCATGATCTACCGGTGGTGCACCGGGTCGATCAGCCTGATGGTGGACCCGAGGTTTCGCAGCGCGGCACTGAAGCCGGCGCAGCGGCTGTGTTTCTGGGCGGGCTTCATCTTCTACATCGCCTCGGCTGTCGGCGTGATCATCGGATCCCTGCCCGCGCTATTGATGGCCTGGTGCTATCCCCAGGACGTCGGACCGGCCAATGTCCTGCCATTGCTGCCATCGATCATCGGGTCGCTGGTCGTCCTGCCGGTCATGTCCGGCACCCGCCGGATGATCGGGTTCCTCCGGTTGAACATGGTCGGCGGCTACTGCTTTGCGCTTGCGATCTACGACTTCTGCCGGCACCGCACTGCCGCGTGGATTCCCACCGGGACGGTGAGATCGAGCCCGGTTGACCGGAAGGTGCGGCTCGGCCTGATCTGGTGGGGTGGCTTCCTCGAGGTGGCCATGGTCGCTGGGATCGCTCGCGGCGTCGCGACCTACGGTATCGGCCGCTTCTGGGTGATGCTCGCGCTCGCCGGACTGAACCTCTGGGCTTACCTTCCCCTCGTCCTACCCGGCCAGGGCCGGCCGGCCCTCGTCCCCGGCCGTCGGCGCCAGGTGGCGCCGGAACCCGAGACCGCAATGTCCGCGGTCGGTTGACCGATGTGGCCGGCGCAACCCCGACCGGCCAGTGAAGCCCAACAGCATCGATCCGGCGTTCTCCGAAAGGTCACAGCGCAATGTCCATCTCACTTCCCCGAACGCCGGCCCACGACGCCCTTGCTGTGCGGCCGAGGCCTCGCGCGGATGCGGGTCAGTTCCGACCCGACATCGAGGGCCTGCGCGCGGTGGCCGTCCTGCTGGTCGTGCTCTACCACGCGAAGCTGGCCGGGGTCACCGGCGGTTACGTCGGTGTCGACGTGTTCTTCGTGATCTCAGGATTTCTGATTACCCGTCAGTTGTTCGAGACCCAGCAGCGGCGAGGGCGGGTGCACCTGACTGATTTCTACATGCGGCGGATGAAGCGGTTGCTGCCGGCCGCGCTTGTGGTGACCCTCGCCGTGTTGGGCGCGGCCCGGGTGTGGTCCTCGACGACGGCGGCGAAGGACATCGCTCGCGACGCGGTCTATACCGCGCTCTACGGGATGAACTTCCACCTGGCGGCGGACGGCACCAGCTATCTCAATGCGTCAAAGGCCCCGTCACCGTTGCAGCACTTCTGGTCCCTCGCGGTGGAGGAACAGTTCTACATCGTGCTGCCGTTGCTGATCCTGGCCCTGGCGGTGATCCACGCCCGCCTCCAGCGTCGGGTGTTGCTCGCCCTGGTGGGGCTCGGCAGCGTTGCGTCGTTCTACCTGTGTCTGGTGCTGACCAAGTCATCCCTCTCCGTTGCGTACTTCTCGATCGGAACCCGGGCCTGGGAACTCGGCGTTGGGTCATTGCTGGCCCTGCTCGCCCCGCGCCTGGCGAAACTCCCGGCAGGGTTGGCGGTTGCCGGCTCGTGGGCTGGCGTCGGCCTGATCGGCTACGCGGGCTTCGTCTTCACCGACAGCACCTCGTTCCCCGGCACCGCCGCCGCAATCCCGATCGGCGGCGCCGCCCTGATCGTGGCCTGCGGATGCCGCGGGAAGACCAGATGGGGTGCCGAATTGCTGCTGAGCCGGTGGATCGCCCAACTGCTGGGCAAGATCTCCTACTCCTGGTACCTGTGGCACTGGCCGGTGCTCGTGTTCGCTCCGGTGATCTTCGGGCATCCGCTCGGCGTCTCCTGGCGGCTGCAGGCGGTCTTCGTCTCGCTGCTGCTGGCGGTGGCGTCGTACTTCCACGTGGAATTGCCCGTGCGTCGTCTGAAGCTGCGCCATCCGGCCTGGGTGATCACCGGGCCGACCCTGGCCGGGTTGACGACGGCGATCGCGCTGCTGTTCGCTTCCACGTTGCCGACCCTGGTCGGCACAGGCAGTGCGGCGGAGGCGGCCGCGCTGACCACCTCCGACGTGGCTGTCGTGCAGCAGGAGCTGGCCAAGGCGCTGACGACGACGGTGGCGCCGAGCAACCTGACTCCCGACCTGGCGTCCGCGGCCAAGGACTTCCCCCACGTCCGGGACTGCATCGCGCAGTACGACGACGTGGCGCTGCCGACCGACTGCGTGTTCGGTGACCCGCAAGGGCGAAAGACCGTGGCCCTGTTCGGTGATTCCCACGCCACGCACTGGCTCGGCGCGTTCGACCGTGCCGCGGCGGGCGCTGGATGGAAGCTGCTGGTGCGGGCGAAGGCCGCCTGTCCGGTCGCCGACGTCTCCTACGTCGACGATCACTTCAAGCGGCCCTACGTCGAGTGCGATCAGTGGCGTCGTGACGCCGTCGCCGACGTTGTCAAAGCGAAGCCGGACCTGATCGTGGTCAGCCAGGCTGATGGCACCCCGGAGACGAAGGTCACCGACGCGGCCTTCGCCGAGGGGACCGCGAAGACCCTGCGGGCGTTGGGCGCCGGTGGGGCCCGGTTGGCCCTGCTGAGCGACATCCCACAGCCTTACGAGCCGCTCGAGTGCGTCGCTGCGCACCTCGAGAACCTGACCAAGTGCACCACCACATCGACTGCCGGCGAGGAGCGCTGGTCCATGCGTCGCGGGTTGGTCGCAGACGCTGCCCGCCGGGCGGGCGCCCGGGTGGTGGAGACCAACGAATGGCTCTGCCGCGGCGACCGCTGCCCGCCAATTGTCGGCAACATGCTCGTCTACCAGGACAGCGGCGGTCACCTGACGAACACCTATTCCACGTGGCTGGCCCCGGTGGTGCGGCCGCTGCTGGACGGCTCCAACGGCGATTCCCCCACTGCCACCCCGGCGTTGGAGGACGGCCTGTCCACCGTGGCGGTCCCGGCCAACCTCACGCCCAAGCTGGACAAGGCAACGACGGACGTGCCGGGCGACAACGGCTGCTTCCTGGGATACGCGCCGACTGCTCAGGGCCCCTGCGAGTTCGGGGATCCCGCGGGCGCCAAGACGGCAGTCCTGTTCGGGGATTCCCACGCCGAACAGTGGTTCGGCGCCTTGGACGCGGCCGCAAAGAAGAACCACTGGCGGCTGATCGACTGGACCAAGGCCGCCTGCCCGATCGGCAACGTGCCCTCGATCGTCCCGGGCCTCAACCGCCCGTACGCCGAGTGCGACACGTGGCGGGCGGCCACCGTGCGCCGCGTCGCGGCGCTGCACCCCGACCTGATCATCGCCGGGCAGTCCGACGCGACCCGGGGGGATTACGACGATCAGTTGTGGGCCAAGGCAACGGCCGACACGCTGCTGCAGATGTCCGGCGGCGGGGCCGTGATCCTGCTGCAGGACAATCCCTACGCGCCTGCAGATCCGGTCGGCTGCTTGTCGTCTCACCTGGACGACGCCCGGGCCTGCACCTACCCGCTCGCCAAGGCCTACTACTACGCCAAGCCGCAACGACGCCCGACGGTCGCCGCCGTGGCCCGGGAAGCGGGCTTCAACGTCGTCGACACCAGTGAGTGGACGTGCGGGGTGGACCGCTGCCCGGTGATAGTCGGCAACATGCTGGTGTACCGGGACCTGGGGCACGTCACCAACACCTTTGCCACCTGGTTGGCCCCGATTGTCGAACACCTGCTTCCGAAGGCATGAGGAGACGCATCGTGGGACGGGTTCCTGGAGCGGGTCGCCGCAGCTGGGTCATTGGGCTGGCTGGTACCAACCTGCTCGTGTCTGTTCTGGCGCTCGTAGTCGCGGTGGCCGCCCTGACGCTGCGCCCGGCGGCCGCGGATCACGGCCACCGGGATTCCGGCGACGGCTCCGGACGGGTATTCGGGCTCTACTCGCCGGGGCGGGACTCCGGTTTCACGACGGCGCACACGACGGCCGGCGCGTTGGGTCGACACCTCGATGTCTTCAGCGCGTTCGAGGCCTGGAGTTTTGGCAACAGTTTCCCGACCGACACGCTCCGGGGCATCGCCGCCGCGGGCTCAGTGCCGGAGATCACCTGGGAACCGTGGGATCCCAACGCCGGTCCGAAGCAACCTGTCTACTCCATGGAACGGATCGCCTCCGGCGCATTCGACCCTTACATCAACAGCTGGGCCGATGCCGCCGCGGCGTTCGGCAAACCCATGCTCATCCGGTTCGCCCATGAGATGACCGGTAACTGGTACCCGTGGGCGCCGGCCACGAGCGGCGAGAGCGCAGGCGCCTACGTTTCCGCCTGGCGGCACGTACACGATCTGTTCACCGCGGCAGGCGCCCACAATGTCCGCTGGGTATGGAGTCCCACCCTCTCCCAGGGTCAGCGCACTCACATGCGCGACGTCTATCCCGGTCCTGCCTACGTCGACATCGTGGGCTTCGACGGGTACAACGTCGGCTCCGAGAAGCCGGAGTGGGGCGGATGGACCGATCCGCAGAAGCTGTTGGCCGACACGATCGCGTCCTGCTCCGATCTCGCGCCCGGCAAACCGCTCTGGATCAACGAGATCGGCTCCACCGAGCACGGTGGCGACAAGGCCGCCTGGATCACGGCGCTGTTCGACTACCTCCGGACGACGCGGGTCAAGGGCGTCATCTGGTTCGACAGCGTCGCGGACAACCTGGACTACCGTCTGAGTACCTCGTCGTCGTCCTTCGGCGCGGCGACGTCCGCCTTGCACAACTGGTGACGGTTCGATGCGAACAAGCTCGGAGAACTCCGATTCACCTCGGGGGACCGTGTGAAGTTTGAACCATTTCGGTCAGGACATCGGTGATGTCCGTCGCTGAACAGGCAAAGCAGGGCACCGCGACACACCGGCCCGTCCACGATCCCCGCGGAAGGGGGTGCTACCGATGACCGGCACTTCGGCACGGCGTGGCATGGCGCGATGTTTGACGGTTGGCATTGTCGCCGCGGCTCTAGCGGTTGGGCCGTGGCTGGGCGGGGTGTCGTCGGCCGCGAGCGGTGGTTCCGCCGAAACCCCAGCCGCGCCGGAGTACCTCGCGCTGGGAGACTCGGTCACCTACGGGTACGACCCGCGTCTTGCGTATCCTACGCCGGAAAGCAAGTACATCGGTTATCCGACCGACGTTGGGGCCGCGCTGTCCGACACCGTGGTGAACGCGGCCTGCTCCGGGGACACCAGCGCTGCATTCGTGTCCGCGGACGCCCCGGACCACGGCTGTCACGCTCTCCACGCCGCCGTCATGCTGCACGTCAACTACCACGGCACGCAACTCGACTTCGCAACCGAGTTCTTACGCTCCCATCCCAGTACCAGGTTGGTCACGATAGGAATCGGCCTCGTCGACTATTTCGGCTGCGCCTCCCAGACATCCGATCATTGCGTGGGTGAGTTGCCGTCGATCCTGGACTCCTACCGGAAGAACCTCGGAACAATCATGGAGCGGATTCGAACGATCTATCATGGAACGTTGGTTCTGGTGAATTACTTTACGATGAACTACCAGGAGCCGATCGATACCGGCGGGATCAGCAAGCTCAACGCGGTGATGGCACAGGTGGGCCAGAATTACGGGGCGATCGTGGCTGACACGTTCTCCGCATTCGCCGCCGGCTCCGCCGCCCAGGGCGGCGATGGCTGCCGAGCCGGACTATTGATCAAAACGTCGACCGGCTGCGACGTTCACCCCACCGCCGACGGACGGAACCTCATGGCCAAGACGATCGAGGCGGCGCTCGAGAAGCACGCGCCCTGACCGGCTCACGCGCAGAGCAGCTAGCCCGGTTCCGGCGGGGATTCCCACCGAGGAGGGTGCGACCCCACCCGTCCCCTGCGACCCTCGTCGGAACGCCGAGCGTGACAACCAGATCTCGACCATGTTCAGCCAGGCCGCCGAGGTCGGGGTGAAGTGCACGACCACGCGCGGATTTTCGGCCAGCCGGCCCGCACGGCCGGGTGCTTGTGCGCGGCGTAGTTGTGCATCATTCCCGCGCAACCGTGGCGTGATCGATGTTCAGATGCCGGGCCGGCAAAGGCGAGGACCAGTGCGTGACGGCGAACTTCCGCGGCGGCCGCAACGTAGCGGCGATGATCGCGGCCCGGTCGATCTCACGCGGCCGACCCGACCGGAGCGCGTCCGTCAGTCCCGCCAACCCCGAACGCTGGTAGCGCGAACGCCACATCACCACCGTCGTTCGACTGATCCCCAACCGCTCGGCGATCTCGGTGTGCGAATCCGTCCGCGGCCGGCAACACGAACCGCGCCCGCTGGACCAGTCCGGCCCTCATCGTCGAGGCCCTAGTCCAGGCCGACAGCGTCTCCCGGTGCCCGTCCCGCAGACCCAGCATCACGAGTCCGTACGAGTCCGCCCGCATTTGCGTATCATGGCCGTGACCAGTACAAACGTCATTTTCCTAGGTCACGGGCGAGCGCGGCAACGGGTTCAACTCCGCCCTCGCGCACAACACGTACAAGACAGTCCCTGACCCGGGACAACAGACCGAGCCAACGCACGACTCGGCGAGCAGCCGTAAGATCAGGTCTCCCTCCACCGGTCCGCCGGCGGGTGGGCGGTCGGGGGCGGCGGAGCGTGAGCCGAATGCGACCGAGGCCGCGGGGCGCCGCGGGCGTCCTGGCGCTGGTCGTGATGCTCGCCGGCTGCGGTGGTGGATCGGCGGGTGTCTCGAGGCCGTCCGGGTCGGCCGCGGGCGGGGTTCCCGCGCAGGGGGCGCCGCCTCGGCGGTTGCCCGGTCCGCTGCCGCCGGCGGCGGAGCCCGCCATCTCCCCGCCGGTGACCATCGCGCCGACCGGGACCGTGATCGCAGTCGGGGCCGCCCCGGAGGGCATCGTCGTCGATCCGGGCAGCCGCACTCTCGTTGTGGCGGTCCGCGACCCGGCCGCCTTGGTTCTGCTCGACGCCGACTCGTTGCGGGTGACCGGTCGGGTGGGCCTGCCCGGGGTGCTGCGCCACCTTCAACTCGCGGCGCCCGGCGGCCCGGTCCTGGTGCCCGATGAGGGCTCCAACTCGCTGCTGCAGGTCGGGCTGCCCGGCGGGCAGATCCTGTCCCGGGTGCCCACCGGGGTGAGCCCGCACGACGCCAACCGTGCGGCCAACGGCTCGATCTTCGTCGCCAACGAGGGCGGGGGCACGGTGGTTGCGGTGCGCGACAACCAAGTCGTGCACACGTTCACCGACACCACCCAGCCCGCCGGGACGGCCTCGGTCGGTGCCACCGTCGGTGTCCTCGACGTGCGGGAGAACACCCTCACCTTCTACGACGCAGACTCGCTGTCCGGCATGGTCGAGCTGCCCGCCGGTGCCGGGCCGACCCACGTCGTCGCCGACCGACACGGCCGCATGATCGTCGTCGATACCCGCGGCGGGGCGATTCTGGTCTACCAGCTGACCCCCACCCCGCACGAGGTGGCCCGGATCGGGCTACCCGGGCAGCCCTACGGCATCGCCTACGACGCGGTGCGTGATCAGTTCTGGGTCACCGTCACCGCCACCAACCAACTGGTCGGTTATGACATGACCGATCCCACGCCCCGCGAGATCGCGCGGATCCCCACCGTGCGGCAACCCGACACGGTGACCGTCGACGCACGTACCGGCCGTCTGTTCGTCACCGGCACCGCCGAGGGCATCATCCAGGTGATCGCTCATCGAGCGAGCCCCACCCCGCAGTCAGGCGAGCGGGGTCATGACCATCGGTCGGTCACAGCCAGGACCTCGGCGGCCGAGCGTTTCAGTGCGGCCGCCGAGGGTCCCGCACCGGTTCTCAGCCGTTGTGGTGCCGGTGGTGGTGCCGGTGGTGGTGCCGGTGGTGGTGGCCCTGGTTGTGGTGCCGGTGGGGCTGCGGTTCGGGCGAGGGCTGGCGGACCGGCCCCGGCGTGACCGGGGCGGTGCCGGTGCCGGTGCCGAGCAGCCTGATGCGGATTGGGTCACCGATGGCCATCTCGGCCGCGTAATTGCCGACCACGCTCGGGCTGAACGTGACGGTGAACGTGCAGCTCTTGCCCGGCGCCAGGGACGGCGCGCAGTTGTTTTGCTGGCTGAACGCGCCGGCGCTGGGCCCGGTGATGGCGATCGAGCCGATGGACTTGGCCGTGGAGGTGTTGTTGGTCAAGGTGATGACGGTCGTGGTCGAGCTGCCGGCCGGAGCGGACACGTTGACCTGCTCCGGGAAGGAGATCGGCGCCAGGACCTTGACGTTGAACGAGCGGGCGATGGAGTAGCCCTCGGAATCGGTGGCGGTGCAGGTCACGCGGGTGCGCCCGATCCGGAACAACGACCCCGAGGCCCGGTCGCAGGAGACGTTGACGGCCTCGGTCCCGTCGGTGGCGGCCGGTGCGGTGAAGTTCACCGTCGCGCCGGGGGCACCGACGGTGGCGGCGACCTTGGTGATGTCGGTCGGGAATGAGGTGAACATCAGGTCGTCGTCGCCCGCGGCGGCCGCCGGTCCCGCAGTCGCCAACCCGGCGAGTAGCAGGCCGCCGGAGATCGCGGCGAATAAGCCCGGTTTGAGGTGTTTATGCAGGTTCACGGAGCCTCCTCTGAGATGTTCGGAACGTCACGCTTGATCGACCTGGGCTTCGACCGCACGGGGCCAAGATCAGTTCCAATACCGCGCCGAGATCGGCCGAAGGGTTGAGGCCGGACTGGTCCGAACGGACCAGTCCACGGCGGACGCTCCGGGGCGATCGAGGCATACCGGGCCTCGCCCGGCAGTGCTTGACCCGGTCCTACGCAAAGCGGCGGTTTCTGTGACGCCGCTCGAAGATGGGCCGCGCCGATCTCGCCAGAGCTCTCGGCTACCAGTGAGGCGGCGGCCCGAAAGTCACTGACCCGCGGCCCCGGGGCGCCAGTCGGCGACCCGCGCCCGACGGCCGACCGGCGATCCGACGTACGCTCCGACTGTCGCGGCCGTAAGAAGCGGTCCACCGAACGGAGGAGGCGGGCATGACTCAGGTACTAATCGGGGGCGCCGCGATGACGGCGTTCGGCAAGTTCCCGGAGGAAACGGCACGCAGCCTGGCCGAGGCCGCGGTCCGCGAGGCGCTGGCCGACGCCCAGCTGGAACCGCGGGACGTCCAGGCCGTGTTCTTCGCCAACGCCGCGGGCGGTCTGATCACCGGTCAGGAAATGATCCGCGGCCAGGTGGCGCTGCGGCACACCGGTCTGCTCGGGGCCCCGATAGTGAACGTGGAGAACGCGTGTGCCTCGGCCTCGACCGCCCTGCACCTGGCGGTGAACGCGGTCTCGTCCGGCCAGGTGGAGGTGGCGTTGGCGGTCGGCGCGGAGAAGATGGCCGTGCCGGACAAGGCGCGGGCGTTCGCGGCGATCGGCACCGCCGTGGACTTGGAGCAGCTCGACGAGTTGCGGGCCTGGGCTTCCGCCGACACGACCGCCGCCTCGGTCGGGGCCGGGGCCGAGCGGTCGATGTTCATGGACGTGTACGCCGCGCTCACCCGGGCCTGGATGGCCCGCAGCGGGGCCACCGCTGCCGACCTGGCCGAGGTCGCGGTGAAGAGCCACGACCACGCCCGGCTAAATCCCAAGGCGCAGTACCGCGATCCCGTCACCGTGGAGCAGGTCTTGGACTCCCGGATGATCTCCGAGCCGCTGACCCTGCTGATGTGCTCACCGATCGGCGACGGCTCCGCCGCGGTCGTGGTGTGTGCCCCGCACCGGCTGCGGGGCGCGGGTCCCCGGGTCACGGTCGCGGCGTCGGTCCTCGTGTCCGGCACGGACCGGGGACCCGATGAGGCGGGCGCGGTGGAACGCGCCGCGCACCGCGCCTATGAGATCGCCGGGGTCGCACCCGCCGACCTGGACGTGCTGGAGGTCCACGACGCCGCAGCCCCGGCGGAGCTGATCGCCTGCGAGGAACTGGGCCTGTGTCCACCCGGCGAGGGAGCGAAGTTGCTGCACTCCGGGGTCACCCGGCTGGGCGGGCGTCAGGTCGTCAATCCCAGCGGGGGGCTGCTGTCCAAGGGTCACCCGATCGGGGCGACCGGGTGCGCTCAGGTGGTCGAGCTGGCCGATCAGTTGCGCGGTCGCTGCGGCGCCCGTCAGGTGCCCGGCGCCCGGCTGGCGTTGGCGGAGAACGGCGGTGGCTTCCTCGGCGCCGACAGCGCCGCGTTGGTGATCACTCTGCTCGCCGCCGACACGTCCGGCGCGCTCGTGCGCGTGATGGAGGAGTGCGTCGACGGCGACTACCAGACGTTCAAGGCCCGCGACGGTGCCTACGTGCGCGAGCACTTCTTCGGCCGCACGCCGGAGACCGCGGCAATGGTCAAGGACTGGAGCGACGAGGAGATCTTCCTCCTCAACCGCGGCGGCCACGATCCGGCGAAGGTGTACGCCGCCTACGCGGCCGCGGCGCGGCACACCGGCCAGCCGACGGTGATCCTCGCCAAGAC
>Ga0157362_1000455_pt1:7500-13925 | contig 13925 bp, 4 predicted proteins | sample AttlaeALBM3_FD_111480 | JGI IMG/M metagenome (GOLD analysis project Ga0157362, IMG submission 111480) | Fungus gardens microbial communities from leaf cutter ant in Ribeirão Preto, State of São Paulo, Brazil - Atta laevigata ALBM3 | ecosystem: Host-associated > Fungi > Mycelium >... | reverse complement strand
TACTGCTATTGCAAACTTTGTATTTGGTAATTATTAAATGTAAAATTATTTAAAAAATATTCTCTTATAAATATAACATGCAATTTCTGTGAACAGTTGCTGAACGAATTTGTTAAGATTTGCTTTTGATTGTTTTTTACCGAAGTTATTTCCGAGAAGAGTAATGAGTAATTGTGTGCGGCATATTTACTTATATACAGGTCAATCTTGATCACGCGCGATTGTAATTCGACGCCATGGTGATCGTGAGATTTTGATTTTGATATCATCTTTGCGGTCGTCGGTTCAGTTCGTTGTGGTCACGCGATAAAAAGCTGAGGTTTACAACAAGTATTTTTCATGCACTGATCGATATCATATGACCTGTTTTGATGCCGAATACAAAATGTTCAAAATAAGTAAAGAATCATTTAGCTTTAAAGACGTTTCTCAAAATGTGGAGAGAAAATATTATTCCTGCCTATTTATTTGTTTATACAATTCCGTTATAATTTAATTATAAATTTATCAATGAACTTGTTTGTTTATCTATGTATTTGTTGCTTCATCAAGTATGATTACTGTTTAGGGTATCCTTTGGCTCGAGCAAAGGATCGATGGTGGAAACACTCGTTTATGAGACCCCAGTACAAGAGGAACCTGAGATCAATCACTTTCTGGACCACAACGGCCGCTTACCTCCTCCTATGATACCTGTGCCTGATACTGAGTAAGTTTTACTCTTATAAAAAAATGAATTATCGAAATTCTATTCTAAACTTCTTTTAATCTCGAATTTTAAGTATTTTAAATATTTAAAATATTTCAAAATTTAAACATAATACAAAAAATGTATATTATGTGAAATTTTTTCTGAAGGAAAACGTATGTCTTTAATATAAGAAGCATATGGCACATTTACTGTTACATTACACATGCAAATTTAATGCAATGAGTTTAATTTGGATCATAACAGTTTTAATTGGCGGTAAACGAAGATATCATCATCATGCCACATAGATACATACATTGAATATGTGACGTATGCATTGACTTGTTTTTCGTGAGCAATCATAACTTTAGCAACATCATAAATTAACGCCTCAAAGTTTCGATCATGAAAGCCGATTATCGCGTTAAATCGCATCCTCGAAAGCCGCATGTGCGTGACGTCAACTGGCGCACCCGCGGGCACCGAAATAGCATCCGTTTCTACGTGTGCATGCATCGAGAAGCAATGCTAGATTGCGTAGAAATCGACGTCTGTAAATATCGAATCAACTCGTCAAATTGCGGCGCAAAATCTCGCTGTTGCTGCATCAAATCCCCTTTGGGATACGTCTCCATCCTCGATGAACAGATGTTTCATCGTTAGTAAGATATTGAATCAGGAGTCTGCGAGATCAAACTGTACTTTCATGCACTTTTATGCACTAAAACTGATTTATCAATCAAGAATGAATTAGCCAACGATTTCCATTACAAGGAATTTTATAGAAATATTCGCAAAAGCTAATAAGGTAAAAAAAAATATAATTTGTAAATAAGTTACCTTTCTCACTTTTTTACAAAATGTATTTTTCAAATTTATTATCTCAAAAATGTATTATTCCAAAATGTATTGTTACAAAATATATTATTACAAAACAAAATGTAAAATATATTCTATTATAATTACACCCGTGATATTAAAATTAATACAAGAATAAAATAAAAGTTAACAAATTAAAAATATAAAAGATAAATGCACTTATATAATGTGAACTCGTTCAAAAATGTCGCTGACATTCTGCATTCCGTTATTCACTGCAAGTATTGAAAACCTGAGTATAGTTCACGGTACGTATTGTTATATTATTACTAGATTTTCAATATTTACAATGAATAACGGAACCTAGTTACAATCTTAAAGTATATCAAATGATTTCCCGTTCCGCTAAGGCGCTCGCAATGTCGACCGGTCGTGTTCATCGTCGTTTATACGTTGCGCCTTAACGCGAACAGTAGTCATTGTTACTTCGTAAATATGGAATTGTAAAGAGAGTAAAGATTTTTACAGAAATTAACGCACGTTTTGAATTACACAAGCATACCCATTATTCCTATAATTGCAAGACCGTAAGGACACGAGTCAACAAGAAAACAGCGTTCCACATAACGCAACAGACACACGCCTTTCTTTAACAATAGAAAAGTATAATAAAAATATAAAAAAGCAAAAACGAAACTATTATCCTGCTACGTCTTCGTCATAGTTCTGGATAACGCTAAGAGTAGGAATTTTTTTAAATTATCTTTTATTTGTCTCTTTGCAATTTCGCACTAATCTATGCGAGCAAATTTCAGTGTAGAGGCGCTTAAAACAGTCATAACAGCTCCGATTATCGTTATAATTATAGTTATACATTACAACGCAAAAGTAAAACGTGCATAATTTAAAAACATTATGTATATATGAGAATGCAATATTATTTAATTACACATTACGCAATATTTTATCATATATATTTATAACAATAAAAATTTTATTGTATTGTACACGGTAAGATATATAGGTAAAATTCATTGAGCAATATTAATATTTCACAAAAGATAGCTTTACATTTGCGCTTAATAACATTCTTTTGATTCGCTACGATCTCGAAAATCCTAATCTTAATTTAAAAGTTTACTTTAAATTTTGATGCATATTTGCACAATTACATCCGAGTGTAATTTTCGCTAAATCTAATCCTTACTATAAATTCATCAAACTTGTCTGTTGCACTTTTTTGCGTTACTTTTGATTATATCGACAATTTATATTTCGCAAATACTTTTGAAGACGCTCTATGATGCGCTTATATAGCGGCCGTAACTCGTCTGACACATTTCATTTTTCCGATCGCGAGCAGTGACGGAGATGATATTTTAGATATTATAGATATTCTTGGCGCACGAGCATCGTCGTTTAACCGGATCAAACGAGATAAGTAGCCGGCCATTAGGAAAGATACACAAGAACGGAAGGTATGGAGGTAATTTCCAAGATGCGGCACGTTGTCTCCCGGGAATGTCATAGTATTATATGCATAAGGATAACTTTGACCGTTTCATTATACTGAGACGTTCCTTCTTTGCGCACCGACAGAAATTCCAGAGATTCGCGATGTTTCCCGTTATATTTCAAGCATATGAGAAACATGAAGTCTCGTGTTCAAACATGAGTAACGATTATATGTCTTAATGCTGGATTTGCAGAATAAATTCAACTTTCGGAAGAATTAGAATTTAAAGAAGAAATATCTTAATTTTGTAGACAAACACTAAACACTTCATAATGTCAAATTACATCTAATTGGAGTTATTTTTAATTATTTTTATAGATTGCCACTACTTTTATTATATCATTAATTTAACTAAACCAATAGAGTTAAACTCAAGAATATATATTAATTTGATTAAAATTTAATTTAGTACTTATTAAATGCATACATTAATATAAACATCTATTAATGTATGCATTTAATAAATAATAAATTAAATTTTAGCCAAATTTAATATTTTCTTGAGTTAAATTGTTTAACTCTTTTGAAACTAATTACAGAAATAAATTAATTTATATTTTGACATACTTGGAAGGTAAAAATAATAAAATGTTATTTAAGGGATGGATTAAACTACATTAAATCATTAGAGATTAAATTAAAAAGTAAGATTTAGAAACGCGTATTTATCTTTATTAGGATATTTTAATCTCTGGTGCGCACAATTATGAAAGGATTCATTGGTAACAATTCGCCAAGAAAATTCGTATTTCGCGACTTTTATCGTTCAGTATAATATCAATATTACGTGGCGATAAGATTACGAGATGATTAAGAATATTTTGAGAAAGAGACGGCAGTTTGATAATATATCGCGGTTGCTCGATTACATCAATTGTGCAGATCACGAGTCTGTTTTTTCCAACGAGGTACGAAAAGTGCAAAGTGCTAAAATCAGCCGTGAACGGCGTAGCTAGCTTTTTTAGTGGACTCCCTCTCGCGTCGATGAGATCATCGCAATTCTTTATTCGTATACGGTTACATATACCGAGGGTTTTGTAATCACGTACGTGATTCTCATATTCAAACGTGCAAGGCCCCCGTTAGCAACGCAAATCGCACAGCTCGCGCGGTCAGTATCTTGCCATTGAATAATGCAGCGAACATGCTTTAGCCCTTTAGCCTTTTAGTTCCCCCACGTGACGTACGTTGCTCGGTGGATTCAAGTTTTGGAAACCAAGCTTTTCGATTTCAATATCATTGTATGCAAACATCTCATAACGACTATAATTTATAATATCGCAGGAATACTTAACACATTGTTTGTGAGAGTCAATGAGATTTGTATATTTTACATTTTGCGTATGTTACAATAAAATTTTCATTATCATGAACTAATGATAAAATGAATTAATAATAAAATATTGTATAATACGATCAAATAAAACTATATAGAGTATTATAGAGTATTATAGAGAGAATTTTTTTCTTAAAATTTATCTAAAAATCATGCTAATTGTAGGACAATATGGTATTTTAAAACATTTTATAACAATAATTTATTAATGATTTATTAATATCTATCACAGTAAAATATAAAATAGGTTTGTTTAAATTTTACTAAAATAAATTTCAATAAATTTCAATAAAATATGTTAAGCAATTTATGTATGATTCTTATTGTTTTAAATATAAATGCCAAATAGGAAGAGACAGATGAACATAAAGAATCTTATATATAAATATTACAATACTTCATGATATTTTTAATCTGATTTTTATGTTCAATGTTTATTACGTTCTTTTTCTTAAAATATTTTACTAAAGTCACTTATCTGCGAAGTAGCACTGACACTCGACGGAGTTCTATTTTTTGCAAGTAAATCCATACAGAATACAACAAAAGGCGCAGCATTATGAGATCTTTTATTGATGTTCTAATAAAATGTTTCTTTAAATACGAATTTTAAGGATAAATTGGATTCTAAGACGAAAATAAATGAGAGATATATTTTGACAGTACAATTTTAGTTTTGTACACAATATTATTTTGTATAGTTTATAAAATAATTTTATTTTACGTATGTAGTTTATAAATGCCTGTGTTTCCAAAATTTCTATCATTGTCGACATCATTATCGATAATACTCATAAATTGCCAAATTGTCTAAAATTGTTCATTATTAAACATAATAAAATTAGTAGCTAACTTTGCAATAAAATATAACGAACTTTTCTTCGTCTTCATGGATAATATGATATGAGAATAGTTTAATGCACTATTTTTACAATTTTCCCACAATTTTCCTACTTCTTGGATTAACGATGGTTCTTTTCATACTTGTTAGGATCTTTGTTAGGATCTCTAACACAGGATTTTCAAAGATTAGTTTAGGTTTCCATCGCGAGGCAGAATTTAATCTTATTTAAAAGTACACTTTAGATGCAGATCTGAAAATAATTTTGTTGGACCATCAAATAGACAATCAGTAATTATATAAGACATCATAAGATGCGTAAGCTAATTGTTAGAATGTTAAAATTTTTTCCAATATTACTCATCATGTTTGAGTGTCCCATGATTAGTTTGATGGTTCAAAATACATAATTATTTTTAGGTCTGTATCTCTAGTCTAATTCTTATATATTTTAAACAAATCACTTGTTCCATGTTGAAGAGAAAGAAGAGATAAAAATATTTTTTATATTTATTTTCATTAAATCATCAGGAAAAAGCACTTTCCTTTCTAAAGTATATGGTACGTCCCTCTTGGAGCATTATTCTTTTAACTTCTTTTTTTCTTCTTTTTTGGTCGTTTTGGATTGCATTCTTTCTGGATTCTCCTTTCACACTTTTTAGAGCAAATGTCTCTGCATTTATCGGAACGTATTTTTCTGAAAATTGAAATCGAAATATTATGCATCATGTGTTTTGTTGCATGAAATCTTAGAATATAAATGAAAGAAGAATTGTTTATCGCCTATATATCAAGCCTGAAGCCAACATAGAGAGTCCCAAATGTTCACATTGCGCAGAACATGCGTGTGAATTGTACGTTATACAGTTGTTTAATGTTTCTCATACATTGACAACAAACTAGAACGAAGTGGAACGGGGGAATACAAGCTGAATGGCACATGCGCATTACAATCAATTTGGATTCTATAGCTTTCTCTCTCGCACAGATGTTTGCTTCAATAAAGCTCTAGATATATCAAAGTAGCGCAAAGGTCCTTCATCTTTGACCTAATAACCATATCATATTAAAAAAATTATTATAATAATACTAAGCGCTTATTGGAGTACAGTCACCAGTTCAAAAGTGACGGTTGAAATAGCCAATAGAAAAGTTATTAGCATTTCTTCTCAAATAAAAGAATTGCGCTAATTTGGTATCTAGAGCTTTGGGCTTCATGTTC
>Ga0157362_1000455_pt1:0-5000 | contig 13925 bp, 4 predicted proteins | sample AttlaeALBM3_FD_111480 | JGI IMG/M metagenome (GOLD analysis project Ga0157362, IMG submission 111480) | Fungus gardens microbial communities from leaf cutter ant in Ribeirão Preto, State of São Paulo, Brazil - Atta laevigata ALBM3 | ecosystem: Host-associated > Fungi > Mycelium >... | reverse complement strand
AACATCACTTGCTTGCATTAATAAAATCGCGATGTAAGGTATTGCAAATCCAAAGTTACGTCATTATATAGAAATCGTCATCTAGTTTTGAAGTTACTAAGATTACTTATACTTTTCAAGACTATTAATATTGAAATATATCTATAAGACTATTAATATTAAAATTGAATTCTATCTTTTATTACTCTATTCTATCTATTGTATAAGAAAGAAATTCAGAATGTGTAATTCCAACTTAAATAATTTCTGTGATAAATTGTCTACCAAGTGTTGAAAATCTACAATCTACGTAGAACGATTTGTAACTAGTGTTCAAGAAAGTTGATGTTATTAAGGACAATTTTCTTATTTAATTTCGTGATAAGCAGCATTTCATGATATGGATTCGCTCTGTATATTCGTCTTCTTGATCAAGTGCCGGCGAAAGGTCGCGTTACCGTCGATCGAATCGTGTCGCCGGTATGTCTGTTCCTAATAGCGGACTCCCATCGATCTGGCGGGAAGATAGCGAAAGGGACAGGCAACCGATGTTATCCATAGGGGTGAACGAGGATGGAAAGTACCGGTGGTGAATAAGCAATGGCCCTCGAACTCACAGAGCGCTCGTAGGCTGAAATGAAATTCGAGAAAAGTATGTGATTTAAATATTGTGATTGTGATTGAAATAAGCAAAAGATAATCACGTCTCGTGATTTTTCTCCGGGACATCCTAGACGTCGTATCTCTCTTTAATTGTAACAGAATTAGTGTTAAGATTTTGTCACGAAACCGTCATCCGCAGGATCGACAATAGTTACTGTGTCAACAATAGAAAACGGCGAGAGATCGATACGAGAATGCGCTACAAGTATCCAATAGCCTTCTTCGCGCTTCGACGGTATCAGTGCCGTGACTGTCGATGAAAAGACACATGGAAAAAGACAAAGAAGATTTCTTCCCGTCACTATAGTAATAGACTATCTTGCTCCATTGCAGCCATTCTCTTTCCCATTCTTCTGGAAACGTCATGCCCCACGCGCGCAGAAAAAATAGACTTGCCTTTAACTAAAAAACTGACCTTTCTTCTTTTTTAATAATCCAATCTTTAGGACCTTCTAATGATCGTTCGTGTGTCGACTCTATCATCTTTAAAGTGCTTTGCATTCAGTATTAATAAATGCGGCGATTTTATTTTCATCTTACGTCTTTCATAGTAGTGATTTTAGGCCATTTATCTTATGTATATCTGTCTCACATTTCGAATATGTAAAAATATTGCGAAAAAATTTTGTTATCTCTAGTAGTTTCTTAAAGAATAATCAACGGAGTTAAGAGAATTCTAAAGTTCAAATTCAATAGGATTTACACACATACAATTTAAAATGTATCATCGACACATCACTACTGTTATCAATATCGCACGCACATGTATACACAAATTTTCTAAAGCATTGATCTTTTATATTAGGTATCTAATAAGATAAGTCAATTTAACTTGTGATATTACTACGGTAATTTAATAAAGTTTGCGTTTCAAAATCGAAAAATCATTTCGGCATCCAGTTTAAAGAACTACATATATACATAGTATATAAATTCACTTGTATAGAATTATACAAGCACTTAAAATCCAACTAGATCATTAAAGGCATTTATTTTTATTGGTTGTGTTCTTATATGTCAGATGAGATTTAATATTTAACAATAAGCCTAATTCTAAAAATTCAACATTGTTTTCAAAATTTATTTTATACGTACAAAGTGTAAAATTTGTATATAAAATATCGTTTTACTTTAATTGTAGACAAGAATTTTTAAATCTATAAGGGCAGTTAGAAGAATTTACATAATAACTTAATTAAATTAGAAAAATAAAATAACTTAATTAACTGAAAGGATAGTTTATATTGCACAATTAACAATTTCGCTTAGAATTTTAAGAGTGAATTTGTCACGACATGTTTACTAATTCTGTAACATATTGAACTCTCTTTTATCGATTTTTGCTAAATACGATTTTTATTAAAAATTTTCACATTTTACACAAGTGTCTGCGTCTATATTTAGAGCAGCAGCGTGTCATTTTGCAACCTTGCGGCGAGCAGCTTGACATTTATTAATTTCAAGTGTCGCGATAGAATACACTTCTTTCTCGAAGAGCGAATATATGATATAATTAGCAACAAAAATATCTATATATGAATAAATTCTTATGGAGGATCATATTATGTCAATTTCTGCTCTACGATTTCTTGAATTAGTGTCTCTTCAATTAAAATTAAAACTTATATTTCAATTCTGTAATTTTCAATGACAGTTTGATATCGTTATATTGCCGTTGCGCAGCTTTTTTACTATATATATTAATATTTGCGCAACGATAATATATAACAATATTGACACTGTCATTAAGAATCGGGCATCTGCTTAAATCTCATCAACGATATTAACGATATTTATATGTACACTGATAATAAGAAAAAAAATTGTTGTCTCAAAAAAATATTAATTGATACAACTAAAGCGGTCATGAGCTGTCAAACAAATATTTGTTAATTTAAACAAATATAATAAGATTTTAAATTGCGAGATTTTGTTAACCTAAATATAAATACTTGAACTAAATAATAACTACGAACTAAACATATTTAGTAAAGTTAACAACTTTTTTCAGTGTATCAACTCCCTAAAATGATCAAGTGAATGAATTACTATAAAAATGAAAAAAATTGATATAATTCTTTATACGGATGATAATTATGTTCTTTATACGGATGATAATTATGGCCTATTTATATTGATGAATATAAAACTAAATATTCATCAGTATAAAAGACATAATATTGAAAAGTGAAAAAAATTCAGAATTCTCTATACATATCATATTAATCTAAACAAAATATAAACAGTCAATAATATCCGCTCGATTCTTCTAATATTAAAAGTGTTAACTTTCAATATTAAAAGAATATTCAGCGCTGTGAAATTTTAACATCTTTGTTTTATCCGGTTTTTAATATGCGTATCCAGTCTTGAATAAATAGATATACAGTCTTTGAATTTTCCTGATCATTACAAAAATTGATAGGCGAATTATCGCAATGTATCATCCAGAATAGCGCCGGGAAAAATAACGTATCGTATAAAATCTGATCGTGAGCGTGGCGTCGGATGATTAGGATGATGTCACGAGTTGTTCAAGGCTTGAATCATTCTTGCAAGGTATTTAACTACCCGATGACATCAGACACGGGTGCTGTCAGGCGTCAATACGTAAATAACAATAATATGTGTCTGTGTATAGAGTATGCAAACTATTTTTACAGATAAGTAAATTACTTACGCAAAGGCTTACTTTATTTCAACGTAAAGCGAGAATTTAATTTTCAAGAATCTTCAGTTACACAAGATGTGCTTCAAGTTCTTCCGATGAAAAATAATAAAAATTCTTTTTAGAAAAAGTAAAAAATTCATCTCCTGAGAGATATAACGTAAGAAACAATCGTTATCGCGACACGCAAGATCGATTCTACGGTCGATGAACCGATAGTTCCCGTCGGGAACCGATTCCGAGCATCGTCCAGCTCGTGTTTTCGTTTTCCTCTCGACACCGCTGCTTGATCCCCGTTGACTCGTTTTGGTCGATTACGTAACCGACAGGATATTGCACAAGATCATGATTCCCTCAATACATGTTTCGACGAGGCTTCGGCGCGATCGTTTATACCTTTTTCGGAGAATTGGCAATTCTTATTCGTGAGTGGATTACTTTCGTGACCTATATTAAGGCAAGCGAGTGAATACCAAAGAATATACGAGTCCACTTTGATAAATATAAGGATACATTCGACTAAAATGCAATTGAAGATATTTCATAAATATTAATTCAAGATTAATTGATTTTTACGTAACGGGAACGGATAAAATGTCGTTTAATTTCTCAATTATTCAATTAATAACACTCATAGAGATGCTCTGAATGTAAGTGCTTGGCTTCGCACATTCGACGTGCCTCGACATAAATTGCAGTATCACAAGTATGCATCCATCAAAGTGAATAAATTCGAGCCTCGAGTAGTGAGGAGAAGTGAATAAAGATTAACCTATTAAAGCATCCAGTAATTTATCGAGCATGCGTGCGCGCGAAAGTGCCATGGTGGCCTATTTATCGTGAAAAATAAATACTGGTTTAATTGTATTCGTAGTTGAACGCAATTTTTATCGGCGAATGACTCATCATATTGCGCTCGAAATACTCGTGTCGGAATTTTATCGTGCAAATGACGAGCGATAATACAGACGACGAGCTACCGCTCGCGATATGAATTTGCGTGCGATACGAACTCATCGGTAAAATATTATTATTGTTTTTATTAGAAGAATTAAAATGGTTACTACATGTATAACGATATCACATCGACAGATTTAATTTATTTTAGCAAAGTAGAGAAAAGTTGCTGAATGATGTCATTTTAAATATTTTTTATTACATTTTCCATATTGATTTGTGCAATGAAGCTTGGAAATTGTAGCTTTATGTTTTAGACATCTATTATTACATGTTTAACTTTTAAAATTGATTTGTTATAATCTAGAATACGCTATAAAAGTATTGTACGGTGATTGTGAGACACCCTGTATATTGTATACTGTGTATCTGTGTATACGTGCATGTATGTGTATTTTATAACAAAAGAAAAATATTAAAAAATCTAGATAAAAATATACCAAAGGGGGCTCTACTCCAATGATCTTTACACATGTTATCAAAATTACGTGATAATATGTGTCAAAGTTAAAATCATCGGAAGGAGATTCCTTTTTGGTATATTTACCAAAATCTATTTACCTCGATTTTAAAAACACGGATACCAGTCAAGATCTGAGAGACCACAATTTTATATTAATACACCACACACAATTAAAATTTGCATTATACAAGTCCTGATCTCCGATAAGTTTTATTAGTCGATCGTTATCCGCTAAAAAATTATTAATAAAATAATTTTTATTAAAGCAAC
>Ga0157362_1000454_pt1 | contig 13929 bp, 20 predicted proteins | sample AttlaeALBM3_FD_111480 | JGI IMG/M metagenome (GOLD analysis project Ga0157362, IMG submission 111480) | Fungus gardens microbial communities from leaf cutter ant in Ribeirão Preto, State of São Paulo, Brazil - Atta laevigata ALBM3 | ecosystem: Host-associated > Fungi > Mycelium > Unclassified ... | reverse complement strand
TTCTGAATTTATTTGAATTTTATAGAGTTTTTGAGTGAAAAGCAAGGTCATGTGACAAAGTTGCTTGGTCAGTTCTGAGTCAGCAGCCATCTTCCCACATCGGTCTCGCATACATATTAGATATTGCCATTCATGGGCCATATCTTCTATATTCTGCCTATACAATTAGACACAATACTTGTTCATTTCTGCGTGAGTAGTCTTTCCTGCAGTTCATTCTGATATATATATATATATCTGGCATATCTCATTTCTTTTTGATTCTGTAGTCCCATGTCTACTGCTGCCAAGTATGATCGACTGCTTTTACAGCAAGACAAACTTTGTCAACATATTGGTGGGTTGTTCGAAGATCCTCCCAGCAAACAGCATGACGCTCTGGTGTCTTATCTCTCTGGGGAACTCCAGCACATCTCTCGCTTGTGCCAGGATTCTTTCTTTTCTAAAATTGCAGCAGTCCCTGCCTCTGTTCCTATTGATACAGCCGCTATCCTTCCAGGTTCTCCAGCTGCATCTTCCCCTTCTGTGTCTGCTTCTGTTCCTGCCAACCAATTTATCTCTGATGAGACTGCTATGGCAGCTGCTATTCGGGCTGAAGCCTCTCTAAGTTCTCCGGGTATGCCTCTTTCCTTTTTATAGTCTCATGTTTTCTGAGCTCAGACCTTGCTATGATCTCCATTATAGCTGTCACCACTCCAATCATGCTCTCTGGTCTCGTCTCTATCAACACTTTCGAGGAGCTTCCTCCTCTTCCTAATGACATTCTGGTTCCACAGTCTTTGCCTGTTTTTCCCTTGGTCATCGAAGTCTTTGATGACCCTGAGGTTGACGAGCTGCTTTCTGAGGTTCCTGAAGCAACAGTGTCCGTTTCTGGGAGCTCCTTACAGGTCTCCTCTGTTCATACCGCCTGTTCCTCCCGTCCTCAATAGGTTAAGGCTTCTTGTCATATTGTTTCCAAATCTCCTAAGGCTAGCCTTGCGCCTTAGTCTACACCTGTGCGCCATCACAATCTGACCATTTCTATCTAACCCGTTGCGGGTCCTTCTCGTAAACGAGGTCAATGCGAAGAAGAGCCTCCAGCTACGTTTCCTCCTTCTAAAAAGCCTTGTCACAACAAAGCGTGTGAGTCTTTTTCTTTTATTTTTCCTATTTCTTTTCTGATTACTTCTTCCGTCTCTCTAGCTCATGATCTTTTACAACTTAATGGGTTGCACTCGGGCCATCCATATCTCAATCTGGTCCCCACTTTATTTGTGGTTCCCTCTATGGAGGACTTGGTAAGTCCTTTCTTTGATTTCTTCTCCTACTCTCATTGCATTCCGTTCTTTTTTTTTCCAGGGTCCAATCAGAGACCTCAAGTATCTCTCCTGTATTGCCCATGGTACTGAGAAGTGTCATCCTCATCCCTGGCTTCCTATCTGTCCTTCGACTACTTCCCGGGCTTGCTTACTTGGTGCTATTGACGGTAGCCTTTCTTGTGTTAAGTGCAACAAAGCGCATGCCTCGCACTGTTTTCATATGGAGCTGGCCGACATCTCTTTCTTTTACGCAGAATCTCTTTGGGCATCCAGTTTTGCTTCCACTCAGCATGAGCCCTTTTTCTTTCTATTCCTTGTTTTTCTGTCTCTGATTTCTTTTTCTCTTTTTAGACATTATGTCTTGTCTTCGGACTCTCACTTCTATGTGGAGTTCCGCTTTCTATGCTCGAGGGGTATATCAATCCCTCATTTCTCAATATCAAGCTCTCGTTTCTGAATTTGCCGAAGAATTACTCGCCGCCGAATGTTATTATCAGGAAGATCCTGATTTCTGGGAGGGTAGCGGTCTTGTGGCTGATGCTAATGCTCAGACCGCTATCTTTGAGGCTGCTCACCTTGCCTTCTCTAACTTTGAGGGGGTTTCCAGTTCCAAGGCTGCCAAGCAGCTCTTTGAGTCTCACCAAACAATCAATAGTCTCTTTGGGCCTTTTCTCCAGGCTGCCGGTTATGATGGCTACCTCCCTGAGGCTCAAGGATGGCGTCACATGCATGCTGTCTCAGAGGCTCTCGTTCTTTCTCATTCCACATCTTCCAAGGTCGTTATCAAGAAAGAGAAGATGAGTAAAAAGAGCAAGGGCAAGGAGAGGGCTCTTTAAATTCTAGTTTCCCATATTCTTCATGTTAGCCAGTTCTTTCTTATTTTCTGAGTTATCTTGTGTCTGTTATGTTCTTTCCTCACAAAGTATAATATATAAGTCTCTTTTTCTGGTCTATCTGGCGTATCCTCTGAGTTTTTGTTTGTATCTGTTCTTGCTCTTGTACCTTGTGGTACTTTTCTGGTAATTCCAAATTATATGGCATAAAATTGCTGGTCTCCAGTTTTAGTCACATCTTTCCATTTTCTCCCTCCTACTTTAAGCTAGTGTGCCCTCACACTTCTTGTTGTCTAGCGGAGTTATCTCTGTTGTGATATGTATTCTTTCTTACTGGTGCCTACACGTAGTGGTCTTCTTTGGCTCCATTATGTGTTTGGCTGTATTTAATCTCTGTCTGCATTTCTTTTTGTTTTAGTTCTATGAGCTTCCCCTTTGGAGCAGGACATGGGAGAGGAGGTTTATATAGCCAGCTGTTCCTCCATTCTCTTCTTGCTTCCCTTCCCATGTCTGAGGTCAAAGGCGAGACTCTCAATGCTCATATTGAGCTCTCTGATGCTGTTTCCAATGTTATACACCGCAGTAAGCGGTTCAAGTACAATAAGTCCACTCTTGGCTCTATTAGGCGCGCTGTCAACGCTCTCGTTGACCCTGTGGTATGTTCTTGTTCTTCTGATTCTCTTATATTTTTGGCTCTGATCTGCTATTTCCAGCACGTCTATCTAGATCAATTAGCTCACGACCCTGCTGCCTTAGCCAGAAACAACTATCTTTGCCTCTTGGTTACTGCCTGACATGCTTACAAACTCTTCTGTCATGAGCACGACCCAACTTACGTCTTCCCAGCCACTTATAAACAAATCCAGGCTTTCTTGGCCCAACATGAGAAGCCACCTGTGTCTGTCTTTCTCTTGTTATATTATTATCTCTGTCCCTTGAGCTTTAGTTTAGTGCTGCTAAGCATCCTGCTCCAGACAAGACTCCTTCTGAAACTATCCCTTCTAAGGTATGCTCCATTCTCTCTTTTCTTATGCAATTTTGGTTATTTATATCCAGTGTTCCTATATCTAGGGCCTCCCCTCCCCTGCCGCTGCCACCAATGGCCACACTGACAATAAGCACAAGGTCGAGGTGATTATACTTGCCTCTGAGAACAATATCCCCCTGGGCCTTCTTTCTCGTAACTCTGGTTCTGTATGTCTCTGTATTATGCCTTTTATTATTGTTTTTCTTATTATTTCTGCTGCTAGGCCCCTATGCAGGTAGACAATGATGCGAGTACTGCATCTTCCAAGCTAACACCTGCTCCTGTATCCAGTTTGTCCACTCCTCCCCGCAAGGTTCTTAAGTTTTCTCGTTTTATTATTGAGTCCCCTAAACCTGAAGAATTCCAGGCCAAGGTAGGTTCTTTGCTTCTGCGTCTGATAGTTCCTTACTCTAAGTGCCTTTCTTTCTAGACTGCTAATCTTTGTGGCATTGCCGAGATGGTCAGTCAAGGTGAGTTGTACTTATTTCTCGTGCCCTGTTTTTAGCTCTAATCTGTCTCTCTATTCTGTTCCATTTTATCTTGCGATTTCTAGCTCAAACTTTCTTTGAGGCTATCCTCGAGCTCTATCAACCTGGCTTGGGTTTGCACACTGATATCTGCTACACAATCGGCTTAAATACCCTCGATGTAACTCTTGCCGCAGCCAGTAATCACGTTCTTCAATCTATCTGGGACCTCAAATTTGCGACCAAGTTGTACCGCAATGCTATGTCAGAATTCGAGCATATCTATCAGGTCTGGGAGGACAAGAGGTCTCGTCCTTCTGAGAAATATTAAATAGTTCTCTCTCTGTCCTGTTTTGTTGTTCTCTCTAGTATTTTTGTGCCCAATATATCATGTTTCTGTGGTCCCTTGTATTCCTGGTGGCTCGTTTAATTCTAAAATATTCATCTTCTCCTCGAGAAGACGGATATTTTCCTCTGGTGCATCTAGAAGTCGCTTGACCTCTTTAGTATATGAGATCTCTCTTCTGGCGAGGTAAGGTATGACTCTAAAAGCTGCTATCTTATTCTGCCATATGGCTCTATCTAGTTCTGCCAATATAAAGGCCCCTCCTTTAAGACATCTGATCACCACCATGGGTCCTAGGTAACAAGGTTTCATCTTTCTGTCTACCAAGAGCTCAATGGCTGAATTTTTGACCAGTACTAAGCTTCCCGGTTTCAAATCAAATTCTTTTATCTTATGTTGGAGGTTGCTTTTGAGTTGAAGCGACCTCCAGATCTTTTCTCTCGAGACTTTCTATCTTATCTCCTCTATGTATTCCATGTGCTTAGCCAAGGCTAGAGCTTAAAACCCTATCAATTCTGTGCTTGAGATCATCCTCTCTGGATATTTTACTAGCCATGTGGCCTCTACCACATCCAGGGGTATCGTTGGGTGTGCTCCTGTCACCATAAAATATGGCAAACATCCAGTTCCCTTTTTCACTGTTATTCTGTCTGCCCACATTACATGAGATAGATTCCAGAACCATTTCTTGACCTCTCCTTTTGTAGCTTTGTAGAGCATCTGTCTCAGGTCCCAGTGCGGTCTCTCGACTGTACCATTTGCCTGCAAATTATAAGGAGAGATAGTAACTCCTTTTATCCCATATTTATCTTCTAGCCATGTTACAGCCTTCTTAAATGGCGCTCCGTTATCGGTAACAATCTTTACCAGACTGCCCCATCTGTAAATTATATCCTCGAAAAGCCATTGTCCTATGGCTCTCACATTCTCTTGTCTTAGTACTTTTGCTTCTATCCAGGATGATAATCCACATCTACTGTGAACTATGTACTTGCACCCATTTGACGGAGGCATCATATGGACAGTATCTCTGTGCAATACTTGAAATATTGACGGTGTGTGAGTTACCACTGGTGGCATCTCGAGCGCTATCCTATGTCTGATCTGGCATAAATGACATGACTTGACATACCAAATTGCGTCCTCTTCTATCTCTGGCCACCAGAAGCGCTGCTGTAGCATCCTGCCTGTTGCATACGCCCCTCAATGTCCCATTTTGTCGTGACACACTCTGAGCAGTTGCATCCTTTCTGATATTCCAATCACCAGCTGGGGATTTCCTCTGCTGGCATTCTTTCTATAAAGTTTCCCATCTTCTTTATCTAGCCAGTAGTGCAACACTTGTTGCACAAATCTAGCTTGGTCTGTGGTCATGACTCCTAGTTCTGACAGGTCTTTAGTCATCAAGTATCTCTTGATCTTGAATAACATTTCTTCTTGGTGTTTCGTATGGTCACTATGCTGATTATTATTGTAGTTCCCTAGCTTTTCCTCCTCAGAATTATCTCCTGAGTCTTCATCATTCTCATCTCCCTTGGACTCTGTGACTTCTGCAGAAGCCTCTCTTGAAGTCTTTGACCCGTTTTTAACTCTCGCTTCTGACCTCCCTAGAGTCATTAAGGAGTCGTCTAATATGATTCCATAGTAAAATCCTTCTCTTGAGTTGATCTCCTCATAGAACTCTTCTAATCTCAGAGGGTCATCCCCTGTGGGATTCTCTTTTCTAATGGCAATGTCTCTACCTCGGTCTTCTGATCCATCTTTAAAAACTTTGGGTACTGGATCTCCAGGATACCATTTCCTTCTCGAGAGTCCATCTGGTCCAAAAGTTTTTCCTTTGTTATGAACTAATTCAAAGAAAAAGTTCGTTCTGATATAGTCCACCCAGTGATTGATCGTTGCATTGGGCATCTTTCCCAGATTATTTAGCATCCCTGCCAAATACTTGGCATCTGTTTCTACTACAAAGTCCCGACATTCCCAAAACAGATATACTTCCTGCTCGAGGGCCCTTCTAAGACTACATAGCTCTCTTTTGGGTTGTGAATATCTCTGCTGTCTTTCGTTCATAAGAAGTGAATTGAACTTAACGTAGTGTATGCGCTTCAGTTTCTCTTCATCTCTCTGGTACACATAATATCCAACTGCTCTCCACAAAGTATCCACTGCTAGCACTAACAGCTCTTTGCTAGGGAACTTTGGGTTCCTAGTATGAAAACATGACTCAATCAATGTTTTTAGATCTGATCGGGCTTTTTCTTGTACAGAACCCCACTCAAAGGTCACATCTTTCTTTATAACTTCATACAAAGGCGAGGCCACTGTTATGAAGTTTAGAATATGGTTATGACATTGCACCGCCGTTTCCGAAAAGGCTCTTACATCGGTAGTATTCTCACAAGGTCCCCAATGCATTATTTTGCTTATTGCGTCCCTTGTAAGTTTCCTTCCCTTATAAGAACAATCGAAGCCTACAATAGTGATGTGGTCTTCGCATATCTTAGTCTTGGGACCCGAAAAGGTCCCTCCTGCACACTTCATTCTCTGTAGTATCCGATTTACATTTTTCATGTACTCGAAAATAAACCGCCTTATCCCGGGGTTCTTCTCTAACACTGCTAAGGTACCATCTGGCTTCTCATATCTGGTAGCGGGTCCTCTGATTGGTACGTCATCTATATATGGCAATGTGTATCTAGGTATCTCATTACGTAGAATATATGTAACATTATCATGGAATATTAGAACTGAGTTCATCCATCCTATTGGTAATATCACTAATCTCAAAGCTCCAAAGGGCATTTGAAATGTAGTAAGGTCTCTTGAGTGCTCTGCAAGCACTCTCTCATTGTACCCTACATACAAATCCAGTATTCCTCCGCATGCTCTTCCTGTAAAATGCATCGCTAATTCTTCTGTAGCCAGAGGTAATCCTGAGTGAGTGATTGTCACTCTATTCAAGGGTTCGAGACTGTGCATGATGTGCAGGCTCTTTCCGTCTTTCTTAATAACACAAAACTACCTCAAACGGTACGAACTGTTTGAAGGCTCGTACACACCCGTATCTATTTTCCTCTTAATTATACCACAGACCTCTTCATGTATCGCTGGTGGTATTCTGAATGGTCTCTCAACCCATGGTATATGCGCTACCATAGGTATCTCTATTGCTGGAAAATATTCTTCCCTGAACTTTTTACTTTCATTATCTTCCCAAGCAAATGCTTGGTTCTGTTCTGCCACGACCCACTGCATGAGCTTCTGCTCTTCTGGCCATAAGAAATTGAACATATGTCCTAAATCCAGTTTCTCTTTTCTCTCTGCCATATATCTCCCTTTTGGACTAAATTCTGGTGGATACTCTGGTAATTTCGGAAGATCCTTGAGAGGATTGCCCGTTATTTTTCTGATAATCCTAAATCTCTCTGGTAAGGTCCCTAGCACAGGCTTTACTTTCAAAGCTACCGGCTTATATTTCTTAGCAAAACAGACTACGTCTGCCACCTCTTCTAAGTTAACCTTCTCGTTATTTTCTTCCACAGCCATTACTGTCTTTCCAGTGGTTCTAGACTGTTGAAGCTCCATAAAAAACTGCTTGAGAACTGGGTCTCACTGTCAAGGATGGAATTCAGAGGGTGGAAGTATAGGATAATAGATAGAAACTACACTCCGGAACGGAGTAATGTACTACGTTGGAGAGAAGGGTTACTTAGCGATAGTATAAAGAAGGCTCTGACAGACAGGCAAGGACGTCGGAGTGGAGAACGACTTATTGAACAATCTTGGCTTTAACTTATGTGTTGCGCCCTGGTCTCCAGTCGTGAGGTTGGTCGCGTATTTTGGAGTGATAGAAGTCATCAAGACAGAGGTCCTAAGAAGGCGAATGAAGGAGTCAGAGTGGACAAGATGAGGTTAGGACCAGATGATGTTAATTTACAGACTGAGGAATTACACTGTAACTACTCAGTACTTATAGTAAGTCTGGAATAGGAGGAGAGTAGTCTACTATGCTATCCTACTATTATTAATTTTAGGAGAATTATTAGGAGAAAGAAATTACATAATTATCATATTTCTAGAATATGATACTCACATAGTATCCTCTGTTTGAATGCTTTTCTGTAGATATAATAATTGTACCTCATCTTGTGATAATTCTTTTATTTCCAGAGGTAACGCCTCCGAGATGAAAGGCTTTCCCTTCTTATCTATTTCCAGGATATAGGGTACCTCTCGTCCGAGCGTCTCCTCAGATTCCTCGAGGCTCAGTGAAAATGCGCCAGGGCCTCTGGCTTTCTCGGTAGCAATCCTTGCTTATAAGTTGGTATTTCTGCCCTTGTTCCGGTGTTGGGACAGGTATGTCCCCTAGCGTGAACAGCACATTCTTTGCCAATCCACAGATTTGAGACAGGCTCTTGTTTGCGCTCTGTAACTGTATGCTAAGACCGGGGTCCCAGCTTATCTTATTGGCTGCTGCCATATCTCTTGTTATTGAGACTATCTGGGAGCCACTATCAAGTAGGGCCTCTTCTTCTGTTACTCCATTTACCAGCACTGGCACAACTCTCAGGTGTGCCATCTTGGGGGTGCTCTCCTCTTGTACGCATTCCTCCGATGCGAACACCTGATATGGCCTTTCCGCTGGATGGAGAGTCTCTAAAAACTGTACCATCGAATCTTTTACAGTCCAAAGTTCTGCTTTCTCTCCTGGTCCACCTCTACCTCAGCCTGTATAGCCAAAGGCCCTCACAGGCTATTTATCTCGACCACATTGGTCTCGGTTACCTGTCTAGGTTGCTCTTGAGAGAGCTCTTTCTCCTCTGTACTTGCACAACGGCTAGTCAGAATCTCCTTTAACACAGTCTGGAACTTAGGCACAATTGCTTATAACTCTTTTGGCGTTACAGTCATCTCGCCTTCCAAAATTCTATCCAAAATGTCTTCTGCCTTGACGCCTTCTTCTATCAGCGCCTTTGACTTTGGAGCTATCTCTTTCTTCTGAAACTGTTTAAAATATTGAGCGGGCAAAGGCAGAACTTCCACTACCGGCTTCTGAGTTGGTACTCCTTGGTACAGGAACTCATTCCGTTTAGCGAAGGTCTTTCTTGCTCTGCTTCCTGGGGCTCTAGAACTGGTCCTAGATTCTGTTATGACTTTTGTTTCTTGGCTCTCTATAGGATCCTCTGAAACATGTGACTCTCAGAAACAAACTGTTTTCTCAAGAGATGGTTTCTTCCTTGGTTCCTCTAAAAATCCAATCTTTCCTTTTGCAATCCTTTCGGCTGAGTATACTCAGCTGCCATCCTTCTGAGGAATCCTTCCATGTCCTCTTCTTCTAATTCTGGGTCGCTATCTGTCTGTAGTTTCTGTAGCATAACTTTTAGGTCCTTTACTTTACTTTTCAGCTGCACCACTTCTGGCTGCTGCTGTTCTCTTCTAGAGGGGCCGGGTTGCAGTCTCTTTAATATAGTTTTTGGTAATATATTCTGATTGTACCCAGTATCAGGCTCTCTATCCAAGAACTCTGCCAAGTCCGGGTCTGGATTGTTCATCAACATTACCGCCACTGATGACAGCAAATGCTTCTTTACGCATTCTCTTATGGACAAATTAGGGTCCATAGGTATCAGCTCCCCATTTGCAAATCTGACAGTAAAACCGTCTACTAATATCAATCCTTTTTACTCGTCCTCGTTCCTTACCATACAGTTCAGGAACAGGTGATCTGTCCTGAAACAGTAGTAGCACTTCTGAGGTGATCTTGGTAGCACTGGTTCCGAAGGACCGGCATATCTGTTCTGGTTCTGGTATTGATTTTGATTTGAGGGAGGTGCAAACTCCCTCTGATACCCGCTTCTACTGACCGAGGCGCAAACGCTCTCGATCAGGTTCTGTATATGTTTCTCATGCTTTTCTCGTCCTTTTTTTTGCTTCTCGTACATAGTCTTTAGTACATTCATATCCATCTGTAAACTCTCTAGATCTGGAGACAACTCTACTTTTCTCATTGCCTCTTGCTTCGTGAACAGCACGGGTGCTCTCAAGTCGGGATCCAACTTCCCTGTACTCACACCTGGTGTTGCACTATGCTGCAAGGCTGTAAGGACGACCGGAGTAGAGCTCCAGGAGATTCCTCAGTTAATTATAATTTATGAAATATGGTTACAACCTATCTCCAGGAGATTCCTCAGAGAATTAGATGAGGCTCCTGGAGGGAATAGTCTACATTATATACTACAGTGTCTTCGTGTCCCTGCATCGGTAACCAGGGTCTGAACAAGGAAAGTGGGTTGGGTAGCAACGGAGTGCTCTTGGAATAATGGGAGTAAGACCCAATATTACATAGTAATATTGGATCGGCTACAGGATCGCTCCGGAGGACTGGAATGGGCTCTGGAGTCGCGGATTAGGGGGCCCCTTACAAAGGCTCTAGCTATGGTCTTACCACTGACTAGGTCAACGGCCTTCTGTATTACTTGGTCTAAGGCATAGGAATCTTCGACATGGCTCCTCCCCAGCGTGTCTACCCTCAGATGACCCTGAAGACTCAATCTCAAGTTCAAGGCTTCTCTGAAGTTAGTGTCCAGGCACCGCACAAAGTACTCCACTAATTTTCTATTTCCCATGATAGCCAGTGGCTTCAAACATTTCTGCGCTATAAAAAAGAATTTCCATTTAAAGTCCAGCAGATGTTCCTCTTCGGCTAGGCCGATCTCTGGGGTTTTTCAGCAAAGCCATCTGAGCTGGTCCATAGAACCCTGCTCTTCTATAGTTATCTCAGAATATTCTGACTTGAGGCGGCCCATAAAGCCGTCCCAGTCTCCTCTCATATATTCCTCGAAACTCGTCCACTGATCGTTTATGTCGGGGTCCACATACTCTGTTAACCATCTAAGTTTTTGTTGCTCATCCATAATCTCCATCACGGCGAGCATCTGTTCGATGAGTCTAATATAAGTCCAAAGGTTCCTGACCTGACCATCCCATCTTGGAGTGCTTGGGCTCAAGGCCAGGGGCATATGCAGTGTCGGCGGCACCCTTCTATTATTTCTTGGTGGTAGTGGAGTTGGGTTCTGTTGTGGTTGTTGTGAGTTTGAAGTGTTGCCAAGAATCTCGGGCGAAAGAATAGACGCTTCTTCCAGAATTTCTTCTTCTAGGTTCAGTTCCTCGACAATGGTTGCCAAAGATTTGTTCCTAGATATATCGAAAAGTCCTGGTAAAGACAGTCTGCTTCTGTCAGCTCTGTTCTCAACAAAGGGGTTGGGCTTGTGGTCTGATAGAGAACCCAGTTTTGGTGTATGATAAATTGTTGTTTCCACGATCAAAAGGTTTGGCGCAGCTGATCTGGTGCGTCGAGATGGTGCTGTCCTTCTCAACAGTCATTCTGGATCTGGTACCGGTTCTGTTGTTTAGGTGCATTGTGCTGCTGAAGTCTGTTGACTTCTCATTCTAGTTTCTAAAGGAATGTTCTCTTGGGTAGAGTTGTTAGTGTTAGCCGTTTTATCAGATGTTTGATTGGAAAAACGTGAAGAAGAATAAGTAAATGGCATGGTAATGATGAAAGCTCCCTAGAAAATCTAAAACTCCCCTTGCAGTGGGCTCCAGATGATGGGGGATCAAAGGGAAATTTGATCTCGAGACAAGGGTAATAACAAATGAAAATATAGTGATCTCTGAGATGTTCCACAGTTGTGCACTAAACAATCAGACACTGGGGAGATAATCAAATAACAAAAGAGGCTTAGAAATAAGGGGAGAAGCTCAAGTAACCAAAAGAAAAGATAAAGGCATTGTATAAGAATCCACTCAAGGTAGATCTCACTGTAGTAAGATCTCTAAGACGCGCGTTCGTCTCGCGTCATGACATTACTGCCCTTACCTAGTCTAGTAGTCTGGCTTGCCATCAATACAGAAGAACTACCTAGAACTCCTGTGCTGTTGTGTAGGCTCTTCTTCAGCTGACTGTACAACTGGAAGCCAACTCCAATGACATGTAGTGAGCTATTAACTCCTAGCGTAAGTGAATGCCCAAGTCCATTGGAGCTCAAATTCCCATTGAGGGAGAGGTTTGGTGGGTTTTTAGAAGGGAAGGAAGAAGACTTAGAAAACTAGAAACTCAAATCACTCAAAATAGCTGTTAAGCTCTAGAGCAAAAGAGAGAGATGATGATGGGGGTGTAATGCTTGAGTTCCCTTCTGTGCCCTAGAGTATTTTATTAAGATTACAAAGCAAAGAGACAAGAAAGAAAATGAGACAAAGAAAACCTCTGAATTCCCAAACATGGCAAGGCCACAATGATGAGACGGCGCTCCTCCCTGACACTGAGTGACTGCTCCCTACTCTTCTAGTCCTACTCCAGAGATTCTTCCGCAGGCTATAGTCGGGTCTTGAGCCTCTTGCCGGACTGTAGACAGAGATGGTGATCTCAAGCCGTCTTGCTCTCAAGTGCGTTATCTTCATCTAGCCTTCCTGCTGTCTCTCTCCTCAGCTTCTCTGTCCTTCTTGCTACCTCCTCTATGTCTTCTCATTCCACTGGGGTCCAGTTTCCTTCCACTGCCATTGTGATATGACTCTATGTCAACGTGACTCTCTTGATCTTGCTATAATTAGCCATCCGTGATGATGGCTTGTATCTGATCGTAACTCTTCTATGAATAACGCCGCCAGCCGCCGGGGTATGACATTGCTCGGGTTGCGCTGTCACGCTGTACAAATATTTAGACAAAATAAGTGACATTTTACACCTTAATAACGAGAATAACCAGCTCGAGAGACGAGTTCAGCCCCCCAGAGATGTTCCTTTAAGATGCCCAGTCGTGGACTTGAGCATCTAGCTTGAGTAGCAGAGTAGCGGCTGTGACCACCGTTACATACGCCTCATAGACGCTTGCCCAGGTGTCTCGTATCAGATTCCAGATGGATTTCCCTTCTAGAAGTGCTCTCGAGGACGGAAGCAAACTTAGACAGGTTACGCGATCCAAGCGACATCATATCGCAGCCGCCGACGGTCCTATTTAAAGAAGAGTTACAATCAGATTTGAGCCATCATCACTGATGGCTAATTATAGTGAGATCAAGAGAGTCGTACCATCACAAAGCTGCCTCGCAACGGCAGTAGGAGAAAACTGGAAGATAGGAGGGCAGGAAGGTATAGAAGAGATAAGAGGAAGAACTAGGAAGTTGAGAAGAGAGGTAGTAGGGAAATTAGATAAAGGAAGCGCGCGCGAGAACAAGACGGCTCAAGGTCGCTGTCTCCGTCCACGGTCCATTGAGAAGCCCGAGGCCTGACCATCGTGCAAGTAAGGGTTCCTGGAGTAGGACTAGAATGTCGGAGAGCGGTTACTTGGTGCTCAGGAGGGGCACCGTACCATCATTGCGAGCTTGCTAGAATTGGGAATTCGGAGGTTTTCTTTGTCTCGCTTTCTTTGTTGTCTCTTTGCTTTGTAATCATAATAAAATACTCTAGGGTACAGAAGGGAACTCAAGCATCATACCCCCATCACCATCCCTCTCTGTTGCTCTAGAGCTTAACGGCTATTTTTGAGTGACTGAGTTTCTAGTTTTTCCAAGTGTTCTACTTTACTTTCTAAAACCCACCCAAACTCTCCCTCAACGGGAATTTGAGCCCCAACGGACTTGGGCATTCATTTACTCTAGGAGTTAATAGCTCACTACACGTTATTGGAGTTCGCTTCCAGTTGTACAGTCAGCTGAAGAAGAGCCCACATGATGAAAGGGGCAAAAGAGATGTTTACTGTGATAAGCAAATAGGAAAGGCGGTGACAGCTCTCAATTGCGTGCTAAAGGGTTTGTGGGGAGAAGTAGGAAGTGGGGATATCAGAAAGAAATTAAAAAGTGAATACACAGCTTATTTGGAATCTAAGTATAGAAGGAATGATGGGAGCTCAATCTAGATCCTATCCGCATGGTGTCCCTAAGGTGTCCACCTTTACACACC
>Ga0157362_1000453_pt1 | contig 13933 bp, 6 predicted proteins | sample AttlaeALBM3_FD_111480 | JGI IMG/M metagenome (GOLD analysis project Ga0157362, IMG submission 111480) | Fungus gardens microbial communities from leaf cutter ant in Ribeirão Preto, State of São Paulo, Brazil - Atta laevigata ALBM3 | ecosystem: Host-associated > Fungi > Mycelium > Unclassified ... | reverse complement strand
ATCACCGCAAAACTTGATAAAAATATATTCATTTGATAGATTTCTATTTGAAATGAAAAAATATAGTAGAAAATGCGACAGTCTGCCTTACGAAGCAAGCAACTATTCAGGTGAGGTCATTAGCAAAGAGTAATAGTAAGGAGACTAAACTTAAATAGTCGGTCATGAAACAAGTGAATTCAAAACGGTGACGGTGTCGGAAAAACGTTGTATGGTAGAAGAAATTCGAATGCTCCTATCGGAGAAAACTATCAACTTAGAGGATATTTGATAAATATTTTTCCTTCCATTTTCCTAATTCTGTACATTTGTATATTTTTGCGTAGAATATATTTTGAGAAGAAAAGTTATCGTTCAAATCTCGTTTTTATTCTTTTTAATTTCAAATTTTTTTGATATCGGTAAGTTAAAAAACAATAATTTAATGATAATATATGTAAGAAAACTTGCTATTATCTCGTTTACGAAATTATTATAATAATTTTACTGCTCTCGACTACAACAATGGCTCTATGTTCAATCGCCATTCATTCGTCATGGATGCCCGAGATGATCTACTATTCCCTCGTTTCGCGTTCACCACGCCGGCGGAAGCGGCCCCTCATGGACTTAGCACGGCCAATAGCGAGCACTAAGGATATTCCACGGCTACGACTTGGGCGGAAGATTCAAACCGCCGCGGGGTTGATTAATTTCCTTACATTCGGCCGTCCTGGATTGCAGTCTGTCCTCAGACTGTCACCAATATTTCTGGATCTTACACACCATAGCCTCTGTATAAATATTTGTGCGTGCCAATCACAATTGCAATTATGATTTGCTGTTCTAGATCCGCTGATCTAGTCAATAGCCGATGTCTCACCGGTCGGAGCAGCAGTGTCAGTTGTCACTCAGCCGCCGGGCACCCGAGCCGGCACGTATCTTTACCGCATCCACGATATGCTTCAACTTTTCGGCGAGAGTGACGAACTAAATGTTCGACAGTTAGCTCGCTCTCTCGGTTTGGGCGAGGCCCCTGACTACGACTATCTCCCAACTATACTAGGAACCTGTCACATCGTTGAATTGCTCTATAACAATCTTCCATTTTCCTATGGCTGCCAACGTCTTTTCCACTCCTAAATGGCCAATATCATCGTGACACAATTTACAAATCTGCATCCGCGCATCCCGCACTGCCCATGCCTTGCTGCCATTAGTTAGGTGACAATATACCTTACCATTATGCATTATGGAGCGAACCTGCTATTTCATCCACAAAGATATATGCGACAAACTACCATCTACCATCCAGTGCCGCCCCAGAAGGAAAAACCTAGCAGCGCCTGCAGGACTTTTTCTGCAGGAATGAGCAGTTTCGCCGCGACGCGTCCTCGAGTCCTGAGTTCTCAAGACGCCTCGCGCCCACGAGAAACCACGAGGAGACCCACTCATTTGCGTCTCGTTCCCAGACGCAAATCTCTATAATAACAGTTTTATTATGTTTCCCTAAACAGCTCAGTGATGCGTGTGTTTACCGTGATGATATAGATTTGCTTTGTCAGGGATTCTCCCCGGATAGACACTCTAAGATGAAATGCCAGACTGTGTCCTCTTCAGCTCCACATTTGCATAAGCTGTTTTGAATAAGCCCTAATTGTAAAAATTTCGCATGGAAGTTACCATGCTCAGTTAGAATCTGCGTAGACCAGTAGTTGGGCTGAACCCATTTGGGGGAAAGGCCTGAAGCCTTTCTTGTATGCTGAAGAAGGTGAACGTCACTCGATCCTTTGTCGAGATTTCCCACTTAGTTTGCCATCTTTGTTATCTCTTTCCTTATTACTTTTTTTACGTATCTTTCGATTACGGTTCCGTTTATCTCCGTCCTGCTCTTTCTCATCTTACATAGGGTTCTACGCTCATTTAAGAGTAAGTCAATAGAATCATGGGAATTTGTCCTGCTACCACACAGAGTGACTCCCATGACGCTGTACGATATGTGCTTGTATGTGCTATAAACACTTTGTGCTGCACAGTCCTAAGAACTTTCTTATCCTTTGCAGTATCCAGGTCGGCCCATCCTGCGGCCGCATATGTAATTACCGCGATGAACACTCTCCGGTAGATTGAAAGAAAGCGTTTTGCATTTAAAATCCCATTGGGATCTTGCCAGCTTGCCAAGCTTGTTGAAAAGTACTACCCCTACTTTACTCTTAAGATACTTGCAATGTGACTCCTCTATCGAGATGAACCAAGGTATCTAACCGAGTCTTTGAATCTGATGTTTGACTCATCTATCCTAACAGTGGGTCTACTTTTAAAGTTTACTCTTTTTCTCCTGTTCTTGGCCTTCTATTTTGACGTACTTCTTGTCTATCGATTTGGGCCCTTCCTCGCTTCTGAGCAAGGTTGGCTTCAGTCTTTCGCTCGGAGTTGAAGTTTGGCCGATTTACACCATTCGATAATCTGGTCTACTAATATCTGGTTGCCAGCTTCTATCTCTCTTCGGGAGTTGCCGCTTACCAATATAATAAGGTTGTCTTATGCTACGAATCTTAGCCTGTACTTATAGCATCCTTAGCAATTCATCGAATATTAAGTTCCAGCAAGGCCCGAACATCGAACTCTGCGGATATCCTCTTGTTGCCCACTTTGATACTTTTGTATCACTTACTACTTTTGTATCGAGATGCTTATTCGCCTTTTATTGAAATAGTTTCGAAGAACTTCGACATTCTTAGGGCATTCCCTTGACTTCAATTCTTGTAACACTAAAAGCCACCAGACCACGTTGTCAAAGGCACGGAAATGTCAAAGAGCAACGCCACACTATATATCCCTTCGGAGGCTGTCCACCGCAGCTCCACGATCACGTCCTCCGTCGACTTGCCCGGTAAATCCAACTATCGATCGAAGACCTCGGCGTCAGTACCGTATCAGGCGCATTTTGAGAAGCTTCTCGAAGAATTTCCCTATTACAGGGAGGAAACATATTGGCCTATAGGATTTTAGATCCTTCATGTCCTTGTCCTCACTCTTCAGAAGACTCATAATGAGCCCTTCTTCCAGATTGTAGGAAAGACTGAAGGCACTCGTTAAATACTCTTAGGAATTGCTCAGGGATTTCTCTTAGCAATTTTTAGTACTTCTATCAAGTCCATGCCTGGAGCTTTATCGTTCTTGAATATTTTGATCTCTATGGCCATTTCCTTCCCCGTGAAGAATGGCATCTTGTGTCTGACGCTATTCTCGCTAGACTTCTAATTTTGCCTTGTTTTTGCGGGTCTTCGTGGCTTAGGTTATTTGGTATATGTGTATCCAACATTGTGCCGTTTCCTCTATAGTTTTTGTCATATGCTCACCTCTTCTGAGTGTGCTTATAACCTTTTCTATTTTTAGCTTATTCGCTTGCTGTTTATATACAAAGCCCATGACTTTTCATTACCATATTCTGTGATAAATTTTCATGTTTTGTCCTCCTTATCACCCTGTTGTACTAGCGTAAGGATTTTTTATATTCTTTCTTTAAGGTATTGATTGTTCCAACTTCAGAATCCTTTGATTTCTTGATCCTCTTAATCCTTGGATCATTTTCCTCTTTCAACCTCTTTTTTCAGCTTTGTCAATTGATCCGTGATGGATGAATTTGACTTTTTGAAAATTCTTTTCCTTGGCATCGATTTTTTGCTTCCAATATTACCTCCTGTAGCTCTCTAGCCATTATTTCTGCTTTTTTCTCAGATTTCGGACCGAGGGCCCCAAGCCTTGATCTGGATAGGTTTTTCAGGCTCTCACTGAATCGTTCTCAATCCGTCGTATGTCAAACCTACTGTTTGCGGTCATTCGCCGTCCTTGGCATCCTCAGTCTGATCTCCACGGGACTGTGGTCACTGGTCGTCCATTCTCGTCTTATTTTCCATGTGCCGATGAGTTGGCTTATTTGAGGGGACACCAGGGTCACGTCTATGAAAGATAATCCCCTCCTCGTTTCAAAGGTGGATCCTTGATAGACTTCGTTTATTACTTAATGTTAAACGCATGGATGAGGATTTCAAACTTCCTTCCTCTCTCATCAGTCTCAGGGAAACTCCAGAGCGACGATCGCGCGTTGGCATCTACCGCCTATGAGTCTCTCGTCCCTCAGGGAATGAAACACCTTCTCGAGACGCCTGAGGTAGTCCTCGATTTCGTCGCTGTATTGGAAGTAACATGACACGACGTATATTGATAGGCCAAGAGTCTGCACACACACACAGTGAGTCGTGCTAAACTGTGAGAATATCAAATAACAAATATCATTTACAATCGGGGGTTGCTGATCACTATCAATGCTCATGGGCGTTCTGAGCGCACTGCAGCAATTTTCATCCCTGTTCTTAATCTATAAAAGGTGTGACTCTTGCCCTGCTTCCTGACATATGGTTCCTGTAATAATAGGATGTCGAGTCGCTTTTTAGCGACAAGCTAACGTTCACCTATTATCACAGCTGATCGCCTCGTATTCAGCCGCAGTATCCTGACTTCTAACTTTGATGCCGCTTGAGTGTCTTGTCTTTGTGATTCAGTCAGTTCGCGACGAAGAAGATGATCGTCGCCTCTTAGTTTTGGACGAATCCTTTCTGGAATCGTAACTCGACGCGACTTATGGCATCCCATCGTTCCTCACTCACTTTTTTAGCGAAATTATCAAATTTCCGATTTCGAGTATTGCACGGTACGTGTCGATCCCGCTTCTGATTTGTAAGAAAATTTGCTATTACCTCGTTTGCGAAATTATTATAATAATTTTACTGCTCTCGACTACAACAATGTTCTATGTTCAATCGCCGTTCATCCGCCATGGATGCCCGATACTCTACTCTTCTCTCGTCTTGCGCTCGTCATGCCGGTGGAAGCGGCCCTTGGGTCCAGCGCGACCAATAGCGGGCGCTAGGGATATTCCACGGCTGCGACTTGGGCGGAAGATTCAAATCGGGGTTGACTAATTTCCTTACATGTATAACTATGCATACACATATGTATTTACATATTGTTATACATGTATGTGTTGCTGTAGATGAACGCACCGCCATGTATGTATTACATATACCAAGAAGTACAAGCTCATTTTTGCTCTTCATTGTACATACGTGTTAATACTTCGTGAGTTAATACTTCCAATTTTTCCCGTAAGGCATAACACTAAAGTCACATCGGCTCGACTTTCTATGGGTCACAAGAATTTTCGTAACACTTACTTAGACTTAAATTGTAAACGTAAGTAACGCACAGCACAACTTATTGTTGTGTCTCCAAGAAATGGCAATAAATCGTACGTCATACGCCAAAGCTTATACGTTAATTATGTCTACAACTTAAGTCTCTAAGTAAGTGTTACAACAATTCTTGTGCTCAGACCCATTGAAAGTTGGGCCGATGTGATTTTCTGACACTGTGTTTCGAGCCCATTTTCAGAATTCAAGTTTAATCTCCTTCTTATTACTCCGTGATTGTTAAGAACGAGTTTTCTTTATCTAAATAGTTATTAAAGTTGTGTAACGTAAATGTCACCCGAGTTGTATATTATTTTATTACTGTTTAACACTGGGATAAACACAAGAATAAAACGATATAGGGAGCACTCGGGTAATGTTTTCGAACGTAGCCTAACTCTAACATTTTCGTTAGCAAGGTGGATTTTCAGGATATGTCTATGGTGGAATCGATCCGATTCCGTGCTCATTTTTCATTTAATTGTTATACAAAATAAGTGAAAGAAATAAATAATAACATGAAACTTTATTCCTTGTTTATTTATACATAAAAATAGTTTCATTCATTTATACTTTATACTTTAAATTTATACTTTAAATTAAACAAAAACGTTTTAATTAGTACTACATAAATAAATTGCTTGAAATATTTTATATATAATTAAAATAACTAGAAAGACATTGCACAATAGTTATAAAAAATAATAAGATTGGAAATAAGACCGTTTATATTAAATACATTACTTTAATATGAAGTGCCACTATGGTCTAAATATTAAGATGTTGAACTATTATATATATTCATTTAAATTAATTAATTTCAGAAATTATAATTGCGTGCCGATGATCATAAAAAAGTCTTTAGCTTATTGCCTTAATCTCAAAATAGTAAATATAATTATAAAATGTAAAATTTTATCTAAATTTATATCATAAAAGCAGCATGGGCATAAGTAAACTCTGATATAAACGAGAATTGGAAAGATATGTCACTAATCTAACTGATTTCGATCGCTAAGAAATTTAGTGAATGAGTTGAAAAAAAGTTAGCCAAGACCACAAAACCATAAAATAAACAGTGCAATAAAATAAACGAATCGTGGGATCATTTTTATTCCAACTTACCAACGGAGGATCAATAATTCGCTTTGTGAAGCATCATCATGTTTTTATGTCAGATTCTTTCATTTTTAATGAAAACGTGTCGAACAAATATGTTTTTATTAAATTTCGTGACCTGTATTCTAAATAATTATTCATAATAAATAAATAAATAAATATAAATTTCTTATCAATAAAAAATTTGTTACGTGCGTAAAAAAATTTTTATCTCATTTAACTCTGATTATTTTTATTTTTATTTCAATTTTATTTATATTGATTTTTCTTTATGATCGCTCAATGCATGTAATTTAATTATTGTATTAAATTGTTATTATTATTTATTATTATTTAATTATTATATTATTTGTTATTATTTGCGATAATTTCATGAAATTTTCAAAAGGTACTATTGTACATATATATTGTACATATATATTGTACATATATATTGTACATATATATTGTACATATATACTTGTGACATAAGTGAAATGATCATAGACGAAAAAAGCTTTTCGATTCATGGATATATGGAAGCATATAACTGTTATTCATTGATAATTTTTTAATAATAATTTTTTTAAATCTATGTTAACGTCGTCTTTCAAATAAAGGACCCAAATCCAAAATCTCTTTTTATATTTTCTTTTTAAATTTGTACATTCATTAATGCTTACAGTTGCCATTAGTCTTTTTTTCCGTAATTTCGCTTCATATTGTGCACAATCACATTAACTTGACAGCTCCAATCGTAATACCGTTTTTGATGACATTTTACAGCACATTACACAATACAATTAATATAATTACCGTCAAAAATCGCTGCTCCCCATTTATATGACATTCGAGGTTAGCGACATATGAGTCACGTAACTCGTTTGTCGCTGAATATGAGCGACGAGCGTCACCATGAACACCTTAAACACCATGAATACCTTAATGCGCTCAGCGTGATTGCATAATGCGCTCGCATGCTCCATCACGTCGTGCGGGCAGAGTGATATTCATTTTGTGTGCACAGTATGATACGCAATATGAGTTCCCACGAATTATCATTTGGATCATCTAAATAGGTATTAAGAGCAATTAATGCTATATATCATCTACATATATATCGGACAAAGAAAGATGGTTTGAAAGATAAATTATTGAGAACTTGTAATTTCAACACCTGTAAGATTAAATGCCACAATGAGTGAAAGCAGGAAACTCATGGATGTTCCATAAGTTTATAAATATTATTGTTGAACAGAAAATACATAGAACTCAAAACAAAACTACATCCATAAATTTCTTTTTCGGTAGTATATTTTTTAATAAGATGCCATCTTTTAATAACTTGATTAAACTTTGTGGCAACATTGGTGAGCAGAGAGATTATATTCAAAAAAACTAAGTCATCCAGAATATAAATATTTGACAACATTTTAGTTAATTCATAGCAAAAAAAGAAATTTATATATTTGTCATTGGAACACACACACAAAAAACAATTATTACAGAACACACTTATAGAAAGAATTCTTATAGTTTTTGTGAATTATAGGGAAAAACGAGGTAAGAAATGACGAAGCGAGTAAAATAACGAATTGCTAATTTTTTCAAACTAATAATAAATGATGAGCCGATATTAAATTCATACAAAGACTTTAGATAATAATAAATCATCATAATTTGATTTCGTTATAGCCATAAAAATAAATAATATAAGAAGAAATATGTTTTAAATGTAATTATATGTAATTATTTTATGTTAATTTGTAACATAATTATAACATAATTATAATACTTTCATTTTTTCTATAAAATCACAGTAAAAAAAAAGCTAACGGAGTCATATTTTTTCAGCCAGAATTGAACTCGACATTTTTGGATTAATTCTACAGAGACTGTATGATTTTCAGAAATCATGACAAATTTATGCACTCTTTAAAAAACAAGATTTTATTAAAATATCTAACTATAATAATATAATAATATTGCATCCTCAACTTTTAAAGAAATCAAATCACAGTTATTAGGATTACATCAAAGTTTGTACTCAAATTGTCTTAAACTTACAAAATGGATATAACAGGGCAAGAGAAGTCAAGCATGGTAATTATGCAAACCAATACGGTTAACAAAATAACTTCATTAATAATTAATCCGCTTACATATTTCGGCTCATTTTTGAACCATCCTCAGAGACAATATGATGTTGTAATTACAAATTATATCTTAGTGAGCCATTTCCACCTATTAACGGAAACTATAATATAAAATCGAATTCTAATAACAATCTAAAATGTATTAAAATTATTAAAAGATAAATTTGTTGAAAGCAAGAACGATTTATTGTAAAATAATAGAAGATAGCTCACTAAAACAAAAATTTATCATATCGCAAATTCTATCGGTTTAATCAAAAACCAGTCTTTGATTATTCAGCGTCAATTATGTTGAAATTAATGAATAACTTTTAATATATCTAAAACGTTAATTGCAAAGAAAAGGAAAAAAAGAAGAGAATAAAACTCTGATATTAGTCCAGACGGACATTAAAACCAAAACTGAATCTTTAATAATTTAATATTAATGTAAAAAATATATATTGATTAGCTGACAATATCAACACTTCGATATTTATAATCCGTCTACAATTGGAAAGTAGGCCTTGGAAAGCCCCTCCAAGTTTGTCTGCAAGTTGAGGCCATGTATCTTCTGATGTGTAGCATCTCTGATACTCTTTCTGTACTGGGGTTCCTCATCCAAAATTGCAATATTTTCCCAATCGAATTCGTAGTTCTCTTCCAATCCATCGATAGTCTATGACCGAATGTGTGATTGTGTTCCACCGAATATGATTCCTGTGCTCTTCTATTCAGCTATTCTCATCTTCAGCTGTCTTCCTGTTACAAAATATGTAAGCGGATTAATTATTAATAAAGTTGTTTTGTTAACCGTATTGGTTTGCACAAGAATTACCGTGTTTGACTCCTATGGCCCTGTTATATCCAATCATTTTGTATCATTAAAGAGTTTTTTTTTAGGAATAAATTTATATTTTGTCTTAAGCTTAATCAATGAGTTAATAATTTAAACTTGAATAGTTGTTTTTTGAACGCTCACCGGCACATTGTTGTACACTTTTGGTTTTACATCTAAATTCTCTTAATTTTGATCGAAATCGAAATCAAATCGAAACCCTGATTTTTTTGTTGAAACTGACCAAAACCGAAATTTCGGTCGGATTCTATAGTATAGCTAAAAACATATAGAATAACGTACTAATATTCTTCATTTTTAATATTGCAATACTTTTTATTAACTGAATAAGTAAACTCAATGATTGCGAGTAAGATGACTTTCAATAATAGATAAGATGAGATATTCGTACATATAGATCATATTTATTAATGTGCATTATATAAATATGACTAAGTATTATAAATTAAAAACTTAGAATCGATTATCTAATAGTATATTTACCTTATTTATCTTTTAGCTAGTTCGATTCTGTATAAATAAATCTTGTCATATGCAATTCATTAATGTTTCTCTGTTCTTTATTTTTCTTTAATTGCATTCTTATATTACAACACCAAAATAATATAAGAAGTGTTAATAAAAGAAATCTTTTTATTAAAAAGTAAAAAGTGCATTTTTGTCTTTTTGTAATCTTATTCGTTATTGAAAATCATCTTATATGAGAGCAAGATGATAAAATTGATATGCTCTTAAAAAATATAAATTTTGAAAAATTCTAATTATATTTAACAATTTTTTAATTTTTACGAATGATAATCAAGATTGTAGTGAATCTAAAAAAAATTACATCATTTTCTTATCTCATCACAGAAATTAGGACAAACTTTAAGGTCATTTTATTCCTTTTTCCTCTACAGACGTTAATGCCAGTCAATGTAATGTCAATTACATAAATTATTAACCAAATTTAAATTCATGAAAACTATTTACTTCCATTGAAATTAAGTACATCAATAATAATGAATTTCAGAAACTGATAAATTATTGATCTTCATACAACATGGACTTACTGAAGGCATAATATCGAAAATAAAGTCACTAAGAATATTAATGATTTCATAGTTGACATTTCTATTAGTCCTATAAAACTTGTTGAGGACAATAACTCTTTTATATATATATTAACGATTAATAGTTTATTAATCTAACTTTTTCATTTCCTCTATTATTTCTGACTTTTTACAAATAAGAGATAATTTTTGCTTTTCTATAGACGTAAATGAAAAGTATTTCACCCACAAATTTATAAAAGATCTTTAGAATTAACTTATAACAGACGTAACAAATTTAGTCAAATAGATGTAACAAATTTAGTCAAAATTAGGAATAAATTTATCTTTTATTTTTACTAGTTTTTATAAAAAAGTTGAGTTCACATAATAAAATAGAAAGCGATTTGTTGATGAATAGGGCAATCCTTTCAGAAATAAACAAATATTATTTTTATTCGTCGAGATAAGGGCAACAATGTTATGATTGCTCTTGAAAAAAAGTGCATAAAAAAAAATAGAAAATTTTGTTACAGAATAGGACAGTTGTCCCACAAAAAAATCTCATCCACAATATCGGAAAAAATATTTGATATAAACATGATCGAAAAGAATATATTACTAAGCAAATGTATTTTTTTGGTATTCGGTGGCTCTGATTTATCAAAAAATATGGATTTAAAATACATAAGATCAAAATTCAATATATATAAGAAAGGAACTACAAGCCAATATATTTGTTACAATATTCAAGATAAAAATTATAAATAAACGTAGAAAAATTGCTGACAAAACTTAATCGCAAAAATATAATAAAACGTTTCGACTTACTATGAGGTCATCTTCAAGTTATTAACATAAAAATTAGATATGTATGAAATTATTTTAAAAACGCAAATGCAGAAAGAAATTATTTATGGTAATTATAATATGTAGATGCAATTCGATGGCATCATCAGCGTTATAACGTAATGTTCCAAAGAAAGTGATAGATGTTACTTATAATTCTATGCACTCGCATTTCGAAAGATACATCTAAGAAGTTATAGTTTAACTGTTATAATTGATAGATAATATTACACATACAAGTCAGACATTAAAATTAGATTCGTCAAGAAAAGAATACAAATAGTAATGTGTCTATGAATAGAATATAATGGAAAGAAAAAAAGAAGAAAGTATCTTAGTCATATGTTAAAAATGCAAAAAATTAAGAATAAATAGGAATTAAAAAAGTATATCTACCTTTGTTCGAGTGCACACCATAATTGTTCGTTATAATAGTACTCTGATTATAATTGTTCTTAGTAATTAAATTTCAAAAAATGAGCTTTATATATATGGGAAATCAAAAATAATCGTTGATTTGAAATAATCAAATCCAGACGTACTTTAGTAGAGATAGAGAGAGGAAAGAATGAGAGAATGACGTAAAACAAAAGGAGAAGGGAGAAGTGAGAATTCTAGGTGGAAGGTAAGAGTTCTAATATGGGAAGATACGTATCAGGAAAGGAATCCGTGTCGTTCGGTAAATTTAATCAATTCTGCTATTTCTTTATATATACCATTTCAGATATTATCCTGTTGTTATAAGAGAGTCCAAAATCTTCACATCATAATCGTGATTGTGAGTAATAAGTGGTGATTTGAAATGATCGAAGATGATACCGATTTTTTATTAACATTAAAACAGTGCTATAAAATTCGAGTTTGTAATTTTCTTTTTGTCTGCCCTACGTAAGTAGCTTCACAATCATGGCAAGAAATCTTATATACCACTCCTTATTGTGACATTTGATTTAATTTGATTTAATCTTTACCGCGATCAATAATTTTATTAAGAGTGTTAGGAATAGTGTAAGCTGTTTTATTTAAACACGAAGCGATAGGAATAAAGGATTCTGATATCGATTTAATATATGGGATAGTGAAATATTTATCTAATACAGCAGATGGAGATTTATGTTGTATCGAATTGTGAAAATGATATTTCAATCTGTTGTTAATTGTTGAAAAATGAAAAAGAGAGGATAACAATTGTTAAGTGCGTATTACCTCTGTAAGATTTATTTGATGAAATTGTAAATAAGATAAAATTAGAATGCGATCAACAAGATTAATTATTACGCCATTCTTATGATATGGGGGATGATGTGAGTGAAAATTCAAAAATCCAGAACATGTGGATTTATTATAATTATCAAAAATGATAATATCATTATGAATGATAATAATCACGTCTAGAAAGTTGATTTTATTGTTGCTGTTAATTTCCATAATAAATTTTAATTCATGTAGAGTTAAAACAATTAGTGATGGAATTCAGAAATTCAGGAAGCGCTAATAAAATATCATACACTTATCTATAATAGAAAGGGATTTGGCATGGAATTGTTGTAAGGTCAATTCTTCTAAATCCTCCATAACAATATTGGCGATAATGAAGGAAAGAGGAAAACTCATTGGCCTTCGAAAACTTGCTTATAGAAGACACCATCAAACACAAAGATAGAAAACAAAACGAATAATGATCAAAAATTCATTTTCAATCAACTTGGTATTTTTAGATATAAAAACCTATCTTTTTTGTATATTACTGACCAATTCAGTCGGAATATTAGTAAATAAAGAAATAACGTCCAAAAACGCCAAATTCGAATTAAAATTACTTCCATTAAGCTACTCTACTAAATGAAAGATATTTTTTTACGAAGCTGCATCAGATATGCTGCTCTTTATAACGAACAATTATGTACTCGAATTAAGATAGATATATTTTTTAATTCCTATTTATTCTTAATTTTTTGCATTTTATATAATTACTACATGGGCTGAAAAGTCCCGGGATTTTTAATGAAAACAAGCGTTTTTTGGGCAAAATTATATTTATTCCTCAACATAGTTGCCTTCGAGGGCGATACACTTGGTATAGCGATTTTCCAACATTTCGATTTCTGTAGTATGAAACGTCCAAGCCTTCGAAATACGCCTCGGTTTTCGCGATGACTTCCTCATTCGATGTGAATCTCTTTCCCTGGAGCCACCGCTTGAGGTTTGAGAACAGATAATAGTCGCTGGGAGCCAAGTCTGGAGAATACGGTGGGTGAGCAACCAATTCGAATCGTAATTGGTCCAATTTGGCCATCGCTTTCAAGGACGTGTGTGACAGTGCGTTGTCGTGATGGTACAGAACGAAGGCGAAAGTAGCATCACTTAAACGAACTGTAGCTTGTAAACGAATGAACGTCATGAAATGTCATGAAACTTCATACATAAATTAGTGACAGATGAACCTCTCGAAATGAATCATGTTCATTTTCTAGTGGCACCACCTATTGAAAAATCCCGGGACTTTTCAGCCCATGTAGTAAGACACTTTCTTTTTTTTTCTTTCCATTATATTCTTTCCATTATATTCATAGACACATTACTATTTGTATTCTTTTCTTGACGAATCTGATTTTAATTTCTAACTTCTCTATGTAATATTATCTATCAATTATAATAATTAAATTATAACGATTCTTGGATGTATCTTCCGAAATGTGAACATGATATTAAAATAACGTCTATCACTTT
>Ga0157362_1000452_pt1 | contig 13938 bp, 14 predicted proteins | sample AttlaeALBM3_FD_111480 | JGI IMG/M metagenome (GOLD analysis project Ga0157362, IMG submission 111480) | Fungus gardens microbial communities from leaf cutter ant in Ribeirão Preto, State of São Paulo, Brazil - Atta laevigata ALBM3 | ecosystem: Host-associated > Fungi > Mycelium > Unclassified ... | reverse complement strand
CATACCGGGCGCGCCTCCGTGTTCTGCCGCTTTACCGGATGCAATCTCTGGTCGGGTCGCGAGGAAGATCGTTACAAGGCGGCCTGTCAGTTCTGTGATACCGATTTCATCGGAACGGATGGCGAAGGCGGCGGGCGTTTCGCAACAGCCGACGCTCTGGCTGAGGCGCTTGTGCGATGCTGGCAGAGCGAGGCTGGCGATCAGGCAGGACGTTATGTCGTGTTCACAGGCGGCGAACCGCTCTTGCAGATCGATCCCGCGCTGATCGCTGCTGTCAAAGCGGCAGGTTTTGAGATTGCAATCGAGAGCAATGGCACGATTAACGCCCCGCAGGGGATCGACTGGATCTGCGTGAGTCCCAAGCCGTCCAGCACTGTCACGCAGCAGACCGGCCAGGAACTCAAGCTGGTGTTTCCGCAGGAAAGCCTGCCCCCCGAGCTGTTTGAGGGCTGGGATTTCGAGCATTTCTGGCTGCAACCCATGGACGGGCCGGATCGCATCGCCAATACCGCCAGGGCCGTCGCCTACTGCCTGAAGCACCCGCGCTGGCGTCTGTCCCTGCAAACCCACAAGCTGATCGGGATTCCCTGATGCTCTCTGATGACACGGCTATCGTCCTTTTTTCAGGTGGGCAGGATTCGGCAACCTGTCTTGCCTGGGCGCTCGACCGCTTTGCCCATGTCGAGACTCTCGGTTTCGCCTATGGCCAGCGTCATGCGATTGAGCTGGAATGCCGCGATACCTTGCGCGATGCCATGATGCGCCAGAACCCGCAATGGCGTGAGCGTCTTGGACCGGACCATACGCTTGATCTCTCGGTGCTGGGGCAGATTTCGGAAACGGCCCTGACGCGCGAAGCGGCGATCGAGATGAACGAGAACGGCCTGCCCTCAACCTTCGTGCCGGGGCGCAATCTGCTCTTCCTGAGTTTTGCCGCGACGCTTGGCGTTCGGCGCAACGCACGACACATCGTGACAGGCGTGTGCGAGACTGATTACTCCGGTTATCCTGATTGCCGCGATGACACCATCAAGGCCCTTCAGGTCGCGCTGAATCTGGGCATGGAAACACGCTTTGTGCTGCATACGCCCCTGATGTGGCTCGACAAGGCGGAAACCTGGCGTCTGGCTGAGCGTATCGGGAGTGACGGGCTGGTGGCGCTTATCAATCGTGAGAGCCATAGCTGCTATATGGGCGACCGCGCCCATCTGCATGACTGGGGCTATGGCTGCGGCACCTGCCCTGCCTGTGAGCTTCGTGCCAAGGGATGGGCCAGTTATGTCAGCGCTTGAACTAAGCTTCACACGGCGATTCAGTATGGGGCATCGGCTAATCGCCGGCAGCTCGGAGCGCTGTGCGATCCCCCATGGCCATAATGAATTCGTGACCGTCACGTTGCAGGCTCGGGAACCTGCACGGCTGGACGGCGCGCAGAACATGGTCATCCCGTTTGCTGACGCGAAACGGCGATGGCACGATTTTATCGACACACGCCTCGACCATGCCTTTCAGATTTCTTCATCAGATCCATTGCTGAGCTGGTTTCTTACCAATGAGCCCGCCCGGGCAGACAGGCTGGTCGTGACACCGGGGGATCCGACCACGGAAATGATGGCCGCACTGCTCTATGCAAAGCTGCAGGCCTTCCTGCGTGCTGATGGTGACGTGCTATGCTGCACCAGCCTGTCACTCGAGGAAACACCGACCAACACGGTCTGCCTGACTGGCGGCCCTGAATTCTACCTGCCGGTGACAGAAGCTCCCCCAGAGTCCTGTTGGTGGAACCGTGCGGACGATACGATTTCCGATCTTCTGACGCAGAGCTGACGAGACGCCTGCCCCGTCAGGTCCGAGCCCGCTATATCTGCTCCAGATGGAGCAGGGCAGCACATCGCGCTCCTGGTCGTCCGGAGGTTCACCGGTTACAGTCGGGTCAGGCACCGGCTATCAATGCGTCTGTGACCACTCATGACCGAGCAGCTGCACATGGACACGAAAAGCGCCATGGTCATCGGATTTGATGTCACGTGGTGATGTTACGCCCAGCTTGGCAGGCTCGCTGCTAGCGGGCAGTTCAGTCTGAGGCAGGGTTACCGTCTTGCTCATGACCATCTCCTTCACTGGAACGACAACAAGGGAACGTGGCACCAATCTGGCATTGCCATGAAAGAATGGGGCATGAGCCCATCGATTTGTTCCCGTACCTCGCTAACGCCCAATGCCCTGAGCAGTTCTGAATCGTGGATGAATCGTGGGATTTAATTTCTTGACGTCACGGGGGGCAGATCAAGAAACCAGACATTCGGGACTCGCGCTTCACCAGAAAAACGGGTCTAAACAGAGCCATGAGACTGCGCGTTATTGATCTTGAAACATCCGGGGCTCACCCCACCGCCTCTGAGGTCATCGAGTTCGGCTCGGTCGATCTTGTCCTGCAGGGCGATACATGGCTGATCGAGCCTGTCCACACGCAACTCTTCAAACCGAAAGCGCCGCTGACACCGGAGACACAGGCCGTTCACCATTTGATGGACGAGGATTTTTCCGATGAACTGCCCACGGCCACGCCGGAAACCCTGAGTGCGCTGGTGCGGCGCAATCCCGTGCCGGACATGCTTTGTGCCCATCATATCGCTTTCGAACGGCATTTTCTGACCGACACGATGACGGAAGGTCTGCCCTGGCTCTGTACGCTGCGTATCGGTCAGAAACTCTGGCCCGACGCCCCACGACATACAAACCAGATCCTGCGCTACTGGCTCAAGCTCGATCTGGACCGTGCAAGTGCCTCACCCGCCCACCGGGCAGGACCCGATGCCTATGTCACCGCCCATATCCTGCAACGACAGCTTGCCCTGGCCGACCCCGAGGCGCTGCTGCGGCTCACACAGACGCGCCATATCCGCCGTGGCGCGGCCTTGCGTGCCGGGCGCGATATGCAGCGTCAGGAGCAGCTTTTTACCTGACGCCCCATCGTGATCCAGCACATCAGGCAGCCGCGCCGTATCGTGCTGTTGCCTTGATGGTCAGGCCCAGCACACCCGGCGCCCCAGCCCGGCGCATCCCCAGAGGTAGCCGTGCATTGCCTCCGGTCCAGCGCATCGGGGCCGCTTCGAGCCCGTTCCAGCCCTCGAGGGCAGCATCGCTCAGATGGGTGTCGATCCGGGTCATGCCGCAGCTATCCCAGAAATGGACATCGCCCACCAGCACGCCGAGATGGCGCCTGTCATCCACAAACGGCCCCTCGGCCATATCGGGACGAGCTGCACGTGAGCGTATGCGGACCTCCTCCAGTTCGGACGGGATCTGGAAGATCACCATATCCTCGATTCGCCTGACCGGCTTGATGATCTGTCCATCGACACTCACAAGATGCAGCTCGGCATCTTCATGACCCGACGCACTTCCTTCCTGCAAGGCTTCGGATGACAACAGGCCTGCTCGATCGGCCAGTGAACGGTGCAGGGGCTCGACAAAGCTGCGCTCGACACGCAAGGGAGCAGCTCTCTCGGGTTCTGCAGTAGCCGGAAGCAGCGAAAGGGGGCTGCCTGTGACGTCCGCCCGCGCGACAGGTATCCCTGCCGAAATCGCAGATATTGGCGCCTCATGGGGCTTCAGACCCATGATCTCGCCATGATCGAGAAGGGTCTCGGTCGGCATATTGTTCGACCAGACAATCGCATGGGTCTCGGTACGAAAATGATAGATCTTGAAGCGGGTCCGCGTACGGTCATAGGCAATGCTGTGACCATTGACCAGCATGCGCGCCGGTACCAGAGCCCCCTCTATATAGACGCAGTGCTCGGGCGTAATGAAGAGATCACGATCAGGAACGCCACCGCCCAGAGCCCCGGCCCTAAAGCGGACAGGGTATCCCGCCACATCATCAGAACGCGCCGGGTCAACCAGGATTTCGGCCGAACCGACCCACTCGATCCGACGGATACCGGACCCGCCAGCACCATTCACCGAGACCAGATCACCGACGCGCAATGTCTCAACCGCCCGCTCGCCCTCAGGCGTGCGGATCATGGTACCAGCCAGGAAGCACTTGTCATAGACGAGTTCGGTGCTGCCATCGCTATCGGCTTCCAGATGGAAATCACCCGCCTTGTACGAGCCAGTGAGCGCCGTGGACCAGCTCGTGCCGTCTGAATGGGTAACTGTCAGGATACCGTTGCTGACTGTGATCTTGCCGCCCGGTTTGTACGCCAGCCCCTCGATATCGATACGTCCGCGCCATCCGACGCTCAGATTGGTGAGAACGGCACCGGGTGAGACTGTCAGCAATCCCGCTGCCCCCGTGCTGGACGTCGCGCCAGCCACCACCAGGCCAGCGATGGTCGCCCCGGATGCCACGATCATGGAGCCACCGGCGGAGATGACGGCCTTCTGGACCGTAGCCCCAGAAGACACGTTCTGGGTTCCACCCAAGAGAATGGTCGCGCCGCTGACCACCCCGCCGGAAAGAACGGTTTCCGACCCACCGGACGCGATTGTGGCCCCACTGACTACGCCGCCAGATGACACGACGGCCAGACCGCGGGCAGCGACAAGCTGATTGACGACAAGACCACCCGACAGCGTCAGCCCGGTGCCGCCACTCCCAATCGTCAGGCCACTGATCGTGCCCCCGCTTCCTGCGACAACCGTTCCACCGGCGGAGACAACCGAGCTCGACGCCAGGCCACCCTGCACCAGCTGCACGCCCGCACTGAAAATACCCCGGACTGCCAGAGCACCCGACGAGACAACCTGTGTGCCGCCAAAGATACCGCCGATATCCGTCCCGCCGCTGGCAAGCTGCTCGGTCGAGCCCACCTCGAAAGTCCCGCCGGAAACAACCCCGGATCCGGCAAAGGTCTGGCCCTTGATAGTGAACCCGCCGCCAACAATCGCCTGACCGCCATTGAGCACATGAGGGGCAATCGCACTGGCCTGTGCGCCGTTGTAACCGGACAGGTTACCAACAGCGAGACCAGCGCGTGAGGTGATGGTCGCGCTGATGACCACGCCCTGATTGAGCGCCGCAAACGACCCGCTCTCATAAGCCGTACCGCCGTAAGTCGTGCCATTGGCGGCAGCAGCAACCACGCCACCGGAGAGAACCGTTGCCCCTGATATGGTACCACCCGAGGCGAGATCGACCGCTGGATAATCGGTCCCGCCATTAAGGCCGTAAACAAGATCGCCCGACGTCACCTGACCGCCAGTGACGTAATTGGTCGCCCCGCTGGTGATCGTGGCGCCACTTGTTGTACGGCGGATAGGCAAGGCTGCTCCTTAACAATAATTAATGGATATTAATTAATACTCACCAAAATATGGGAGAATATCCTGATATTTAACGGTAACGGCGCCGTGATAGAGGATTATGTCGTTGCATGACAAGCGATTTCGCATGGTGCGTGCGACATTTCCGCCTGTTTGTTCTGTGTATGAACTATCGCAGGCAGTCTGAATGGGACTCAGCCATATCCACATGGCCATGATAACCAATCGTAATGATTTTTTATTTGAGATCTCGTCCAGAACATTCCGGTCGAGCGACCGCGTCGTGTTCCATCGTGATCAATAAGAATGTTTGCTGTCCGTCATCCTGCTGACCTGGTGCGCAATTGCACGCAGGATACGGTGCCTGATCAAGCCACTGACAGGACGTATGAGAGCCCAATAGAGCGCCATTTGCCGCCGCTCTGCTTCATCCGGGCATGCAATGAGAGTACGGGTTACGAGATATGTCCGGTCTGGTCCGTCAGGGCGAGCCTCAAACTCTAGCAGGAGGCGGGTCAGGCCACACGCCGCCTGCCATGCCTCTGGCGTACACATCCCACTTTCGGAGAGGCCGTAATCCGCACGCCAGAATTGCCCGCTGAGCCCATAACGCAGGAACCTGTCCCCTTCCCGACCGAGAAAGACGAAGCTCTTCTTGCTGAAACGATGAGACTCCCGCCCCCTGAGCACCCTGCCGGGCAGATCGCGCAAGGCGAGGCAAAGCCTGATCAGCCAGTCCTGATCGACTTCAAAGGCCTCGGCGGCATCCAGACAGGATTTTGCATCAGCTTTGATGACACGAGCATGCTCTTCCCGAAAATCCGCATGTCCCAGGGTGGAATTCTCCGTATCCCCGCGCGACCGGTGTGTTCGCAGCCCTGTCATCCAACCCACTCCTGTTTGTGTACGCCCGTTCTGACGGGAGCCTGTATGATCCAGCTGGGAAACAACCGGAACATAAACCCGGAGAGCAGGAGAAAACCATGCGCCGTCTCGAAAACAAAACCGCCGTTATCACCGGGGCAGCCCGCGGCATCGGGCTGGCCATCGCCCGGCATTTTCGTGACGAAGGCTGCACGGTGATCATGACCGATATCGACCGCGAAAACGGCGAGCAATCTGCCGAGGTGCTGTCATGTCGTTTCATACCGCTTGATGTGCGGCGCGAGGCTGACTGGCTTGCGCTCGAAACCTTATGTCCCGCACCTGATATCGTTGTGAATAATGCGGGAATTACCGGTTTCGAGCAGGGCATGGTCGCGCATGACCCCGAACATGCCTCCCTTGCCGACTGGCATGCCGTCCATGCCACCAATGTGGATGGCACCTTTCTGGGGTGTCGTTACGCCCTGCGCCAGATGGGCGGCAGGGGCACAGGCTCTATCATCAACATTTCATCGCGCTCCGGGCTCGTCGGGATACCCGCCGCAGCGGCCTATGCCTCATCCAAGGCCGCCATACGCAACCACAGCAAGACGGTCGCACTCTATGCCGCGCAGAAAGGCTGGGCGATACGCTGCAACTCCGTACACCCGGCTGCCATTCTGACCCCGATATGGGATGCCATGCTGGGAGATGGTCCTGACCGCGAAACGCGTATGGCAGCGCTGGTTGCCGATACGCCACTCAGGCGCTTCGGAACGGTCGATGAGGTGGCTTCACTCTGTGTCATGCTGGCTTCCGATGAATCGGGTTATATAACGGGGTCCGAATTCTCGATTGATGGCGGTCTGCTTGCGGGTTCTGCCGCCCAGCCAAGCTAGGAGCCTCAGAACGTCCAAACGAGATCGCAGGAAAACCACAGCATGGTGGCATCGCCATTCTGCACGATCGGATCGGTTATCGGTGCTTCACGGTTGAAGGGCCTTGTTCCATTCAGGCTATGGTCAACGCGCAGTTCAGGTCTGATGACAAACTTTCTGTACCCTGGATGTCGCTTCATGAAGCCGGGCTCGTAACGCAGGCCTAGGGTTAGATCGCCATAAGTGGTGGGTGGTGCGGCATAGAAGGGATAAGGCTGGTTACGGAGTTGTTTGCCGAATGACGTCGTGCCCGGATAGGCTGCAATCAGCACACCCGTATTATCCCTGAAAACCTCACCGCGCAGATTGAGCCGCCATTGAGGACTGATATCCCATGCCAGATAGGCGGTGCTGCCATAAAGATCGTCGTCCGGCACCTCGTCATGCAGCCATGTCGAGCCAAAGGTGAGCGAAACCGATTTGCTCAAATGATAAGCCAGCAGCAGATCTACATTGTACTGCATCCTTTGGGCTGCCTGATTACCAATACCAGCACTCACCCAGCCTTCGGGCGAGATACGCGGGTCACCATCATGACCCTGCGGCCCGAAACGACCGATAAGATGCCCCTCAAGTCGATCCTTGAGCAGATGGCTGAACGAGACGCCCAGATAACCCTTGGGGCGGTTGTTATTACTGGCCTGACCGAAGGTCGTGGAGTTTCCCGCGTCGATTCCGATGATCGCATCGACATACCGGCTGACATGGCCACTGGCGATGATACCGACTGTCTGGAAGGGTACGATGAAATCGGACGTATAATTAAAGCTATAGAACGGCCGCGACAGGGCAGCCGTCCCCTCGGTGCCCATAAGGCCATAGGATTGTCCGATCTGGAAATCGACGCCCCGGCTGAAAAGCCAGGGCGTGTGCAGATCAACATGCGCCTGCGTAGGTGCCCACTGGTACATCCCGCTCAAAGCCCGGTCACCCATACCGATGGTAACGTCAAAGCGTGAGTCCGAGCCGTACATGGCCTCAGCGACGAATCCGACTCCGTAACCGCCACTGATATCGGCAATATCACGCGAGACTGACCCCAGAATCTGGTTCAGAGTGAGTGTATTGGCTCGATCGAGATAGAACTGGCCGAAATTACGCGCCGAGCGAGTGGCAGGGTTCGCGGCGATACCGCCTTCCACCGTCATGTGCACGCGAACACCGTCCCAGTAGTTTTCATGCTCTGCCGGACGTACCCCCGTGCGGGCCCGATGTGCCCGGGGCGTATCGCGCTGACGGGTTGCAGAAGGCACGATATCCGGCTGCCTTTCCTGTGAGACAGGGGGCGGGGGGACCTGCGAGCCATGCTGTTGCTTCGACGTCTGTGTCATGGCGTAAGCCTGATGCGCTGCACCTTCAGGCACGAGGGCAGCGATCATCAGGCAGTAGGGGGTAATCCGCTTGGCCAGAAACCAGTTCTCTCAGGAATTGGGTTATATTGCACCACATTGCTCATCGCAATCTGCTTGAGACGACACTCACATTCACGTGATTTATTGTTGCCATGACCACCGGAAAATCCCTGCTGAGCACGCCTGCATCTTTTCTAACGGAAATCCTTGCCTCAGTTCGCGCCTTTGCGGTTAACAGCGCAGAGAGGTAGCCTGGATATTCCGGTCGGTTCAGACCCAGACCGGCATATTTCCATCTCATCGCTCCATGTTCTAGACAGGCCGGACCAGCCCATGATCAAGACTGGAGCGCCCGATGCGCTTTATCGAAACGTTCGACCTTCATTCCTTCACTGATTCGAGCATCAGCCTGCTCAGCGCCTTCGTGTTCGGCACCCTGATCGGTGCCGAGCGGCAATACCGACAGCGAACAGCCGGAGTGCGCACCAATGCGCTGGTGGCGCTTGGGGGCGCGGCTTTCGTCGATCTGGCGCAGCGTATTGCCGGCGATGTCGAATCCCTGCGGGTTATTGCCTATGTCGTCTCAGGCATCGGCTTTCTGGGGGCCGGTGCGATCATCAAGGAAGGGGCGAATGTACGCGGCATGAACACGGCCGCCACGCTCTGGTGTTCGGCAGCTGTAGGGGCGTGCGTGGGCAGCGATATGCTGGCAGAAGGGTTCCTGCTTACCTTCTTTATCATCGCAGGCAATACCCTTCTGAGACCGATCGTGAGAGCCATCGATCGTATTCCCTTGCAGGCCAAGACCATGGAGACGGGCTACGCCCTGCGCATCGTCACCTGCGCGCTCGACATCCAGACGATGACGGCCCTGATCAAGGAACGTCTGGAAGAGGCCGATTATACGATCGGCAAACTGGCGCTCAGCGATGAAAAAGACGACCAGACTGCCATCGCCATTTCCCTCATGGTGTCGTCAAACGGCCCCGCTGCGCTGGAACAGCTTGTCGCCAGTCTGATGACTGACAGCCGTGTCACAGCCGCGTCGTGGTCGCTCAACACCGATAACTGAGCGACCACGAGGGGATAAAAACGCTAGAACAGGCAAATTCACACGGCTGTAAGCGGTCCAGCCCGTGACGTTCTCAGGGTGCCGGGGATGGCAGGGTGATCTTGACCACAAGCCAGGGGCGCTGCTCCTGGTTTACCCCATTATGAAAAGCAGGCTGACGCGACCATTGACCGATTGTCGCATAAAGCGCGTTGCCCTGATAAGCCAGACCATCAGGGGCGATCAGTCTCGGGTCATGGGCGACAACAGAAATCGTGCCATCCGGCGCCCTTTGCAGGATACCGTGACGCTCGATATCGGTCAGGAAAAGGCGTCCATCAGGGGCGGTGGCCATGCCATCACCCATGCCTGCCTCGCCCTCATCCTTCACGCTGAACTCGATTTCGGTTTCGGTCGCCCGTGGGTCTGCCAGAACGGCTGTCGGGGCTGAGTAGAGTTCACGGCTGGTCAGAGGCTGCCAGAAAAGCGTTTGCTGATCGGCACTCAGCCCGATCCCGTTGGCGCCTGCCTGGGCCATTGTCGGCTTGTCCGGGTTGTACCGCGAGGCCTTGCCATCGAGCACGGCCATGAAACCATGGCGGGGCATGACCGGCTCTGTATCAGCCAGAAGGCGACGCTGATGGCCGGTGGCGATATCGACCACGATCAGCGCGGGATGCACGGTCAGGGAAGAATCGGTGATGAATGCCGTCCCCCGATCGCCATGCGTCAGATCGATGCGAACATCGTTGGGATGGCTGTCAGAACGCAATGCAGGCGCCGTGAGCGCGATCTCTTCCACAATCCGTCCCGCCACCGGGTCGATATGAAAAAGACGCGCGGCCCCCGGCACAGTGCCCTTCTCTGCCAGAATACCCTCATCCAGCACCCAGAGCTGCCCGCTGGCATCAACGGTCATGCCCAGCGGCGACACAAACCGTCCCTGGCTCTCGGCATCGGGAAAAGGCGTGAGCTGGCCATGACTGTAAAGGGCAAGACGGGGGCCATCATGATCGTGCAGGCTGCGGGGAAAGCCCAGCACCATGCGATGATCGGACAGGATGGCGATGCCGGAGGGCTGGGCATCGTGAAACCGGCCGATGACCGTCACATTGCCGCTGGGCTTGTAGCCAGCGTCGATACTGTCGGCAGGCGCATCGCCCATGCCGGTCATATCCGGCATGGAGGCATCGTCAGCCCCGTATGAAGGCGGCGCAACAAGTGTGGCTGCGAGAGACAGCGCAAGGGTACACAGGGTCAGACGTGTTTTCATATTCCCTCTTCCTGTCCGTCATGAAGGCGATCAGGGCTCTCGCGTCAAACCACAGCAGCGTGACGTTCAGCCCTTGAGCAAGGACATGATCTCAGCACGTAACGCCGCATCACGCTGCCAGGTGCCACGCACAACTGTCGTAACCGTACGACTGCCGACATTGCGTATGCCGCGCATGGCCATGCACATGTGCTCGGCCTCGACCAGCACCATGACTGCCTTGGGTTCGAGAACCTCGATGATGGACGCGGCAATCTGGTCTGTCAGGCGCTCCTGCAACTGGGGACGACGGGCCAGAACATTGACCGTGCGCGCAATCTTGCTCAGCCCGGTCAGACGGCCGCCTTCAGGCAGATAGGCCACATGAGCCTTGCCGAAAAACGGCAGGAGATGGTGCTCGCACATCGAATGAAAGCCGATATCGCGCACGATAACCGCCCCTTCATGCTGGTCCGCCAGAAACTGCTTGTGCAGATGGTCGCGCGGGTCCTCATGCAAGCCACCCAGCACGTCCAGATACATGCGCGCCACACGACCCGGCGTCTCGAACAGCCCTTCCCGGTCAGGATCCTCACCGAGAGCCTCAAGAATTTCGCGCACGGCACCGGCGATGCGTGTCTCGGCATCATCCGGCCTGGCAATCGGTGCGATGGGGCGCTCGCCTCCCTGCCCCTTGTGGCGGGCGGCATCCAGCGCCACGAGATCGGCAGTCGGTTTGGTCATTTCTGGTCCTCGGCAATGCAAGACGGGTCTTCCGCGCAGGGGACAACGTCATCAGCCTCGCGGGGGAGCCTGTCCAACATGTCCGAAACCGAAAGTCCACTGATTTTCTGTTCCGATGCGATTTCTGCAAGGGGAACGAGCACAAAAGCCCGCTGCGCGATACCGGGATGCGGCAGGGTCAGAACGGGATTGCTGATTTCCTGCGCCCCCAGATAAAGCAGATCGACATCCATCGCGCGCTGCCCCCAGCGCACCGAAGGCACGCGCCCGAGACGGGTCTCGATATCCTTGCAGACGCGTAAGAGCGCCATGGCATCGAGACTGCTGCGACCCGTGACGCAAAGATTATAGAAATCGGGCTGCTCAACCCCACCCCATGGCGCCGTGCGATAAAGGCCTGATACTGCCGTGATTTCCAGACCCGGCGTAAGACCAAGCCATGTGACCGCAAGCGCAAGCGCACTCTGCCGATCCCCCATATTGCACCCAAGTGAAAATCCGACCGGCAGGGTTCGCTCTCTGGTTGTCTCGACACTCACCATGCCGAACGGATGGGCGATAGGGGCACCCGGCTTGCTGACCCGCACGGTCAGGCGCGCAATGGTGGGGAAATGCGCCAGCAGATCCTGCGCGATGCGGTCGGCCAGCGTCTCGATCAGCTGCACCGGCTCACCAGCGGCAATCGCCACCACATGGTCGCACAGCGCTGCGTAACAGACTGCGTGACGATAATCGTCATTGGCCGTCGCCTGGGCGGTATCGGCCGTGACAACCAGATCGATCAGGAATTTCTGCCCGAGCCGTGTTTCTTCAGGCAGTACGCCGTGCCGGGCAAAGACCTGTATGCCGTCAAGGCGAATGACCGACTGGGTCATGACAGGGGGGACCTCTCGGGTTGCGGGCGGAAGGTGCCCAGCATTGCAGCAATACGCACCGCATCGACATGCGGGGCCACATCATGAACACGCAAAATGGCCGCGCCCTGTGCCAGACCGCCAAGATTAGCGGCCAGAGTACCCGCCAGACGTTCATTCACGTCGCGGCCAAGCAGGCGACCGAACAGCGATTTGCGCGACAGGCCCAGCAGCACCGGCACGCCATATGTCTCACGCAGGAAACCGATCAGCCGGATACTCTCAAGATTTTGCGGGTCAGTCTTGCCAAACCCGACACCGGGGTCGAGCACGATATGCTCGCGCCTGATGCCGGCACGCAGCGCCTGCATCAGGATGGCATCGAAACAGCGCCGGAGTTCGTCACGCAGGTCCAGTCCGGGGTCGATGGTCTCGCGATTATGCATCAGCACGGCCACTGCCCCGGTTTCGGCCATCACCGACGCCATGGCGGGGTCGCGCTGCATGCCCCATACATCGTTGATCATGACTGCCCCGGCACGCACTGCTTCACGCGCCACACTGGCCTTGTAGGTGTCGATGGACAGGAAACAGGGTTGGTCGCGCAGCGCCAGCATGACAGGGCGTGTGCGCGTGATCTCTTCAGATGCCGGGACAAAAGCCGCGCCGGGCCGTGTGGATTCACCCCCGACATCGATCAGGGCCGCCCCTTCGGCAATCAGCTGGCGCGCATGGTCGATGGCCAGGTCCGGGGCGTCATGCAACCCGCCATCAGAGAACGAATCAGGCGTCGCATTGACGATACCCATGATCAGCGGTTCATGCGCCTCATGCGCGCCCCATATCGCGGCTTTGAGCGCATCGCGCCTGTCCTGCCACTGGGCCTTGTGAACCACGGAGCCGACCGCTTCCATAACATCCATTCATGTCGGGACTGAGGGAACCACGCTCTTAGAGTATGGGAGCGGGCAGGTCCAGAAAAGCGAACCGGCCCCTTCGCCCGCTGTTCTATCCTGCGAGAAGGAGACGCATCATGGCCAACGACCAGTTCGACACCCCCGTATTCGATGGGGAAGACAACAAGCATCATAGCGCCCGCGCCCTTGCAGAGGCGGCCCTGCGCGCCGAGGAGGAAGGCGAACAGGAAAAAGCGGAGCAGCTTTTCCGCCAGGCAGAAGCCGCCGATCCATCAGCGCTCGAGAGCGTCCTGCTTGAACGACGCAGCGAGCACCCCGGCTTCAGCCCACAGCCCGCCTCGAAGGACGAGGAAGTTGCTGCCATGAGCCGCACTATCGAACCCGAGCGTCATGCCCCGCCCCCGGAGGCCATGGACGAGAACTACTGATCACGTAACGCAGGTCAGAATGAGACAGGGCCGATCGGATATCATCCCGACCGGCCCTGACCGCATAAAATGCGCCATCGGTAGGCTCTGTCATGACAGAGCCCTACCATGACAGGATCCTTGGCAACCCTGGAAACTAGTTTCAGGTGATGGCGTGGATCCAGCCATGCGCATCATTGGTCTTGCCGGCCTGGATGTCGGTCAAGGCTTTCTTGATCGCCAGCGAGACCTCACCCGGCGTCTTGCCGTCGCCAAAGACAGCCT
>Ga0157362_1000451_pt1 | contig 13971 bp, 12 predicted proteins | sample AttlaeALBM3_FD_111480 | JGI IMG/M metagenome (GOLD analysis project Ga0157362, IMG submission 111480) | Fungus gardens microbial communities from leaf cutter ant in Ribeirão Preto, State of São Paulo, Brazil - Atta laevigata ALBM3 | ecosystem: Host-associated > Fungi > Mycelium > Unclassified ... | reverse complement strand
ATGGGTTTTATGAAGATTGATGAATGGTATACGACTCGACTCTCTCTAACGGGAGAGAGAGTAGATTAATTATAAAACTAGTAAAATTGTTAATGAGACGTCAGCTTTTATAACTCTAGACGTCATAAATACTTTTTTAAAACTCCTTTTATTAATTCCTCATCTCGTTGTATTCTCTCTCGGGCAACTTTATTTTATGACGAGCACTATACATGCATAAATCACCACATAATCACGAATTGGAGTTTATACAGACTAATTGGTACGTTTTAATGATACATTATATGTATCATAGTATATACAAAAATTTTGACATTTATTTAAATGATCCATTAAAGTCAAAAAAGATTTAAGTTATTGGCGTTCGCGTTAATATTTCTATACTAAAACGATTTATTTCCTGTTAAGGTATAAACTCGGATAATAACGGATAGTAAACTAAAAAAAGACAATTAAGTTTATTGGAAAATTTATTAGTTCAAATCTTTTCTATTTGAAGAAATGTCTTTACAACGATTCGTGTAACACAAAAACTTCTTAAGATCTGCACAGCATTGTCATTTTGCATTCTTACTATAAAATTCTACATATTTATTAATAATGTTTTTTGCTTTTCGTTACTGCAATTGATATCGAATGATTGAATAAAGATTTGCTTACCAGACGATGTTAATCGTCTGCAACCGGCAATGAAAAGAAATAGGTAGAGGAAATTAATAATAAGAGAGACGCGAAAAACAATTTAACGTCTACGAAAAAGAAAGAATATTTCTCTTTCTCTCTTTCTCTTTTACATCTTTTATACAATCCCAATTGCCCTTCGCCATTTCTGATCCTCCTGTCTCGTTCTAAATTACTTCCTCGAGCGCATTGGATCTCGTGAAGATTTATCGGTGAATGTTCGTATATCTCCTGCGAATTTAAAGACAGGTTTTCAAGACGAAACACGCAAGTAAGTGATGCACGTTTCATTACACCGGCGTCACGTAAAAGCGGGAAATGAGACAAGTCGGTCGGGGTGCTCGTATTAGGGCGCGCGCGACGTGTCCTAGGGGATGCCCGCAGGAAGAAGAGAAAGAGGAGGAGGGTACGAGTGACGCGAGGGTGTGCGCAACTACAGAGAAACGCAGGAAAGTGATGAATAATCGTGCGATTTCCTGCAGGGCGGGTGATAGTCTGACTCCCTGACCAGGACGACATTGTTCCAAAAAAAATGCTACGGCTTCCCGTCGCGCCGGTCGGCAGGCTCATAGTGGCAGCTGCCGGCCTCTGGGACGCGTGCGGTTCGTCGTGCGTGTTCTGCTCGCAATGGGAAAAGCAACGCTTTTCACCGTCTCGTGAAAGCTCGGCAGCACACAGCAGGGAATCGACGATTATCCGGCGTAACTTTTTTTTACCTCTGCTATAACTTCTTTTTTACCTCTGGCGCCATTAGTGCAGAAGATATATAGGAGCGAAAACAAGTAGTTATAGCAGAGAATATAGTAACATACATGCAGTAATGTACGCGAGAAGTAAAACGTTATTATAATAAATTTTTTCGCAACCTTTTTTGGCACAAGCTAAATTTTACTCTCTTTCATTTTTTTTCAGTGTATAGATGTGCTTTATATATGCAAAGTTATTATCCTTTGTAACGCAGCTTTTGACCGTTTGGATTATAAACTTGTTTTTCTTGATTGTACTTACTTGTTTCTCTTTCGAAAATAATTAATTAAATGGTTTGCTAAGCAATGGTTGCGAAAGTCTGAGTATTTCGAGATCAAATATTCGCAACATTTAAAGCTTTAATCATCTTCCCCGTATTTACTTCCAATAAGAAAGTTCCTTGTTTTCTTCTTGCGTTTTAGGATCGTTGTATATATATATATATATATTATATGAAAGATTCCTTTCATCATTGTAATTCCAAAAGAGTTGATTCCGATTATATTAGCGAGACGGAACGTGGTTTCCTTCGACAAAGAAGGGATTCGTCAATTCCTTCGCTGTTTTTCGACGAGGAAACTTTCGTATAGGCGGGTCTTTATTAAATCCACGATACCACGGTGGCGAGAATCCTCTTTGTCCGTTTCTTTCGGGAGAACGGGGTGAGAAAGGGGCAGAAGGGCTGCGAAACGCCACCTCCATCCCAACGATTGCCGGGGAATTGAATTACAAAGAAAATTAATTAGACGTCGTGTTACGGAGGACGTTGCGACATCGCGGGTCGTCGTCGCGACTCTAAAGTTCTCGATTCGGTCGACGGGCGAGAGAACTTCTTTTTAAGTCAAGGGATCCCGGTACGGTTTATCGAATTTACCGGAGCGTAATTTGACCCCGTGAAGAGATACACTTTCTACAACGCGGGGATTGGCCACGACGCGCCGCGCCGCTCTCTCGCGTCTGCGGCATCCCGGAAACAGGTCTAGCCTCGCAATTAGCGATAAATCTTGCGACAATCATTTCGACGGGATCGCGATTGCTATCGCGCCAAGCTAAGGAATTCGATCCTAATTCCTACCGCTCTTGCCCCGCCCGTGATAACATCGTCGAGCACGACGCTTTCTAATCTAAGCGTGCGCGCGTTGCAGACAATAATTGCGACGATAATTTCTCCGTAGCGTTAATTCACGGACCGATACTTCGGTAATGCCAATATGCTCGCTGCAATCTGCTTATTATATCATTTTTATATTACGAGAAAGGAGGATTTATTAATGTCTTTAAAATGCATTAAAATTGTTAGCTTTTTCAGCAATTTAAGTTTAAATTTGAAAATTTGAAGAATTGATCTAATACTCTCGCATAAAATACTCTCATTTGTAACTTGCATGATGATTTCTGTTATTTGCACTACACTGATTTAATACAGCACATTATAGGCTGCTTCAAGTATCTAAATGCAGTAGCATAATATAATCAACTTTGACAATTAAATAATTTGTATTCTGTTAAATAATATGACAGTATTATTATTAGATATTTAATCGTTTAAAAAATTGGTACTTATATGTTTTTACATTTGATTTTGTTGATTTTGCGTATAGCAGCTTTTAGTACACACTAATCTGTGTAATGCAAATGATTGAATTCGTTAGTACAGATTCATGTATTTTTCCTTTCTTTCAAAAGTAATACAAGCCAAAAAATTAAATTTTTTAGAAAAGAGAAAAAACTATTTCTTTATTTGATAGGAAATTATTGCTTAATCAAATATTATTTATTTTTTTATTTTTTTTTTAGAGTATATTCTTAATTTGATCATTTTCGTCTCACAACTACTATAAAATACTATTCTTTTTTTATTGTAATGATATTTTTAACTACCTTTTTTGTATGAATTGTGATTTTTTATGAAATTAAATTTATTTTCGATAATTAATTGATAATAACTCGAAAATCGTTTTCTGTGTTGTGTTACTTTTAAAGTAAAGAAGTAATAAATAAAATCCGATTGTTCTTAAAAATGTTAAAATTTCTGAACACCGAAATTAAAGTCATAATTAATTGTCAATAAATTAAATGTACCGCAGCGAATTACAGCAATTATTCCTATAATGTAGTTCTTTATGTAAAGTTATCAGCTTTAGGAGGTACAGGATTATCCAGCGGCAAAAAACTTCTCGGAGAGAAGGATAGTCGTCTCCGCCTCGGCGATCAATTGGGTTGAGTTTAGAGACAGAGAATTAATTACTGGCTGCAGACTGGCCGACATATGGTTCCGTGTTCACATCCTGTCACTGCGCTACTTTTGAGGGAAAAATTGGGCTGACACCGCCGGTTGGCGTTTGTGTAAAAGACGCTATTAGTTACTAGGAAAATGCTGTTACGTTCGAGACACATGTACGGCAACGTGCGACATACAAGCAGCTGTTCAATCTTAACGAATGCACGTTTTTGTTGACTGGTAATAAAAGAGATATTTTTAAATTTCCTCCGTGATTTTTCGTTGTGATTTCGTTCGCTCGCAGCTTGAATCAATGTCCTTCGCGTATTCATGGATAAAAACATTTTTTTTTTTAACTAGAATTTGAACTAGATTTAATGGGCGGTTGCTATTAACAATGCAACTCATTCCGCATTCGTAACACATTTTCTAATAAATAGACCTCGAAATTTAAGAAACGTTTAAAAATATGATAATTTTTTTATAAATAACTATGTACAATTTATAACGCTAATTCCCAATTGTTTTTTTATTATTTGTATATAGTTATTATTTTGGGAATTTTGTCTATTGTTAATTCCCGAAATTTTAATTTTGACAGAAGTGAAGATTCTCTACGGATTTAAAAGAAAATACCGTCTTTAACTTTTAAATACATGCATAATAAATTTTCTACATTGTATGATATACTGTATATACTATATATATTTTTTTAAATTAAATCTCGGAATTTTAACTTTGATAAACGAGAAATCTTCTCTACAAATTCAATAGAGAATATCATCTTGTTTCCGCTCTTAAATACGTGCGTATATAATAAGTTTTCTGCAACATTTTGTCGAGTACACCATATGCTGCAAAATTTTATGTTTTAATAAAACAGCAAGCTAAACAAAATTACACCAAATATTTAAATTACATGTATCAAAAAAGATATTAAAAAAGAGAGTAACACGTCTACGAGTTCTTCTTTCGCGCAATACTCAAGTCCGAATTTCTTGCTTTCGAAAATCAGCTCGGATGAAAAGTATTTCTGTAAGATTCGACGGTCGGAGGATGATTTATTTACAGAAAACTGTTAAAATGGAAGGCGGCGCCAGCTTCGAGCAGCTGTCTGTCGTCAGTGACGGAGCAGCAGATCATATTTCGAGCGGCCGTCGAGAAGGCGGTCCGGCGAAACTTCGATCCGTCGACAACGACGACGACAACGACGACGATGACGACGACGACGACGACGACGACGACGACGACGACGACGACGATGACGGCGGCGATGCGAAAGTGGGTGTTTAATATCGCGTTAATATAATCGTCCGAAAATAGGAAAAGTTTCCGACGTGCCGCGCAAGGACCGTCGTTCTCGTTGCTTCAGCATTGCCCGTAGTTAAGCTGCAAAGAAAATTAATTAGGCGCCAACGTGGCACCCGACGCGGGTTATCTTCCTCTCCTTCCTTCTCCTACCACCGCTCATGGTACGCGCGCCACGCGTTTACATATTATATATACGCTAATAAGTACGCGCTCTTACATAAACACAGTACATGCATACGCGTCCGCGATGTATACACCACACGGAGGGAATATTCGCGTAAGTATTTACGCCTATATATGTACAATATCCCCTGCCGTACCACATCGCTGTATACACAGCATAATGCTTAGCGGTGAAACGCGTCTATCCAGAATCTTGAAGGGCTTCAATAATATCTGGAAGCTACTTCCAAAGTCTTGGCGAAGTTCTAGCAGTTTACGATACGTGCTGGGGGCGACGTTAGGTATCCGCCCAATCCACTTACCCTCTCCTCTCTGCCGTCGTATCCCGAAAGTCTCGGGCGCTTGTGGGTTAGGGTGAAGGAGAACCAGAAGAAGACGCTGGAAGAGAGAAGAGGAGAGGGAGCCCATCATTTCTCCTTCTCTCTTACAGTGTCCATAAATTATCACTTGGCGAATACGACACACGCTCTGGTAACTTCAACTTTTCTGCTTAATCGGGTAAAACGACGCGTCTTGCCAATCGTATGATTAGGCTTGGTTACGCGGATCAACGATGATCAACGGTGCCGCGATCGAGATAACGCCGCTGCTCACCGGCCAAATACTTGGCGTGATCTCTCCATTCCCGACCTCGCCATGCCACGCCACGTCATGCCACGCCTCGTTCGCTCTGCGATATATGTTGGATAGTAAATTTTTTACGGCGTCCGTGGAATCGGTCCTCCGTGACGTTCGCTTCTCGACGTCGAGAAAATCACCGGCACGGCGCCGACCGACCGTCGGAATAATTTATTGGAAAACAATTGAATCTCTTCGAGACAGACAGCGGGATAGCATTGCTTAGACGCGTCTATTTACGGGAAGATATTTTCTGGGAACATGGCCCGAAGAATGCCCGATATAATTGTGCATTGAGTGAATAATTGCTCGCTGCGTTGTACTTGGTGCGGTAATTAGTCGGGCTCATAATTGCTGCGAAATCAATTCTCTTTCTCTCGCAAGCGCCACGAGAAGAATGCTTATTAAATTAATGGTAGACTCTGTGGGAATTTAAGTAATAATCGTTTTATTTCTAATGAGGTCACAATATGGAGATTGCAGTCTTTTGTGTGATATAAGTATATGAATTCTCTTTCCAATTTTCTATCTTCACTTAATAAATATGTACTTTGATAAGAAAATCAGTTTAATCGATTAAAATTAGCTTAATTGGTCAATATAATTCTGAAATTTGATATGTATTTATATTAATTCGGCATTACCTCTGTAGAAAGTTCGCATACACAATATTATTGTCATGTGAATACCGAATAATTAATATTATATCATAATCAACTATATATTACAACCGAAATGATTTATATATTTGATTAAGTTTACAATTTACATTTGATTTAGTTTTAGCCGTCTCTCTGTTAAAATGCCGGACTTCATTCTGCCGCCGGAAATTTTAACGAGAATTTTTATTAACGCGGTAATTCTCGTGCCTGAACACGTAATAACCGGGCCGAAAAAAATACTGTCGCGAATAAGGCGCAAAATTGACATGTAAATTACGAATATATTAACAACGCTACATCGGAAATATTCGAATGTAACGCATTTGGCAAAACACATTCTTGCCTATATGCGTTTTACGACACTTCAGCAAGGAGTGTGAAAATTGACACTTTCGCGAGTAATTTTGTTAGACGTTACCTTCAACGTTAATGCCAAATCCGATATCCAACAAAGTTATATTTATAGACTTAAGGACTTAGCGCACACGCATGTTAAGTATTAATTTAATAATTTTCACAGAAAACGGATTTGAATATTCAGGCGTTCGTGAAACGACATATTATCGTTTTACTTCGCTTCATGTATTAAGCAGGGATCATCTTTAAAGCAGCAGAACATTATTAAATAGTTACGTCTGCGTTCTATAGAATACTGCATTGCTTGATTTTGCATTATTTATAAGCCGTGCGTACGTAGAGAACGTGATCAAGGCGATCCATCATTGGTGTGATAATTGAGCCTTAAACTGGTGAAATATATTCCACCCGTAGTATCCGGTTGGCCTCGAGAGGCCGACACTCCTACATCCTAATAGTATACCTGTCCCATACATTTCGGTTTACAACATAATCCCCGCGAACTGGGGACGAGGGGAAGGAAAATTTATACACCGTATGTTGATTATCAATCGGACCATCGGCGGTATCGTCCATAGGTGGTATCTAACGACCGCGGTCGTGCCGGGTGTGATTCAAAAAATTGGGAAAGAATCTAAAGTTTTACGACGCGCTACACGACTGTCCACTTTAATGCCTCGGGGAATCCGCGATGGAACGATTTTATGGTCGTTCCACGTATCTATTCACGCCAGTTTCCCTCCCGAATGTCGGGCGTACTTTCAGTTTACAGGCGTTTACGCTCTATTGGAAACGCAAGGACGACGAGATTGAACCGGAACATTGATTCACGCAGATCCGCGAAGGGAGTCTCAAAATCTCGTTACGCCGTTTTGATCGCGTTGCAGAAGCAACTGAGCGTCTTCTTTCGGTGCCGGAAGTTAAAAGGGGGAGAAAAAAAGTAAAGAGAAGATGGCGACAGCGAAACTCCCTCACGCGCGCCGTACCGCAAACCACGAGGATCTTTTGCATGTCCTATCAAATTGCACGCGGCTCTGATATAAGGAACGCGATGCACGACTTTATCGTACATTGCCACACGAGTAGAAAATGCTACTGACTTGGCGAGACTCGAGGCAGTTTCAAAATTCTGCGGCTATCCAACTACACGCGCCGCGAGAGAAACACGCGTTGCACCTCGTATGGCGCACTGCGTCGGTAGAATACTGTAGAATGCTGTAGAATAAAGGAAATAAACGACGCACATTTTGTAAATCTGTAGAATGCAACACATGCAAATTTTTCTTACGACAGGATACAACCGTGTGTCTCTCCTCTCTTAGTGTTTTTTCTAATTTAAATTATTTTTGCTCATTTAGAATTTTTTTTAAATATTATTTAATTTCTAATGTAAAAGATGTTTCAATAAGATATAAAATTATTAAATTAATACATCTTTATGCAATACATATATATTTTTCTTACAACCGCGTGTCTTTCCTTTCTTAGTGCTTTTTCTAATAATTTAAATTAGTGCACGTTATCTAGCTAAGCTCGAATAGCTCTCTATGATATATTTTTGATTTGTTATTCACTGGAGCTTATTTTAATACATTAAATTGCTAATAAGTCAAATTATTTTTTTCATTTAGAATTTTTAAGATATTCGATTCTTAATGTAAAAACGTATTTTAATAAAACGTAAAACTATTAAATTAATACACATTTATTTTAAAATTGATGATCATCCGTTTATCCGAATATCCGAATATCTTGATCCGTAATATTCTATCTAAATATTCGGATATAGGATCTGGATAATATCACTATCAGAATAACCGGATACCCAGATATCTATAGATTCAGGTGAAATCGTCAACCCTAATTAGAATATTCTGCGGATTCCCGGATATCAAGATTCGGATATTCAGATAAATGGATAATCGTTAACTGTAATTTATAACAAAAAAGATTAAAAAATATTTAGAATAATAATAATAACTGTAGATGGAAGAGGATTACAAATATTAAAAGCTATAAATAATGAATAAACAGTAAAAGGCGAAACGATAGCGATAAATCTGAAAATAAAAATGCAATGAAATTTATGAATGAAAAACAAAAGAACATGTGATATGACAGGTGAAATGAATAATAATATTCAGATTGAAAGAGGAAAATAGAAAGATTTGATCATTGTATACTAAATTCATAAAAAGTTTGAATATAATGGAGCACATTAATTTTAACGTACGCTCGATTTATAAACGGAAATTATCAAATAAAATTCGAGAGAGGATATAGTTTTTTATTCAATATCTCATTGTGAAATCGCAAAAAAAATGCAAACTTGTTTCCTGCACTGCTTGCTGCAATCATGACGGCGCATATTTTACGAAAGGAGAGAGTCACGTCATCACGCTTAATTTAAAACTACGATTAACATGTTGCGCCGATATCTGTTCTCTTTTGCGAATCGTAAATTACGTTTAAGCGGACACGCGCCGCCGCTCTTGCGATCTCCGTTGACATGTCGCGATTCATCCGTTCTCCGACGAGGACACTCTCGTCCGAAGACGAGGGTCCTCGTAACTGCGTGGGACACTCGGACGCCTCTCCGCCTCTTCGATGTTAACGCTGGAAAAATTACGAAACTCGTTAACTCGGAGGGAAAAAGATTGAGAAGGTCGGCAGTAAACGAGTTGCCAGCAGGGTGATCTGGAATAGGAACCTGGGCGTAGAAACAACGATCGAATCTCGTTCGCTGTCAACCGGCAACGGACGGTAACATTAGAGAAAAAACAAATATCAGGCAACAAAGGACTGATAGAGAAAGGGACAGCGGGATGGGGGAGGGGGGAAGTGGGGACGGGCAGATACCGTGAGAGAGAAAGAGAAGAGACAAGAGGGGACCGGAACCCTTCGGCCCACGCAGGTGTCCTCCGCCTACCTCGGGCAACCAACGGCAACGAATGCCAATGTCAGGGCGACGTTTCAACCGAAAACACGATTTAGGGTGGAATAATCCGTTCAGTAAAGCCGAACGTTGTTGCCACGTGCACAGACGGCCCTGACGAAGCCGGGCTCGTGCATCGGCTATGCGAGATCGAATTTAATTTAAAGCGCGCCCACCACTTTATAAATAGAATTTCGCTGTGTACAAATCGGAATTTGCAGCACAACCGTTGGTTCTACAAAGCGCAAGCGAAAAACGGCGCGAACCGGTCGTAAAGATTGGACCTACGTTGACGTGTGTGGCTGTGCGCCCACACGATGGCGAATGGTCGGGTAACGCGATGTCGATTAACATGGCGCTTCCCGGCGAAAGTTAAATATCGTTTTTCACTCCGCCACAAATTGAAAAATGCGTCCCAATACGATTGTATTTCGTTTTGCTACGGAGCGCAAATGGCAATAAGCGAAACAAATTAATCTATAAGTAACCTTTCAGACCAGTTATAAAACGCAACAGTCTGCGTACACGAGTGTGTATGACTGTGTATATTGACCTACAGAAACGTTTCATTTATTCAGTTTTATTGGATTGACCTGTTTTTGCACACGTAACCCTTTTACCGGTTACAAAGTTTTTTTTTTGCATAATTAATTGTACAATTATTTTCCAATGGAAAAACCGGTCGAAACTTCCACGAGCTCTTCTTTTTCAGATATTATTTGCGTTTCAATTATTAAATGTTTTACGTAAGAGATGATTTCAAATAAAAAATATACACACGCATGCACATTATTTATTCACCTTTTCGCATTTTTGAAATTGTTAATAAAAAGAATTGTTAACTTTATTTTACAACCACGTCTTTAGTTCATCGAAGAGCTCGTCTTCAGATTGGAATTTCTTAAAAAATCTTAAAAAATTTCTTCTTCTTCAATCGTTGTTTTATACAACAGCCGTCATAGAAACAGTGTGTCGCCAGGAACCGATCAATGGAGCGACTCCTTTTACGACGTTTGAGTCAGACGAGAGAGCGAGCGGACGGTGAAATTTTCCTGGGATTCTGTGGCATAAAAGTTGACCTTACAGAATAACCTCGCGTTACTCGTAAAATGAATACAGAAAGGGCGCGCGTGTGCATCAGAATGAAATTGAGTCGTCGCGTCGTGTGGCGGAAACGTGGAAGCGCTGCTAAAATATCGAGGAATTTTCGCCCACTCTCATGTTCTCCTACATTATTACGTATGCAACGATAGAAATCGAGAATAGAGGCGAAAAATAATCAAAACAAAAGGAAAGACGTTAAAGTATCTACATTCGCGTAAGTGATTCATTCATTCCGTTCAAATAATTCCAGAACGCTTAGCGATTCCACAAACAAGTGTACATGCATTGCGCGATTAATTTATTTTTACGGAACAAATTGTAATTCTGTGCGCGTGTATATACGTATATTGACGAATAAAAGAGCGAATTTATCTATCGAAATCACAAACAAAATAATATTAATTCTTCGAACTATTTGATAGATGATTGATCCAAATTCTATTATGGTTCAATTTATATATAATATATTTGTCAGCGAGTGTTTACACAAAAAGAACGATTTAGCTGAAATATATCTAAAAATTCAATAAAACTATGTACATACAGAAAATAATTTTGTTGGGTTATCAAAATTGTGTGCAACACTCAAATATAATGAGCAACGCTGCGAAAATATTTTGACATTTTAGTAACCAGCTAGTCCTAAATTATTTTAATGATCTAACACAATTTATTTTCTGATATCTAGCTAAATTTTTAGATACTTTGGCAAAACTGTTCTGTCTCTAGGAAATTACAATAATTTCATAGAAAATTGATTGCCATTAGGAGATATATCTTTCCAAAAACTGGAGAAGTACAATCGCGTATGGGATGTTCAAGCTGATTGCTCAAATTTTTTGCAACATTACTCATTATGACAACATTGTTCAATGTTTCTTACATAATTATTTTTACGATTCAATATAATTATTTTCGAATTTGTGTCTAGTTAAATTTTTTAAATATTTATTTCAGCAAAATCGTTCTCTTTTCGTGTATTTGATAGTTGCTTTCTCCCGCATCATGTCATTCATAACTTGGCAAATTTATAGTTAAGAATCATCTTTTTATATACTTTTGTATTCTCAGAGAGAAGCTGCACCTTCCGCATCTCAGTGAATACTTGTTTAAACGTCGTTCAACATGCACTGTTCCCACGTTCTTGCAACGGTTCCCCATCTGCCGCCCGTCCGGAATAAATTTAATCGAAGAAAAAAGGAGAAAGCAAATGCATTGGTAGATACGCGCGCCTCGAAGAAAAGAATACATGAGTGCAACACGAAAAGAATACACGCGCTTAACGCGCACAAAGGACGTAACGCGATCGCGCTTATTACGTGGAAAAACTACGCGCGAGTCCGTGCGGACCCCGAGATACCTGCCAGGAACCGTTTTCTAGACAATGCCTGGAGAAGAGGAGGCGAACAAAAGCGCGCGAGCGCGAGCGACGGAAAGTTCTTTTAAGCACATTTATACCGCCTCTTCGGAACTTTTGATGCGCCCTGGGGTGCTCTCGGGGCACGGGCACGACTCGTCGCGTCTCCTCACGATGTCGTACCCCGCCAGGACCCAGTTGCTGTTTTTTGATTCCGCTCTCGTCCTCGACGCACGTCCGTGATAGCATTAGAACGACTCAGGCGAAGTGACTCCGAAGCTGGGAACTCGCCATACCCCAGAGACTGACTACGGGAGTGTAGTCGCGGATGGCTACTCGGGGGAGCATGGCAGTTTGAAAGTCTGCTACCGTGACTTTGTTGCATACATTTTGCTGTTATTTCGCTTGAATTTCAAACGATGTATTCGTGATGAATGCACATCGGTACTTAGAACTTGGAATCGTGCAGCGTGAGTAATTTAAAGGGCTGGATTGTCAGTCAGGAGAACAACACGTGAGGCTCATAATAGAAAATTAATTCACAGCCTTATGGCAGAATTCAAATTCACGGGTGTGAATAAATACGCGCACGGTGAAACGATAGGCGACGCGAATTATCGATGGATTGAACAAAGAGACAGATTGTAGATTCAGTTTGAGAATCCTCGATATGAAAGCAGCTCACAGATTAAAGCGAAAGACCATCTTGAAACAAAAGTAACGCATATAAATTTAAGTTTATATATTCTTTAGAATAAATCCCAATGTTATTGTATAATACATGATGTGCCATAGTATTTAGTATGAAGTCGATGTCTAAAATCGTTTTACTTTAAATTTAAGAATTTTTTATTTGAGAGTAAAATATTTCTATTATAACAAATATGATTGTCTCTGTATCGATCCCATTTATGATAAATTGAAGAGCAATAACATTAGATCTCCAGAAATCTTTTCTATGTGTACAATCTGTCATATTTTATAAAATCAAATATGAACGCAAGTGGACTTTGCAAGTGAAGAGTTAACAGAAGATCACTGCTCCGATATGTACGATAGTGAATTGTAATGGAGGAAATAAATTCCTTCTGCTCTCGCTACGATCCACTGCATGTGATCCAAAATAGATAATCCATTGGAATATTTACGTCGAATCTAAATCCGAACGGTGGCGATCTTTATGGAGGAAAGGTAAAAAATTCAGCCGCGATCCGAGATTCAAAGAGAACCAAATTCGACGGGAAAACCCTTGCGCCGAAAGTGGAAAATTGTCGGTATCTCTATGTCTTGTTCTCTCTCTCGTAGTCTCGTTCCGATGCGGGCGTTGAACACGAGCGTTGAACGCGTCCTCGACATAGTACTCTCACAACATACCGCGGCTGGCGGCTGCTCTCATCGTACGCGCATACGCGCGTACGCGCGTATGTACGCGCGCGGGCGCATGTTTCGGGGTGGCAAATGCATAATACATGATCGCGGCGCGCTGTAGGCGGTCGTGTTTAAGGATGTGTGTACGAAACGAGGAGGAATATAACGTCCAGAGCTTCCTTTTAGAGGAAAATGAGATTAGAGATTGGCATGTGTGCGCGGAACGCTCGGCGCGAGAACACCTCTCTGCGCGGGCGTGCGTTCTCTCGCAATTTTCTTCGGGAAACGAACCTCACGCGGGATTCACCGTAAAAAGGAGGAAAAAATGAGGGGACTCGTCTTTCAGCATCGTTTCTTCCTTTACCGTCTCGTCCTCGCTCTTTCTCTCCCTCTCTCTCTCTCTCTCTCTCTCTCTCTCTCTCTCTCT
>Ga0157362_1000450_pt1 | contig 13982 bp, 8 predicted proteins | sample AttlaeALBM3_FD_111480 | JGI IMG/M metagenome (GOLD analysis project Ga0157362, IMG submission 111480) | Fungus gardens microbial communities from leaf cutter ant in Ribeirão Preto, State of São Paulo, Brazil - Atta laevigata ALBM3 | ecosystem: Host-associated > Fungi > Mycelium > Unclassified ... | reverse complement strand
TAATTATTATTATAGAAATATAATAAAAAGTATAATTATAATATTAATATAATAAAAATCAACGCAATCATCCGTTAAATTATTAAATGTATGTCCGTAAGGAATAATCTTTATTTATCAGCAAAATCTTGTTAGTGTGAAAGTTAAGGAGATGAAACTGGCAATAAAATCGATAACATAATATTTCATAAATCTTGTTTGGTCCGTATTTCCTCAGAGAGGCAGTGGCTGTGCCCATCTTGGATACGAAAATTGCAAGGCGCGGATTTCAGGATCGGCTCGCGACAAAGAGTCCTTTGCGGATCTCGCGGGGCCGAGTAAAGAAAGAGTAGGATAGCGAGAGAGGAAGATGCGGGCTTTAAGCGAAGGCGTTGCCGTGGAAAATGAAGCTTCCTAGTGAGATTTCCTTCCTCAGATCTTAGTATTGAGAAAGGAGACACAAACGGTCGGATAGCAAGGGCGGATAGAAAGATGTGATAGCAAAGCTATGAGCAAGAGAAGAGAAGTGGTTTGCTCGGTATGTGAGAGCGGGAATCAGGTTGACGATATTAGTCCGATTATACGCCCTCCGATCCACAATTTTCCGAATCACCAGCATCACGCGCGCCATTAGCTCTTCGTGCTTTTTTGCTGCTCGAATAAACGTTTTCCATCCCTGCTAAGATGAGGATCCTCACCTCCACCCTCCCGTTTCTCGTTTCTGCTCGTCTTCGTCCATCACGAACATGATATGTGATCCTACGTTAATGTATGTATTTCAAAATCGCCGTGTGGTCTTGTATATAAAACTGAGACCGTACGACTCAATAAATATTTTTGTTAAAAATATAAAGACTAAAATATAAGGAGAAGTAGGAGTCGGCGCGGTAATCGGTGCGGAAGTACAATAATGGAAATATTTCCATTTTTAATGTAAAGTGTAAAATATAAAAAGTTGGTATAAAATCCGATTTTATATTTTATACTTTACATTAAAAATGTACATATAAACATCTCCATACTTGCACACTGATTACTGCGCCGATTCTTACTACACCTAATATTTTAGTCTTTATATTGTTAAACATCAAGGAATTCTTCGATTAATTGTTATTCTTATTATTTTTGTTAAAAATTAAAAGAGAAAGATGTTCTTCAGAGAGAGTTCAAATACTAATAACAATACATTATATTTTCACATTCAACCTGTTAATTTTTTATATTAAGTTTTTAGCATCAAATCCACTAATCCACTAAATAGAATTAAGAATAAAGCAAATTAGAATTTAGATGATATTAAATAATTCATAATAATTTTTTGTTAAATGTATTTATATATTTCCGCTTATCTCACTAAGCGTTTTCCTCTCGCATATTGCACGTTATACATAATGCATTATGATCAACTTGTGGAATACACCATTTCTTCACTGTCACGATTTTGCATTAGAATGTTTTGCGGTGCATATTACAGAGTACTGCTTTCCGCGGGACAAATAAGAATTCTTTTTAATTTAATCGCTCGGCGAAGTTGTTACGCTGTGATTCCGACGAAGCTATGTTTGAAGCTGTTTGCAAACGAAACAATCTTCCGATTTCATTGTGCAGTTCGCGCGTTCCCCTCCGGACATATTTTAATTCTACGGAGTGCATCCAAGAGATTAAATTTCGCATGTTAGTCTGGCGTGCGTCGCACGGGTTGCGGAAATTTCTAAACAGAACGGATAGCAAAAGCAAACGCAGCACTCCGAGGCTCCTGAATTCATTTCGAGGGTGTATATATATGTATACACGCGCCACAGAAGAAGACATTACCGTGGAGATTACCCCGGGGAGGGCGGTCATCGTTGGAATTTTATGCAACGTCAGTGCGAGACGCTCGACCCTTCATCAGCGAGTTCCGTTAGTACGTTCCTACGATCAGTTCACAACCACGGAATGGACCCGATCATTCAAGTTGTTCATAATTCTCCGAAGTCTAGCATGCTCATCCATCATCAGTCTATCACATGTAATCGAAATAATGAGCAAGAAAGTTAGTGCTATATATATTATGTAGCCACGTTATATAAAAAGATATGCCAAAATAAGGTTTCACTTTAGATTTTATATAGAATTAATTTAACACAGATTTATATTTTCAATTTTTTTTCTTTACTAGACCATAAAAGAAAGAGTTATTCAAAGATTCATGGTATACAATATAGATATAGATACATAAAAGATCTGTTCTTTTTGACTGAACTTTTGAACCAATTCATGTTTCTTTTTCTTTTTTCCTCCTGAAGAAAAAAGGAAGATAGACGAACTGGTACAAAAGTTCAGCTATTATAAAAACAGGCCTTTTATTGATGTGTACAGATAATATATACATGTACCTGAAAAATACGGTCTTATGTAATGATACTTTCAACTTTTTTACAATCTTCATTTCTCATGTAAGGTCTCTAAATATATCGGAAATGCAATTTTTGTCGAATGTCATCTCAACCGATGTTCTGTCATAGCAAATAGAAGGAGATAAATCGACCGCACGTATTTGGTCTTTTTAGAGACTTCAATCCCCACGCTTCGTATTTATCGATATCCGCAAACAGCTCTGATGCAGTTAATGGCCACAACATCGAGAAATAGCGGGAAATCATTTTAGTGGTGATACGTATTCACGAACGATGTTGCTATCTTTCGCTCAGCATTTCCCGTGATGATGATCTCCATCGAGACTTATCAAGGCAAAAGATAGAGAATTATACACGACTTGCCACCAACTATTGACATATGCCACTTTTACTAAATATCTGCTTACCCGATCGAAGAATTAGCGAATTGAGAGGCGACTCGTCTAAATGAACAAGAAATGTTCTCTTGCGAATTATTTATATTGTATAACTTCCATTCGGATTCTGATTATCAATCCGCCATATCGTCAAATGGGAATTGTTAATCGATAAAAAGGAATATATAAGCGCATTCTCGATATCGGTCAATAACTTGTACTTTGGGTTTCTTGACTAGTCCAATATAATGTCTGAACTTTGTTAACACTTATGGCACTACTAAGACTTCCAGAATCACGCTCGTATTTACAGCACCTGGTATTAACGATATAATTTCGAAACTAATTACGATCGGTGAACGAACGAAGAAACGCGAACGGACGGTTCTCTAGAAAATTAAACTACGGCGCGTCGCCTCACCTAATTAAGAAATCCGTCCACATCTTCGCCTTTCAAGATCGAGCGGCGTAACCAAGGTACGATAAGGTGAAAGTCTCAACGGTAGAAAGAGAAAAAGACCGTAAAGGAAGGCCGAAACGGTAAGAACCGTAATTAAATCGGAGCGAAATCCCGCGGAATAATTAATTGGAGAGCTCCTAAAGTATACCAGGCGCGTCGGTGGACGCGTAACGTCGTTAGCCAAGGGCCTTTCGAGGGTCGTAAACCCCGCAGGCGGCCCTTTGGCGATTCAGGCATTCCCCTTTTCATTTTGAAGAGGGGACACGCTAAGAGCGAAATGGAACAAGAAAGGGTGCCAGTTTTGCTCTTCTAGCTCTCCGGAAAACAAAATTATTCCGAACTCGTATCCGGAAACCGTCCAGATTGTTTACTCACCCCTATCATCGTGTTTTGTGTCTTCGTTTTGTGCCATTGTATCGTTAATTTTGTATCAAATATTACTCTCTCTCTCTCTCTCTCTTTCTCTCTCTCTCTCTCTCTCTCTCTCTCTCTCTCTCTCTCTCTATTATTAGATCATAACATAAATTATACGAGAAATAATATATTTTGCATTTGTATCTGTAAGATATTTAATCTCATATTATTTCTACATTTTTAGATTTTTTTCAGACAAAATGTATATTACAGAATAAATTCAAAATTGGCAGAGCGGAATATATCTCATTAATAATTTGCTGATCTCGTTTGCAAATTTGTTAGATATAGCTTAACGTTTTATTTAAGCGCTTTAATTATGCGTAGGCACGTAACGATTGAATTCAATAAATGTATTTTCACATATGTAAAATAATTATAAGCTGGAGATATTTGATATTCAATTTAATTTAGCATTTTCGTAATACGTAATATTTATAAAGAAAGAAATTCCATGTGCGTTTTGATTATTATACTCTTCTCTTTCTCATCACAACATTCAACTAAATTATAATAAAATACAAATATAATATGCTGCTGTCAACGAGGATAATTAAAATTCCTTAAATACCGTTTCCACAGATATTACCATATTCCATCCACTTGTCCCTTCAATTAATGTCTATAATTAACTGAGCGTCTGTCTGACCACGAATCTCGACTGTGAAACTGCAATCGAGTGCCCCGGACATATTAACCAAGCCGTGAAGCGACACGACGTACCCAGACTGCGTCTCGAAACCGCGGGGTTGTATTCCTCGGAGTATATCCCTCGCCGAGAGGGCGACCGCGCCGTTGTCCATACCCGACTGTTCTCAAGCAGAACGTCACACGCGTGTCGACGAGATTCGTGCGGCTGGCCGGAATGTGAAGCGCTTGTGGTCATTTCGCGAACATCCTATCGTCCTCGCGGAACGAGATTCTTGGCGCGGGTCCAGCTGCTACTAATTAAGGGAGAGAAAAGATAATGCGCTCGCGAAAAGTGATTCTCGTGAATGGTTAATGACCAACGAGTCAGCCCTTTCGACGTCGCTCGTTTCACCGTTTCACTGTCTCATTAAAGACACCGTGATCATTCTCGCCTTCTGCAAGAAGGATTTCCATATTTTCTCTTCTTTCAATTGGCTATTGTGCATTAATAATCTCGTCTCTAGTGGTAACTAAGTGTGATTAATTTATCTTGCAACTGAAGTAAATTTAATAAATAAACAACTTTACTATACGTTCCAATGTATAATTTACGTAATTGTGAACGGCATTTTCTCGAAATAATATTAACTGTTATTGCAGAAATACAAATCGAAATAGGTTGAATAGTTAGAAAAATAATCGACTTTTATGCTTTCAAGTTTTAAGAACAAGTATTTATATGTGCATAGCAATTAAAATCGATGATTAAGTACAGTTATTAAAATTAGAGATTAACCACGTATTTATTGTTGAAATTTTAATGCCGTAAAATGTTCGCGATTGGAATGTGACGTTACGCCGTAAATTCGTTCTGGTTTGTAATCAGGCGAACCATGAGGATCGCATTCCGTGCGTTCTTCATCGTTCAAAGAAAGGCAGAGGATAGCGTGTCGACCGGTATTTATCCTGGATGCAGATCGCGGTTTGCGGAGTGACCGGTGGTATGTGAAGAAGAGACGATCTCTGCAGTGCAGAACGAAGCAATGCGCTGTTTCCTCTCGGTCGGTCCTTACGGTATGTACGCATATTTCGTGCACACAGTGCGGAAAGAAGAGCGAGCTTTAAAAGGAAAATCGCGATCATTTTAAAGAGAACCGCAAAGAGATCAGGACGGGAACGCGTAAAGAATGAGAATGGACGAAAGAGAAAGAATGAACTACGGCGAAGACGGCAGGCGCATATGGATGGACGAGCATACCACTATTTACGATCGTCGCATTGCGGACCAAGTCGCATTTAAAATCGACCCAGTTTTTCGAAGATTCGCTAACGCGAACACCCGCTCCGGATCATGCGCGTCTCCCCCTTTGCGCCTCATCGTAGATTCGCGGGGTTGTTTGCGCGTGCTTCGCAACGCTTCTAAGCTGTGCTACTTTCGATAAGAGATATGTCGTAGCAGAGCGATATTTGCATTATTTGCTGATTTATGCGAGCGGCGCACGTTACCGATCCTTGACGTCTTTCAGCGTGCATATGAGTTACGGCTATTTCTTATGAAAGCCGTCGTGCAACGGAAATTGATACATCAACGATCAGCATTGCAGATGCTTCCGACGACGCAATGCAGTGCCATGCATTCGAAATCGATCCGCTTTCATTTATCTCGTTACTGCGCATCCGATCTTAGCACAAATAACCATTCTGCGTATCTGCGCGACGCGCGATGCATCTTTCATCGATTGTCAATCGTCTAATCTCCTGCACGAATTTACATACAGCCGATTACAATAATCGACGTCTTTGATTTGATCGACGTTGCTATGATGTCCTCGACACATAGTATTCAACGAGACTTTCGAGAAAGAAACATACAAAAAAAGAACGCGGCGCATATCTACAGATTGAAATCAACAGCTGAAACAAGCGACATCACACTTTTTTAATTTTAAGAAGCATTCGTGGTAATAATTTACGTTAGAAGTATGATGAAAAAGAGCGCATAAAAAACATAGTTAAACGAAAAAACATTTATTATAAGATACGCTTTCGCCGATAATGTGATCCCGTTGCAATAATTGCAATCAGATATTTCTGGACTATTTCTTGCAAATAATTAAGAGAGAAACAGCAGCATATTCAATTATACCGACGATATTCTTATCTAATTATCGTCGAAGTAAATAATTTCATAATAATCAAATAATTGAACCTGAACGATTGATTTTTTATGAATTTTCATATGCGATCTATGTTATAAATTTAATCTTGCTAAATTTAATCTTTTAATCGATTAAATTTACTCACTTATTCATCTTTTCTATTATAAGTAGGTATATAATTTTTTCGATCTCAATGATCGCCGTAGTATTTTATTTAATCACTATAGCAAAAAATAATATTATTCAAAAAGAAAAGATTAAATATTTTAAAGGAAGAAAAAAAAATCTCATAATCTTCTTACGTTTAATAACGTTACTCGATGCTTTGTTAAAAAAATGTCAACGTAAAAATCATTCAACATTCATGTTCATACAAACATTGTTTAAAAAAAAAAATCAACGCAAACTAAATGTTTTCAAACAGGCAAAACATATTTTCACCAGCGGACAAACAATGTACATAGTATCGCAGAGAAAAAGCTATGTTCCATTCAATGATTTTTTTTTGCAATGTGTATGCAATCATAATTTAATGAAACCCGACAGAGAACACCGAATATATTCGAAACCAATCCTGCGGAGTTTCTCATCGCTGGCCCGAACTTTGGCAAGATTTCGAGTCTACATGAATATTGTCTGGGTGTATTACGTGAGCGTCTCCCTTGCTCGCCTCAAGGCGTACTGTCTATACGAAAACATATTCGGGGTTATATACAGGTATACAGGTATATTACTCTTACAACTGCTATAACTTGCATCGTTTCTCATCTGCCACGGAAATCTATCGTCGGCTTTTGGCGTTTGGATTTTCCTTGATTAATATATATACATTAAAAAAGAAACGGATCAATCATAGTGTCAAATTTTACTATTGCATTCCAACATTTTCCAACTGACCTTTCGAATTCTTAATTTTAAACTATATATGATTATATTCAGACTGTATGAATAATTTCTGAAATACGTATTCTCTATAATTAAGCGCGCGTATTCTCATCGTTTAATTTAATTTCCTACTTGAAATTTCTCTCATATGAAACAGATGACCCAATTTCCTGTTCGCTTGACATTCACGATCGTTTTCTTTCTTTTACAATAATGGATAATAATGTATCTATTTATTCCGCATATAATTTCTGCATTTTCCACTATTGGAATAAAATCGTTCATACCGAGAACAAAATGACCATTTCGAATAACTACGGAAAATTATTATGCGACTTGTGCGAAGTTCAACTACGAACGGACGTGGATCATGTACTGTTATGAGCCTTACGCGAGCTTCTATTTTGAGTAAATGTGTCGTTGCCATAGTCATAACCGTTGCCGGTGTCGCTCTTCACTGATGGCATATACATTCACGGATTATTCCGGTAGTAGTAGAGTAGGCACTCTACTCATTCATGCTGGCAACGGATGCTTTATTGGCCCAGATTAGAACATGAATAGAGCAACGGACTGGTAGTAAAGTCGCTACCGAGTTCCCGCGAGCTTATTTTCCTCTCTTAACCCTTTTTGAAGAATATGAAGGGTTAAGTGACTCTTATGCTTATATCATAAGTGACCGCGGTAGCACTTTTCCACTGACTATTGATTTGAATTTACAAAGCGTTAATATATCCATTAACCCTTTCGTTATCAAAGCCTTTATCATACATATATTCCATTGTATTACTTATATATGTAATCGTCATCATTATACATATATATAATGACGATTATACACACACACACACACACACACACACACACACACACACACACACGTGCGCGTGCGCGTGCGCGTGTGTGTAATGTTTCTATACGAGTTAATATATTTGAGTAAATTTACTTGTGTATTAAAATAAATTTTGAAAGTTGTTAAACATATTTAAATAGTTGCACTTGCTATCCCTATTGTATCAGCAAATCGTAATAATAGCTTAGTGATAGAATTCTGAAGCAATTGACTGAATATCTAAATGACGTATTTTTAAAGGATAAAATTATGAAAAAGTTAACGTCTTTAATTACAGTAAGATATTCTATGGCTTGTTGTTTTGAAAATATCTAACAATAGATTCATTATCCATTAACAATGTATTAATCACACGATCAAAATTAGGAATGAAAAATTTTAAGATAATATTTTATAAAATCTTACATATACGTTTTGTTGAAGATGTATTCAAATATTCTTGGATGTACTGTAGAAATTTTTTACAAGATGCTTACCTGCAACAGAAAGATAATAAAATATTAATAAAAATATTATGAGAAATTTAAACTTAAAAACTTATTCCGATATAAAAACAAGTACAACAAAATGTTATACGTAGTACATTTCACATGAATGAAAATATTAACAAGTAGCCAAAAATGTAATAAATAAATATTTGTGCCAAGACATTTTAAAGATATCATAATAATTTAAAAAGTTAAGCATAAAAAAGAAAATAAAGAATATAGAAAAATACTTAAACACTTATATTAAATGAAAAGACAAAGGAAATGTCTTTATTGAACACAAATGGAAAACAAATTTAAGATGATCGTGGAAGAAACATAGAGAAAGAAAAGGCAAGAAGGATATTGTATCGTTTTTCTCGTTTTCTCGTTTTCTTATACTGGCGATGAAGGCAAGAGAGAAAGATCAGTGCCAAGAACTAGAATGGTTGGTTTGGATCTGAGATGTATGCTTTCTCTTCTTCTCCCTATCCCCATCGTCGAACTGCAAGTCCTTCCAAGATACTCTCTACCCTCCTCTTATGCCTATGACTGAAACTTCGGCAACGAAACTTTCTTACTGATCTCGAATTGTACCCGCAAGACTTGCCCACGAGAACCATGGACCCTAATGTTCTTAGACGGAATCACAAACGCGCGTGTAACGACTTGTACGAATCAATGCATTCCTTGGCGAAGACTTGGTTATTTCGTAGAGATATTGTAATTAGTTTTCATTATCAAAGGAAATTATAATGAAAAATGTCACTTATTATTAAACGTGTATCATTTAATAATACTAAAAATAATGAATATTACAACAAATCAATGCGTTCTGAGGAAATTACGTAAGATCACAAATTTCAAATACGGGATAAGAAAATAAAATGTATTTTAAGTCTACAAATATATGATCCTCAGAAAACAGTATTTTAATTCTAAAAATATATGATCCTCAATGTGGACAGATTTTTTTGACTAAGCTCGTGAAATTAAAAATGTACAAAAAATAAAATGTTACTATTATTCATAAATCTTTCCAGTATTTGGTAATAAGAATATAATAAGTGCCCAAAATTTGTCACAGACATAGATTATGAGAACTTGAGTATACATGGAAACGTTCGCATCATATTTCCAAATATGAACACGTTTCACCACAAAATTAAAATATTGATAAAAAAAGAAGTTAAATTTTGTTTCACTGTCAACTGCTGTAAAAGCTACATAACAATGCTTAATTCCCAAAACATCATATCGTGAGGCCAATCCGTCAAGTTGACGGGAATGTACCTGAAAACTCGTTTAGAATATAAAGCGAATGACTGATGAGAAGATATATAAGTGATGAAGTTATTTCCCAACGTAATTTATAGACGCGTATCTGGTTTGAATGCAACGTTTTATCGTAATACGTGTTATATCAATTCACGACGGGCTCCTGTGCTAGATGATTGGTCCTGGCGCATTCCCGGAACGAGACTTAAAGCGCTCGCTGTATTTGACGATAATCCGATTGCGCGGAAGTAAATCGCGAATTACATGTTTGCGATATAATCATACGCGATATAATCGTATCAAGAGAGAATTATCAGCGTGCGGTGCTGAACGATAATAATAATAATAAATTTCGTTTGTCATACTTGATAACAATTACGTGCCAATGAATTCGTAGCCGATGCTGTTCAGGGTAATTTGGAATGCGCGAACGCTTCGATTAACACATTGCCGTACGCTCATGTAAACATAGTATACCCACCCGTTACGGGATACTATATTATACTGCAATAGCCTCATAAACCGTAAACAAGTATATAGTTTCTACCTGAGCAGTCGCCGTCATGCGAAATCGTAAATATGTTGTTACACGTAAACCAGTAATATCTCGTTAATTTGTTCGTATATTTCACGAATGTGTTCGCAGAAATATTTTTATTTAAAAAAAAAAGGGGATTATTAATTAATTAATAAGGATAAAATCGATCGCAATAATACTTTCACAATCCACAGACGATTATGATTGTTGTATTCCAGAAAATTATCTATTTATAAAATACTCTGTTGAACAAAATTGATAAAATAATTTATACAAATGATTGCTTATGGCATGAAGATTTAACTACCAGTTGCATGCAAGTATCTACAAAACAAAGCGAAGAAACGGCTGAGCAAATAAAGATGTTATTGCAGTCTTTCAGATCATATCTCGCGGAATGATAACCATAAACCAATCTCCAGATAGCTGAACAAAGAGACAGCAAGATGGTTTCAGAGAAAAAAAATAATATATACGGGAGATGAGGGATGACCGCTCAAAGAAGTGGTCCTTTAGCCGCAGATGCGAAGATCGCAATCGCAGTTGGATTCGGAACAATGAAGAAGAGAAATCCAGAATGAGAGACCGGATAGATTTGAAGGATTCACGGGTATTTTTTCGAAAGAGGATTCCGTTCGGAAAGCAGTCGGGAAAACAAAGGGGAGGCGACGCGATGGTACACCGAAAGTGGAATCAAGAAGAAGAGGGGACGATGGGACCCGAGGAAAACAGGAGAGACAAGAAAAGGCACGTATATCGATTACCGAATCCGATGTCTCGAGCCTCAAACAGGATGGAGGAAAGGAGAACGTTACCAAGAGTACCAACCGAATCTCATTCCTGTCGGGTTGCGAGCAAATCCTTCCACCATCCAACCGAGCTTCTTCGAGCCTTCCTGCCATTGCGGAATCCCTGATTTTCCGCCCGTTTCCGAAAAAAGCGACGACGGCTCCGCTTGTGATTCAGGGATTTGCCGAAAGTCGAATTTGCACGGACATCGCATTGCACCAATGTGACAGAACTGTCGAAACGATGATAGATTCCTTCGCGGGACACGACTGAATTTATTTAAAAATTTGAATTTTTAATAAAAACCAAGACATATATATTATTTGGATATTGGACATAGTGAACGCGTCGGCAATTCTTAACTCAACCATCAAAACTCATAATATTTAAAATTTAAATTCACATGGAAACTAGTTTAGAAACTAGTTTGCTCGAATATCTTAACATTCTATAAGAAATAAAAAAAAACTATTTCTTGTAAAACGTCTGCAATTTATATCTCAAATATATGATATCTATTGAGAACTTATTTGAAACATTACAAGCTACAAAGCGATCGTTAACAAACGCTGGTTGGCCTTCGATTTTTTTCTCGCTCCAATTCCTATGACACTCTTAAAATAGCGCGGTATTTTTTAGGAACGCTCGTTTTGCACATCGACTTTCAATTTGGATGTTTTTCATTTTAAAAGATTGTCATGACTTTTCGAGTGATACGCATCCTCTCTTGCCCTTCTGTCGTTGCCATTCTATGCAATCTTATTCGCTCCCTTTCGTTCGATAATCTAATATCACGATCGTTTAACAACGGTATATCGCAACACCTCTCTATCAGTCTATTGAGGCATGTTGAATGGATCAATGCCATTGAGCAAAACGCTATTTTCAAATAGCAAGTAAATTTACATGGAGAAACAATCTGTTTGCATCTATTTCGGAAATATTTGTTGGTTATTCAACTTAGTGTTGAGTAGATAATGTTCTGACAGATTTATACCAATTAGATTCTACTATTAACTAACTTAAATATAACTCGAACTAAAAAATTTAAGAATCCATCGATAACTTCACATTTTGCTTACGTTAATTTTTCACGTTATTTGTCGTTCTGAAATTGTTACTGAAATTAATCCATACAATCACGCAATAATTTATTCACTAATTAATTGAAAACTGCGAAACCCAAAAAAATCAGCAAAATTTTGCAAATATTACATTATATTGATTTACATAATCTCTTGATAACGAGTTATTTGTAATAATAGTTTATTAAAATTGCACCAATCATAGTTCGATTAGACATCAAATATCACATCTACTTTAAGTCAGATATTGAATTAAGATTTCATAAATATACGTCAATACTATAATTTACATTTATTTTATTATTTATGTGACGCTAATGTAACTGTAGCTTCATCTACACTTTTCCTGAACTATTTATTCATTCATTTTGCGTTTCTATAGATATCGTACAATCAAGATTGAGTCAATTAAATAAAATAAAAATGTATCCTACGCAGACAAAGAGCAATTCCGAGAAAAGAAAAAATGGCTGTGGTCAATAAGATTAAACGCCGGTTCTACGTTAAAAAGCACCACTAATTTGGGAGGCTCTTATACCTTTGGCCTTTTTGCACGAACCGGGCGTTAAAGCGATTATGGCCATGGTAATTCCACGAATTAATTCCTTCCTGACCCATGAGCAGCCCTTTCAATGTAAGCTATACAATCTTCGTTATCTGTGAGGTCGTTAGACCGTCTCTGTGATTTTCCAACAATTCGAATATTGTATAGATAACTCATCAAGTCTGGTATGCTAAATGTTCTTATTTCATCGATTAGCGCTTTGGGCTGAATTATTACTTACGCAATAATTACAACTGTAACATTACATCACTTTCACTCGTAAGACGTTTACAATACGTTATGTATTGTCTGAAGAATAATATTTTACTTCTAATGAATAATTCGTATACACGGACAGCCATTCAGAAATCCCATTAAGATTAAAAAGTTACTCCAGCTTATGCCATTGTTAACAAATTAATTAATGATTAATTAATGATTAAAGTCACTCTAGTTAAACCAAGTTTTAATCACTTCTATGCAACTGTCACACAAACTTTAAATGTCTTTAACCGAGCTCCGAGCTATTTCGCAAGTAGTTCCCTTATCTTATGAAAATATCTAATTCCGCATACAATAACAAAGTAAATGTCAGAAATATTTGGAGCTTGCGTCACTATTGATCACTCCACTTGTGAATGAGAAACATAACAGACAAGTGAATGAATTCGGATGAACAAATAACGTATTTAATCTTTTCGACCGCTGCAATCTGAATAATGCTATTTATGGCATGCCAAAACTGCGAAATGCAGCTGCGCAATGCAAAACAGAGATTATAGGATGCAACATTTTCCCCTTCCTGCGATGATTCGCGCATTGCCGACAGTCGCATGCCGCTCCAGATGGAATTATTGCATCGTCGCGATTCATAATTTTCTCTTATATGCCAAGCGTATATATATTTATGCCGCCTTTAATGACACCGCCCACCCCTCGTGTGCTTACGGTCACTTAAGTACCCGAGTTAATGGAGTGGAATTAAGGCAAAGGAATAACTCATTCGTACGCATAACGTCGACAGGGGTGCGCTACATCCCCGGACCGACCTTTAATAACTTTATTTCGACGCGAAGGCTTCCCTGCCCCTTTGGTCGCGCTTGATTCGGCCATGTAAAATTCCGT
>Ga0157362_1000449_pt1 | contig 13996 bp, 12 predicted proteins | sample AttlaeALBM3_FD_111480 | JGI IMG/M metagenome (GOLD analysis project Ga0157362, IMG submission 111480) | Fungus gardens microbial communities from leaf cutter ant in Ribeirão Preto, State of São Paulo, Brazil - Atta laevigata ALBM3 | ecosystem: Host-associated > Fungi > Mycelium > Unclassified ... | reverse complement strand
TGGAAGCCAGCCCCCACCTTTAGCATAGGAGGGCTGGAGAAGGTTCTTGATACCACCTTTGAGAGGGAGGAAGTGACGACCCTGAGATGAAGGACGAGCAAAGGATGTTCTCCATGCATCGAGGCAGGTAGCAGCACTCTTGGATTGAAGAGCGTCAAGCGAAGTGGCTGGATGGCGTCCAGCAGCAATCTTGGTACTGGTAGCGTCTTCATGTGCCAAGAAGTGAAGGGACCACTGAGCTTTGCTTGGGCAGTCCCAGAAGTGAATAGAGCGATCAGGGTGATTGGTAAAGAAACCCCTAAGGGCTTGGACAATGGCAAGGGAATGAGCCTGGCCTGAGTGAACAGAGGCGTCAACTGCTCTCCTAGCTGCAGTAAGAGAGTCAGTGATGATAATAATGTGCTTGATGTCAAAGAAAGTGGCCTTAACAACACCAAGTCGAATAGCAAACAACTCTGCATCTAGAGCTGTGGCTCGTCCTACAAGCGCCTTGGATGACGACACCTGTTCTCCTAGTCTCCAGAAATGGGCAACTGAAACAGCTTGCATGTTCCTGGGAGGAATGACACTTGCATCAGTAGCGACTATAAGTGTTGATGGATCAGAGGAGGCCTCATGACAAAGTCAGTTGAGGGCGTCAAACTGGAGTTTGCGAGTGCGCCCATTGGAGCGGTCACAGGGATGGAAGGAGACCTGATCAGGAAAGTTGTCCAACAACCTACATCCTGGGCAGATCTCAGGGTGGAGTGAATCGAAGCATTCTACTGTTCAGATGATTTCATAATAGATTTATAACAAAACTCTCCTCTAGAATACTCTCAAGAGCAGAAAGGGCCTTCAAGAGTTTTCTTCTAACAGAATAACATTATATTTCAGTGGTTAGCCATCTTATAATAACCACAGTTACCATCAGATCATGGCCATTGTTCCTGATAGCTAATTATAACTAGAACTGGAAAGACAAGTCCTTTTAAGAGCTATATCACAAACATAACAGAAGAAAACTAAGGCTCAAAGATGTAATAAGGTATAGAAGGAGTAGAAGAAGGACTAGAGAGATCAGGTAGGAAGATTAGATAAAAAGATAAAGGAGAGGTTTAATAAAGATAACATGCTTGAGAACAGGTTGACTTGAGATCAACATCTCTCTTCATTGTCTATTAAGAGGCTCGAGAGCCATCTATTGTTCAGAGAAGAACCCCAGGAGTAGAATTAGAAAAGTGAGAAGTGGTAGCCAAGTGATTGGAAGAGATACCATTTCATTATTTTACTTTTACTATTTTTGGGAATTTTGGAAGTTTTCTTTGTTTCTTTTCTTTTGTTATATTGTTGCTTTGTAATCCTAATAAAATACTCTAGGACACAAAAGAGACATCATAACATTATTCTCCCATTATCTCTTTTTGTTGCTCTAAAGCTAAAAGGTTATCTAAGTGATTGAGTTTTTATTTTCACTTCTACTTTATATAAAAACCCTATAAAACTTCCTTCAAAGAAATACTTGAGCTCAAGAAAGACTTGGATATTTACTCAGCTAGAAGTTTAACAGCTTGCTACATATTTTCAGAGTAGGTTTCTGTTATGACTTGGTAAAATGGCTAAGTTATTATTTATATGCTTTTTCTTTTCTTTTCTTTTCTGGACTGACTATACAAGGAAGAAGTACAAGAAAGTGTTATATCACAAGTGTCACACATTACAGTCACAAATCAGGTGATATCACATTATAAGGTTACATAGGAAAGTAGTATATAAACCATGTAGTAATTGTATTAGTAGAGTAGAAAATCTATTGAGAACTTTATTAAGTTCTTTTTGTCAACTTAGACTTGGAGTGAATTTAAGTTGTCTTGGCTAGAGCCTTACACTAGAACCCAATTCCACATTCAGAGCACTATCCGTCTTAGACCTTGCTCAATTTTATTCTCATTTCTTATCAACCCTTGACCAGTAGTCATCACGATCACTAGTCATCTCCATATATAGCTAGTGATAAGATTATATATGCTAGGGTTTTTCCTGTTTTTCTTTTATTTAGAGTTCCCCAACTGTAAGGGGACACCTCCATTTCCATCCCTAAATGCCATGACAACCCCCTGGAGCTACCTTAGTCTGTTTGCTAGTGATACTTAAACACACTAGTTTAGCTCCGATCCTACTGACCCTGACACTAGGGATGTATATAATGTAGAACATCCCTCCAGGAGCCTCATCTTAATCTCTGAGGATTCTCCTGGAGGTGAGTTGTATCATAACCACTAAGTGTAATATTAACTGAGGATTCTCCTGGAGTCTTGTGCCCAGTCGCCCTTATACCAACTATGGTTTAGGTAGTGATAAATATAAGATTAATAAATAAAGAAAATGTGTGGTTTCCTAAGAAAATATCCTAGCTGATACTGTGTTTCAGCACAATGTCCCCTATACAAATTTGTGAAGAAATGAATTCAGAAGTTGAAGTTGAAAAGAAGATTTAAATAAAGTTCTGCTGATGTACCATGGTAGTGGTAATGTTCAAAATCTGATTCTCAGTTCTAGACTACTGTCCTTACCTTGTTCCTGAGTCCTACCTATCTAATGTTCCCCTAATGCCCTGTTTCAAAGTTGTTCTCACAGTAGCACTCTCTGGCTATGTAATCAGACTATCCTTATAGTAGTACTTTTGACTATGTGATCAGATATGAGACTTTGAATCCTCTCTGTATAACTTAACTTTCTAGTAATACCAAACTCTGTCTTAGAGCTTCTATGATGTCATCTCTGTAGCTAAGTCACTTGTTCTATAGTTTCTTTGTTTTGACTAAGTCTTGAGTTAAAGCAACTTAATCTGTTATGAACATCGAGCAGAACTACAGTTATTACCAACCATGGTCTGATAATGAATGGCTAGTAGATGAGATGTTAGCAATACGAGATGAAGACATCACAATGCAGTAATGCATTGAATGTCTGAAAACTCTAAGAGACAACAGACTCATAGTATAGACAGGACTCTTTGGAGAAATCTCGGATTATTTTTTTTTCTATCTTTGGACTAGTGCTAAATAGGACAACATTGGACTAACCTATTATTAGACACTGACTCAACTTGTCACCCTTGCAGCTTCTGTAACTGGACTGTCACTTAACTAGTCACCTTTAGTTACAAGTAGTGTTACCATATTGTAACGTAGTCATAACACCTAGTTAGGATAAATACAGCCCAGAAAGAAAAGAAATGACAAGTTCTCTCTTTCTGTATTTCCTCTGTATAATCTTACTCTAAGGAATTGGTACTCTTAGGACAACCTCAAGGGTGCTACTTAAAGTCTCGTTGACATCTCTCCTCCAATATAACTTCACTGAAAACCCTAACCGGATCCTTTAACAAGGAGCATGAGGATATCAAGTGTTATATATAAGCTTCAAGTTGAAATGTATATTCAACTATGAGGTCTAGAGTCTTAACAATTAAGAGAGAACTTTCTTCTTTATCACAAGTGACATTGTTTGCTGAAGTCATAGTTGCCAACTTTCATTGCTTCATGTTATATCATCAACACTCCACCAGTTCTTATTGACTCACGCTGTACTATGTGGAACCCCTGAGCTCTTATTGCTTTATGCTATAGCTAGGACAATGTCATAATTGTGGATAGGACATCTACGACATCGACATTATCAGGTCATATGTGAACCACTGAGAATAGTAATCTCACAAGTCAGACAGAGCATACCACTCTCTCAAATAGAACAGTTATTGACCTTTGAGGATTGATATTCACTAGACCTATTAGTAAGGAAATAGGAAGAAATCTCATTCAGGCAATCTTGAATTGCCATCCCAGCATATGTCAAAACAACCTATCTCTATCTTAAGACAACACAGCAAACAACACCCAATCATCTCTATTGAATGAAACACCTCTCAACAATCCTCTTTCTCTTAACTTGGATCCAGAACCTCTTCTACCGACTCAGAATCAGAACAAGACATTGAGCCTCTTATCAAACAATTGTCATATGACGAAAAATACCTATTTAATAATATAATTTCTTTTATATTTTATATTATTATTAATTTTTCGCTCCTAAACTCCTGTTGTCTACTCCTATAGGATCACGATGTAAACTGATTACTTGTACTCCTCCTATTCTGGACTTAGTATAAGTACTCCAGTAATTACATCCTAGTTTCTTAGTTCATAGATTAAAGTTATTTACGTCTTTAATATCCATCTCCACTCCTATCAATCTATATACCACTCCTCTCCTGCACTCCTGACAACAATTCCGTCCTCCTGAAATATACAACCACACATGTGATATTAGATTGAGGCACAGCGCACAAGCTGAGGCCAAGGTTATTTCTATTTTGTTGTCAAATCCCTTCCATTCCAGAGTAACTCTGCTCCTGCTCCACATGTCTTTAACAACAATCTAAAGCATAACAACAAACCTTCGAACGCCACCTTCACTCTGAAATGTCCCAACTAACAAATGCCACCTCTACAAATCCACAAGCACCTCCCTCAACTTCCATCAACCTAGCAGGAATTCTTGGACACAGAACCTTTGGATCGTTATCAAAGAACTCTGGCAACTCGTTCTATAATGTCTTTGGAAAACCTCCAATGGATTCACCTGATATCCCAACAGCAACTTCCTCAACAACAATCCACTAAGAGCATCAACCTAAATATGCTCAACCCGACAAATTTGACAGAGACCCAAGGAATTACCAGAAATGGAAAGAAGACTGTTCACTTTACATGCTTACCCATAACAACAATTTCCCAGACAAACACACTGCAATCATGTTTATGCTCTACCATATGAACAAGAAGGCCCTGGTCTAGAGAACAGAATTCATGGCAGCACACACAGTCTTAGGACAAGATATCCATCTTGGAACCATAGAAAACTTCCTTACAGCCCTTGACTCAGCTTTTCAACCATTTGATATAGAAGGAGATGCCCTGTGGCAATTGTATGCTCTCAAACAACTATCAAGACCAGTGGACAAATATGTCTGTAAGTTCAGAGTATTTACCACCCATGCAGGGCTTATAGATGTCTTGCAGCTCATCCACCTATTCAAACAAGGTTTGGATTCTGATATCGCTATACAAGCCATTTGATGAGGACCTGATAACAATCTCCAAGCATAGATTGAAGCAGCAAAACAAGGAGAAGAGATCATCTGCATGGAAAGAATCTATCTGGGTGGAAACCAAACAAAATGCCCTAATAGAATTCTGGCTAAAGAAAAACACTACACAAATCTGAACTGGCTTCGACCCCATGACAATTATAAAGACATTCCTTCTTTCCCTCTAACCACCACCATAGTTAAGTCAAATATTCAGAATAAATCTTATGCTACTAATGCTCAGAGGACACTCTTATGCTCATTGCACTGTCAGACACTCCTCTAGGAGTGTCTCAGCTGCTAAGGACTCTAGGAAAGCATCTCCTGAGCCCTCTTCTTCCTCTGAGGAGGAGGAAATACATTCTATGAGTTAGAATGACCAAGTTTCTGCTGAGGAGAGCAGGAGCCTTGCCTCTGGGGTAATTTGTACCCCCAGGCCTTTTTGTTAACCAGTTTGATGCCTTATAGCCCAAACCATAGAATGGCTGAGTTATCCTCCCAAGTGGAGAGTAGCAGTGCAGTAGCAGGCACCTGTGATGTGACAGGTGACAGTGATACATTAGTCATCCATGACTATGATAGCTTACCTTAGGTGTTACAACCTGTGACAAGTGACATTATCACACATGATTGTGACTTGTAGAATGGTGAACATTATGTCACATTCTTGTCTGGTCACTTTGGCTATTTAGAGAATAATGCCAAAGTTCTTGTTTCGTCTGTATTGTGTATCACATGCTTTATTTAGAAGCATCCTATTAGAAGCCGTCTGATTGAGCAGTTTCCTTTTATTTTGGGAGCAAGTTCTATTATTTTTTTTTATTTTTTATTTTTGTTCAAAAATTTATAATACGGTGCTCGATCGCAGTCCGCGGCAGACTATCTACAACAAGTAGCCTATATGGGCCTCAAGGACCAGGTTGTCCTATTACAGGCAAGAAACACTATCAGTATCAAAGAAGAAATCTAACCTAAGAGGAAAGAGAACTAAATACAGGTTGCTCATAACCAACCTTTGAATAACACGTCCAAGTCAAGAGACCTATCATGCCTAGAATACAGAATCAAATGAAACTAAGAGAGATAAGACTGAGAAGCTATCTACAGCACACAGAACAGAGAAACCAAGTGAGACACTCATGGAGGCTCAGGGGGCTTGACAGGTAGGTGATCCTGAGAAGAGAAGGCAAAGGCACTAGAGTACTTCTTCAGGAACTTGACAAAGTCCTTGACAGTTGGCACTAAGTCAGTCAAGGGAAAGTGGGCAAACTGGCAGCAGTTGGCAAAAATGTATCGACGTATTTCCACCTGGCAATGGCCACACAGATACTGGGTGCACTCTGCAGGGAAAAAGTGCTGTCTGAACTCCCCAATGGAAGCATAGTTAAGGATGGCTCGAGTCGCCCTGGCACACAAAGTGACCAACTTGCCAATAAATGGAAGCCAGCCCCCATCTTTAGCATAGGAGGGCTAGAGAAGGTTCTTGATACCACCTTTGAGAGGAAGGAAGTGATGACCCTGAGATGAAGGACGAGCAAAGGATGTTTTTTATGCGTCGAGACAGGTAATAGCACTCTTAGATCGAAGAGCGTCAAGTGAAGTAGCTAGATAGCGTTCAGCAGTGATCTTGGTACTAGTAGCGTCTTCATGTGCCAAGAAGTGAAGGGACCACTGAGCTTTGCTTAGGCAGTTCCAGAAGTGGATGAAGTAATCAGGGTGATTAGTGAGGAAACCCCTAAGGGCTTGGACAATGGCAAGGGAGTGGGCCTGGCCTGAGTGAACAAAAGCGTTGACTGCTCTCCTAGCTGCAGTAAGAGAATCAGTGATAATGATAATGCACTTGATGTCAAAGGAAGTGGCCTTAACAACACTAAGTCGAATAGCAAACAACTCTGCATCTAAAGCTGTGGCTCATCCTGCAGACGCTTTGGATGACGACACCTGTTCTCCAAGTCTCCAAAAATGGGCAACTGAAACAGCTTGCATGTTTCTGGGAGGAATGACACTTGCAACTACAAGTGTTGATAGATCAGAGGAGGCTTTATGACAAAGTCGGTCAAGAGCATCAAACTGGAGCTTGCGAGTGCGCCCATTAGAATAGTCATAGGGATGGAAGGAGACGTGATCAGGAAAGTTGTCCAACAACCTACATCCTGGGCGTATCTCAGGGTAAAATGAATCGAAGCGTTCTGTAAGGTTAAGAAGTGACGCTTCAGTATCAAGAAGAAGGCTTCTCAACCGAGCTGTTATTGATGGGCTGTGATAGCTCTTAGTGATTACCTTAAGTGGATGTTCAGGAAGAACTCGATAGAGTTCTTTGTTGGATTAGTCTACTACTTATACTACTTTACAGTGGCTGTACAACTACTAGTCCACAATTACATGTCCTTCCAGAATATTCTATGATCATCTGACCTTATCACATGATCTGATTATCTAAGTTCCTACACTATTTATATCTCAATTCCATTATATGACTTGAGGTTATAAATCAGATGTTCAAATGCATGGGAAGTTAGTTCCTTTTTGGGGCTCTCATAATATAGCCCCCCCTTCAAGTTTCCTCGTCCTGAGGAAATTTTCCATCGACTCCAATTCTTGTTCTATCTCTTTTTCCTTTCTCTTTCATACTTCCTTTTTCCCCAATCATATAGTAATTTTGCTATAAACTCCCTTGGTAGTTCTTGACTAAATTCCTTCTCTTCTTCCTTCTGCTCCTGCTATCTTAGTTCTTCATCCTCTTCCCTGTACTCCCTTTCAAACTCTTCAACCAACTCTTTTGTGTTCTCCATATTTTTCCTATTTTCCTAGATGTCTTCTTCTGCCATATATCTCTTCCATCTAACCAAAAACTTTTCCTTTCCTCTTACTGTCCTTTTATTTAAGATTTTTTCTACCTCAAATTCCTCCTCCCCCTTGATAATGACTGGTTTTGGCAGTATCTTCTTCTGCCCCTTTACTTGTGGTTTATAAAGTCATACTCTACTCACGTTAACTACAGGGTGTATTTTAATAGACTTAGGTAGTTCTAATTCTATTGCATTGCTAGAGATAATCCCTTTGACTTTATAAGGTCTTACAAAACATTTGGTCAACTTCTCTGATCTCCTTTCTTTCATCTGCCATTTCAGGTTCTTTGTACTTAGTAGTACTAAGTCCCCTACTCTGTATTCTTTTCCTTCCCTTTGCTTTTTATCTGCGAACTTCTTCATCTCCTCTTGTGCTTTTCCTAGCGTCACCTTAGCTTCCTCCTGGATTCTCTTTATTCTTTTCACAAATTTTCCTGTTGCTTCATATTTTCCCTTCCTCCTCCCTTCAAATCCTATCCTCAGGTCTTGGCCGTAGTTTGCTTTAAATGGCGATATTTTTGTTGCTACGTGAATTTTGTGATTATATGCAAATTCCGCCGTTCCCAACCAATCTGGCCATTGCTCCTACCTATGGTCAATAAAGACCCTTAGATACTGTTCCAACTTCTGGTTTATCCTTTCTGTCTACCCATCCATTTGAGAGTGATAGGCTGTGGAAAGTTTTGTCTGAATTTCCAGTAAGTTATTCAGTTCCTTTATCATTCCTGCTGTGAACTGTACCCCCCTATCTGACACGATGCTTTCTGGAAGTCCATGTAACTTTCATACATGATCTTGAAATAACTTTGCAAGACCCTTTGCCAATGTTTTTTCCATAGTTATTATAAAATGTGCTATTTTACTAAAGTGATCGCATACTACTAAGATAGCATCATATCTCTGAGCTAGTGGCAGTTTGGTGATGAAATCTGCTGAAATATGGCTCCATGGTTTCTCTGGGATTGCATTAGGCATCAGCTTTTCAGCTGGTGCTTCACTTCGATTCTTATATTTTTGACAAGTGTCACATCTATCCACGTATTTTCCTACTTCTTTTGTTACTCCTGGCTACCAATAGTTTCTGGTGACTAACTTCATTGTCTTCCACCTTTCCCCGTGTCCTCCTACTGGGGTGTCATGATGCAGTTGTATAATCTCCCTTCTGAGTTCTCCTTCTGGTATGTATATTTTTCCTTCCTTCATAACTAATCCATTCTCTATTTCCTATTCTTCATCTTTCAGTGTCTTTATTCCTGTCTTCTTTAGTTTCTCTACTACTTTCACAACCTTTTCGTCCTCCTCCTGTGCCTTCTTTATTCTCTTTCTTAAGTTTCCTTTTTCTACTAATATTTCTGTTCCCTTAACCCACTCTGGCTTTATTAACGTCTGATCTTCGTTGTCCTTTTCTACCCCCTCTTGCTAGTCTGGTCTCCTGCTTAGCCCATCTGCTTTCTCCATGCTTTTTCCTAGAACATATTTCAGAATAAAGTTAAATCACAAGAGGTATAGAGCCCATCGTGCTTGTCATTGGTTTAACTTCTGGCTCGTCATAAAATACTGGAGGTTTTTATGGTCTGTCCAGATTTTGAATTCCAGTTTGGCTCCTTCCAAGTAGTATCTCCATGCCTCAAGACACCTGATAACTACCAGCATCTCTTTGTTGTGAATTTCGTAATTTCACTTTGTGGCGTTCAATGATTTAGAGATGAAGGCTACTGGCCTCTACTTCCCATCCTCACACTTTGTTGACAACACTCCCTCTGTTGCATAATCTAAGGCATCTGCTTCCACTCTCATTTCCTTATTGATGTCTGGAATAGCTAAGACAGGTTTTGTGGTGAACACCGCCTTTAGTTTCCCAAATGCTTCTTCCTGTTCTTTCTTCCACTTCCACTTCTACTCCTTTCTAACTAGTACATGTAGCAGCACCGCTATTTTAGCAAAGTCTTTTATAAACCTTCTATAATAGTTAGCTAAGCCCAGGAACTTTTGTACTTCTTTGACGTTCCTAGGTACTGGCCAGTTCAGTACTCTCTCCATTTTTTCTTTCTGCATCTCCACTCCTTTTGGACCAATTACTACTCCCAGAAATTCTACTTCTCTTACTTTCCATTTGCATTTCTCTGGTTTCACAAATAGGTCATTTTCTTCTAATCTTTTTAACACCTCCTCTACTAACTTATCATGCTCTTTTTCTGTGTCCATAGCTACCAAGATATCATCAATAAAGGTTACAGTGTCTCCCTGGTTGATGAGATCACAGAATAAATCATTCATCATTGTCTGAAAGGTAGCAGGGGAGTTTGTTAACCCAAAGTACATAACTGTGGGTTCATAGGCTCCAATATGTGTTGTGAATGCTGCCTTCTACTCATCTCCTTTCTTAATTCTAATATTGTTGTAGCCCTACCTCAGATCCAATTTCGTAAATACCTTCCTCTTTTCTACTCCATCTAGTATGTCTGCAATGAGAGGTAAAGGGTACCCATTTTTTATCGTCCACTGGTCTATGTGATGATAATCTTGCACTATTCTCTGTGTTCCATCTTTCTTTGCCACGAAATGTACTGGCGATGTCTAGGGCGACTTGGATGGTCGAATATATCCCTTTCTTAACTGGTCCTCTACAAATGCTTGCACTTCCTCCCTTTCCTCTCTTAACAAAGAGTATACTTTTCCCTTCTTTGGTACAAATCCCTCTTTCAACTCTATTGCATGATTCCAGGCTTTTTGCACTGGCATCCTCTCTGACTCCTTCTTTCCAAACATCTTCTTCTATCTCCAAAACCTCTTGGGTACTAACTTTCTTAGTACTTTTTCGTCTTCATTCTTCTTTACTTTCTTTACTTTCTTCTTTTTTTCTTCCTGCTTTCTGCTTCCACATATGGGTAGACACTTTGTCATTTTTACCTCTCCCTTTTCCCAGTCTATTTCTGGATTGTGGGCTGCCAGCCATGGCATCCTTAGTATGACCTCTATTTTTCCCAGGTTGCACACATCCATTCTAGCTCTTTCTACATGTCCTTTAAAGAACATGTTGCACTCTACTTGGTATATTATTGCTCTTTGTATATTTGCTGTCCTATCTACATTTCTAACCAAAAGTGGGTTTTTTAGTTTTTCCATCTTGAACCCTTTTTCTTTAGCGAAGGCTATATCCATGAATAAGCCTGTTGTACTACTATCTAACAATGCCTTTACTACTACCCCCTCCTGGCTTTCCAGCTTCTCCTTACTTTCATCCATACTTCTCGTAGCGGCCGTAGTGTGTACTGTACATCTCTTACTCTCTCAGTGATATTGGAAAGATTTAATTTATTGCCCAATTTTTCTAGGCGCAATACACTGTATAGGTTATTGGAGGCCAGCCGAGAGCTTACTGTCTTCTATTGTCTTTTGTCAACTCTTGCAGCGTTTCTACTACCCTCTCCTTCTTCCATCTTTCCCAGCAATTTTTGGCCATATGGCCCTATTTTCTGCACACATAGCAAGTTCTGTCTCCTCCCCTTCCCTTGTCCACATCCATTGCATTTGGGTCTCTCCTTGGACCTGTTTGATTTTGACTAGGCATACTCAGCCCTCGGTATCCCTCACTGTTGTATCTCTTCTTTCTCTCTAACCACCACTATGGTTAAATCATATATTCAGAATAAATCCTATGCTACCAATGCTCATCCCCCTGGTCCCCAGGCTATCTCTACTAGTGTTGGTGAGTCTTCAGACTCACTCAACCTTATTTCTTGGGCCAGCTCTAGGGCTGGTAAACATGTTCCATCCCAGAGAACGCTCTCGTGCTCGTCGCACTGTCAAACACTCCTTCAGGAGTGTCTCAGCTGCTGAGGACACTAGAAAAGCATCTCCTGAGCTCTCTTCTTCTTCCTCAGAGGAAGAAAGTGAAGAGGAGGAGGTCAGTCCTGGCCCCAGGACACCTACTGCCTCTAGAATTATTACAGGCAAGCTCTCTCACAGAATTGCCCCTCTTTAGCTCCCTGCTGCTCTCTCTCCCTCTGCTCCTGAAGGGAGAATACATTCTATGAGTTGGGATGACCAAATTTCTGCTGAGAAGAGCAGGGGCCCTGCCTCTGGGGTAATTTGTGCCCCCTAGGCCCCTTTGTCAACCAGTTTGATGCCTCATAGCCCAAACCATAGAACAGCTGAGTCATCCTCTCAAATAGAGGATGGTAGTACAGTGGCAGGCATCTGTGATGTGACATGTGACCATGACAGCTTACCTCAGGCATTACAACCTGTAACAAGTGACATTGTCACACTTGATGTCACATATGACTATGACTTGTAGGATGGTGAACATCATGTCACATCCTTGTCTGGTCACTTTGGTTATTTAGAGAATGATGCCAAAGTCCTGTTATAACCTGGGCAGTGGTGACAGCTGTGAGGTCCTAGCAACTTAGTAACACTGTGGACAACTGTAAGTGACAGAGTGCCAACTTCAAGTCCACAGGGAATTACACATCAAGTCAGGTGACCTACTACATAATCAATCACCAATATATTACTGAGGGACTGTCTAGAGCATATCTGATATACTCCCTTGATCTGACAAGTCCAGAAAACAAACAAAGTAAGGAAAGTCCAATAAGAGAAAAGAGTATTCAAGGTCTCAAATCAAGTTTAGGAACAGCAAACTATATCATCTGAGGCTGAACTGCCTTTGTGAACAAGTTAGTAATATTTTGTCGAGTTGGAACATAGACAGGGCTTATCAGAGACTCCTGTACTGCATCTCTAAGCCAGTACAACTGCAAATCCAAGTGCTTCATCCATCCATGGTGTTTAGGATTCTTTAACACATCAATTTTTTTTTTTTTTTTGTTCAAAAATTTATAACGCGGTGCTTGATCACAGTCCGCGGCAGACTATCTACAACAAGTAGCCTACATGGGCCTCAAGAACCAGATTGTTCTATTACAGGCAAGAGACACTATCAATATCAAAGGAGAAATCTAACCTAACAGGAAAGAGAACTAGATACAGGTTACTCGTAACCAACCTTCAAATAACACATCCAAGTCAAGAGACCTATCATGCCTAGAATACAGAGTCAAATGAAACTGAGAGAGATAAGACTGAAAAACTATCTACAGCACAAAGAAAGAGAAACCAAGTGAGATACTCATGAAGGCTCAGGAGGCTCGAAGGGTAGGTGATCCTAAGAAGAGAAGGCAAAATCACTAGGATGCTCCTTCAGGAACTTGACAAAGTCCTTGACAGTTGGCACTAGGTCAGTCAAGGGAAAATAGGCAAACTGGCGGTAGTTGGCAAAAATGTATCGACGTATTTCCACCTAGCAATGGCCACACAGATACTGGGTGCACTCTGCAGGGAAAAAGTGCTGTCTGAACTCCCCAATAGGAGCATGGTTAAGGATGGCTTAAGTAGCCCTGGCACACAAGGTAACCGACTCGCCAATAAATGGAAGCCAGCCCCCACCTTTAGCATAGAAGAGCTGGATTACTCAGAGGTCTACTGAAGATGCTGGACTCTTTCTTACTCACTTGGTTCGCTCTGGCTGGGCCAAGGACCTCAAGACTAGTGTGGTTGCCTTTGACATTGCACAGTTCTTTCCTTCCCTCAATCACAGTATGCTTACTGCGATCCTTCGATACTCTGGCTTTGCAGATTGCTTAATAGATTTCTTTTCTGACTATCTTGTAGGTAGATCAACCCAGTATGCCTGGAATTCTTTTCTCTCTCATGCTTGTGATGCGGATGTGTCAGATGTGCTCTGGACAGTCCCTTAGTATTATTTAAGTGATTAATTATATAATAGGTCACCTGACTTGATGTGTAATTCCCTGTGGACTCGAAGTTGACTCTTAGTCACTTACAGTTGTCCACAGGTGATAACTAGTTTTATCTCTTTTAACACAGTCACTTACAGTTGTCCACAGTATTCTTGAGTTGCTAGGACCTCACAGTTGTCACCACTGCCTAGGTTCTAACAGGTTATGGGCCCTGGCCTCTAGCAACTTAAAACACATATTCCACACTC
>Ga0157362_1000448_pt1 | contig 14001 bp, 8 predicted proteins | sample AttlaeALBM3_FD_111480 | JGI IMG/M metagenome (GOLD analysis project Ga0157362, IMG submission 111480) | Fungus gardens microbial communities from leaf cutter ant in Ribeirão Preto, State of São Paulo, Brazil - Atta laevigata ALBM3 | ecosystem: Host-associated > Fungi > Mycelium > Unclassified ... | reverse complement strand
TTTTTACTTTTTGTTTAAAAAATATTGTCTAAAAACAAAGTGATACATCAGTGACTTTCTTCTAATATTTACGCTTTAAATAAACTGCATACATATGAAAATTGTGTCCATAACATTCTGTTTTTATTGAGCAACATACTTTTATAGATTATTTATTTTATTTGAGATTAGTTTTATTGTTATAAACAAAAATTTTTTAAATCATAACAAAAATCTAAATTTTTTTATATAAATATTTTAAGTACTAAAAATGACTTATACAAAGTTTCATAAAAATTCATTAATTTTAGTTTATAACAAATAAATATTTTATTTATTTATTGAACAATTAATGCTTGCATCTCAATGTAACTTTAAATTTTTGAATTCATAAAATACTTATATAAAAAAATTGAGATTTTTATCATTATTTTATAATATATTTTCATATATTTCTATTAGAGTACGAATTTAAAAAATATTATTTTTTATTACATATTACTTTTTATTGAAATAAATGATCCAGATGGCCAATCGTCTCTAATTTTTTTGTTATTTTTAAATTCAATTTAGAAACAATTAGAACAATCTGTAATCTTTTCAAGTAATTCGTAATATTGCATGTGTTTTATAATCTCCTTAAAAACACAAAATCACAGCTTTATAAACACAAATTCACTGCTTTAAAAAAATACATTCTTTGCATTAGCACAAATTTGTATTTTTAAAGCAATGAATTTGTATTTATGAAATAGAGAATTTGTGTAATTAGAGAAATCCTAAAGCCATCTGTATTATCGACTAAATCATATAATTTTTGTACAACAAATACGTTTTTCTCTTTCACATATTTGAAAATCCTTTTTCAGAATTAAAGTATACGCATTAATACGTGTTTGTGAGGTGAATGCCAAAAAAATCGACTAAAAATTCCGAAATTGATATTTTTTATTTCTTAGTGTAACATGATGTCTCAAGCTGTCAAATCGTGACAACATTTGCTTAAAAACAGTAAATTTGAAAGTTTTGCAACCTTGTATTTACGAAATAGTAAATCCACAAACACGTAGTTTGTACGAACAAATAACGTCGAGTTCTTAGAATTAGACTTAAGCTCTTTTAAGACTGCTTTTTCATACGAGCAAAGAAAAGCTAATGTTTATCCTATTCCGTCACAATTCAAGTCCAGCTCTGAAAATCTAAAGCTATCGCCTTCCCTTCCTTTTCATGGAGCGAAATTTCGCTAGCAAAGTTACTCCCACTACATGAAAGAAGAAGCAAACAATTAAAAAAATTGACTTAAAAAATGCTTCGAAATATTTGGCCAACCAAGTGGGCCATAGCCAAAATCAGCGTTGCTTCGCTTAAAGTTGAACAGTGTCAAATTTTGAGTGATTATTCGCTGGACTCGCCATTTTGGCAAAAATTGACGGAGAGGGGATAAGAGCCACCAGCTTTTATTCGCTGCGTGAAATTCTAAACGTTTTGTCGCGAATTTGTTATACGCAAATTGACACGAACATGCGACTGCGTGTATCATATCAGATTGCGTGAGATATTGATGTAGTAGTATATATAAAGACATGTCGATGTGCTTAAAGTCATTAGATTTCTAAAGTACCGCAAACGCGCATCCATTTTAACGCGAAAAGCAGTTATTTCAAATTTATGCATTTGTATATAGTATATACGTACTTTATTTTGAAAAATAAAGCTGTCAAGTATGTAAATAAATGTTCTTTAATTAGTTTATTTATGAACAAAAAAATATATATAAACGCTTAATTTATGTATTATTTAGTTTAATATAGGTTTATTTGATGTAGAAGTTTACTGCACGAAAGTGCATGAAGGGACAAGTAAGTAGTACAAGTTTAAAATAATTACCAATCATCATACTTGAAATCGTGTATTGTGTACACTTCGGCCATTTTGACGCGACATTTCTGAAATCATTTGCGGTACTTTAAAAATCTAGTGACTTTAGATGCGCTGGAAAAACAGCAACCTCTATAGTGACTTCGTCGGAGTTCGAGCTTCACTTTAGGATCCCTATAATGCAGAAATATATACATAGCGCTGTATCAAGTGGAAATGACAGATATTTTAACCTTTAAAGTCTCGAACTTTAACGTTTAATAATTCTATTCACGAGGCCAATCATTTTTTTTTTTTTGCCAGATTCTTTCATTTTGAGTGAAAACGCGTCGAATGAGTACCTTTTTATTCTAAGAGAGACTTATGACATCTTAAGACTGTATTTAAGACTTAAGTCTTAAATGTAAGAATCGACTATGAATACCGATCTGCTTCGCGTTGTGAAATTAGTATTGAATCTTTCCTTATTTAACACACTTTATGTTTATATAGAAAGAGAAACATAAAGTACAATCTTAAGATGTCATAAGTCAATTCGAGGACTGTATTAGCATCTTAAGACATTATTTAAGGCAGTTTTAAAATAAAAACTATGGATATTGCCCCATATATATTTCGCGTTTCACAGTTGGTAGCCTTTATCTCTCGCGCGACATCCTTAGAAAGAGATAGCCGAGATTTAGAGAGAGACGAGATTTAGAGAGACTGCAAACTGAGCACACTATTTATTCCTTCCACGATAGTTCATACTTGCGTTGCTCCATGCTCAAAGGTTTGTGATATATTTACTTCGGAAAATTAAGTACAACTAGGATGCGTATGAGATACACACAACACTCAACGGACAACATATCTCGACACGTCTTCAAGCACATTATTTCAATGGCATTCGAGTTCATACTGAGTTGCTCCACAATTTTGAAGTGTTGACAGCTGAATATTCGCCCTAACAGAGTATGGCGTCCACACACACACACTCTATACTCGACGCAGAGCGCTACACTTCCGACATAACTCCAAACACATTATTTCGATCGCATTCGAGTTCATAACTAGTTGCTTCACGATTTCAAAATGCCAAGTATTCGTTTTGACAAAGTTCTTGTGGCAGAAAACAGTTCTCGATCACTTAATTACAGACAGACGAACAGAGCTACGAATAATTGCATTCCCGCGTTTCAAATACGTCTTCGGTTTGTTCCGTTATTCCTCGGATGCACTCGGCTCGCGAGACGCTCAGCTCGCGCGCTCATTAATTTCAAAATTTTACTACGCGCTTCAAAAACACGATATACATTCTATTTTCAATATCGTCCTAAATTAAGAAATGGCCCAGAAACATTCTGAAACATATTTGCTTTATTTCCTTTTTGACAAGAAAAGCACGAATTAAAATACAACGCACATCAATGAAAGTATCGCGTTTCGAATAAATTCGGCAAATGTAATCTTTTTTTTAGCAACACACGATTTGGCGTTTTTGATTGAGTTGTTTTTTAAAGCGATTTTGAAATGTCGCGTAATACTCGAAATATAAAGATATTTTCGATACATTCCTCCTGATATTTCGACACGCATGTGAGGAATTTTGCAAAGAGGAAAAGCATTCGCTACCGTGAAGCGTCGCACTTCGAATACTTATCGAGTATAAACGAGGTCATTATCGAGAAACCTTGTTTACGTTTAATTTGCCGCTTTTTATCTCTACAATATAATCATAATATTCTTCAATATTCAGAAATACTCGTGTAATATATCTATCCCTCACCGAAAAAACACGAACCGTACACTGAAAAAATTTACTAAATAAGATATATTTCTTTGAATGATATTAAATATTTACTTACAGTAGAAAGATATTTAATTTAAAAATTATTTAAAAAATGATAGTTAAATCAAATTAATGGCTTTTTATATCAAATAAATTATATGTTTATGTTTATTTTTAATAAATATTTACTTAAATCTATTCAAATATTTATTAAAATTTAGTTTTTTTTTCAGTGCACGGTTCACACATGAAAAGAACGATTTTGCTGAAGTATCTAAAAATTTAGCTAATTAATTATGTTGGGATATCAAAATAATTGTGTGAAACTTTCAAATTTATTGCAACAATTTTTGTAAAATTTATTGCAAAATTTTTTACAGTATTTCAACGAAACATAATATTTTTACATTTCAATAAAAAAACAACAGCAACAAATAATTACCAATATATAGAACAAAAAAAGAAAGAGAAAAATAAGTGTAATGAATAAAATAATCAAATTTAACTAAAACAGATACAACAGCAGAGTTGCGATATAAATAACATAACGCAATCTCAGCAATTTATGAAGTACTTTGTATAAAGCAGAGATTAATTGGAGTTCATCAAACACGATTTATTTTCACATTAGAATGGTTGAAATCGATTGATGATGTTTAATGGACAGTGACATGCTTGTTATCGGTATTCTATAATTAAATATACAGTTTTGAGATTATACACGTTATAGTTTAATTTATAACATTTATAATTTCAAGTTTCATCAGTGTCTTGATCACTTCATCATTTTCCCATGATTATTTTTAACTTTTACTGTCTACCTGCAAAATACAGGTTATAAATTTTTAAAGTTTTTAAAAATAAAAATAGATATATATTTTTAAGTACTTTTATTGTAAAAAATTTTTTAAATTTTTTACAAAGAATTATCAAACTTTCACATGAGCACCTTTAGGTAAAAAGCAGGTACATATTCCATTTCATTCCAAATGCGCTGAAATATGCCATTAGTTATGGTACCAATGGCGGTCACAATTACGCAAAACATTCACGTTCGGTACTTTTGTGGTCTAAATGTCCACCAAGTTCTTGGGGATATATCCCCAAAAAAAGAAATCCAAGGGAGAGGCTGTCAAAGAAATAAGGTGACCAGGAAATGGAGTTTGCTCGGTCGATCCAACGATCTAGAAAAACTGAAGGTACTCACGTTTGGAAATTTTTTGTAAAAAAAGTTTTTTAGTTGTTCCTTACAATAGAAATACTTAGTAATATGTGTGTTAATTTTTTATTTCAAAATACTAAAGATTTATCATGTACATCCGCCTAAATATCCAGCATATTCTACGTGTGTAACAAACATTCAATTCCCTTCGCAATACAATCGCAATTGTAATTTCGATTTTAACGAGAATAAGGAAAGAGAGAAAGATGCAATGGGAGCAATCAGCTGGTACTGTCGACAGATGCTTCAAAGGATGCGTACGGAATTCCCAACCTGTTGAAGTCCCAAAATCCGTTTCCTACGAGTGCACCCCAATGAGTCGACGACATTCGGATTTCAATCCGATCGACGAGAAAGGGAAGGTGTTTAAAGGAGCGAGAGAATTCTTGTCAAGTGGCGACACACGAAGATTGAATTTTCGGTTTTCTCGGATAGCCACCATCACCATCACCGCAAATTCACTCTTCTCCTCTCCGAATTGGCCCTTCGCAAATTTTCCCCCTCGATTTGCGTGATCCAAATCGCTTGAGTGACCCTCGACCACTCTCTCCCTCTCTCTTCATCATTGCCTCGTGCCTTCGGTCCGTCGCGGTGCATTTAAATCGACTGCTTAAGTTGACTATACACTAATCTCGTAATTCATTTACATATTTAACGCGCGCGTCGTCGACAAAGTTCGTTGTACGGGTATGGGAGGAAACAGAGGGTGTGGCAAAGGAAGCACAACGAAGGGGGTAATTAGTTATGCATGTGTACTTGTCGGCCCATCTCGGTGAACCCTTAACTTCTTTAATTTAATAACGTGCGAGCCGGGACAGGAATTATCACGTCGAAGACAAACATGGATAAAAAAAAAGAAAGTATCCTTCGCTTAATTTAAATCTTAGTGCGAACGCGACTCATCGGTTTTTCAAAATGACAGAACTTGATTTACGAGCAAACGCGAGTACGTAAAGTGTGAAGCCGTTCTCGTTAGTCCTTATGCATCTTCAGTAACTTCAAGAAGTTAACTCCAGTTGTTACCTGAGTGAACGATATCGATTATCGTCCGATGTTCTTGTTCTTCTTGATGATGAAATATGCTCTCCGTTTTCCCTAGAGATGGATGAGAGGCGGGGGAAGGACGAGCTCCTTGTAAAGGATCAGGATGCTTCGCTTGGCCTCAATCTAACATGGAAATACAAAATCGCCGTCTGTTTCCGGTGAGCTTCGGAGAATGGTAAAGTTACGTCCCGTATAGGTATGCGCACATATATTTCGTATTTGGACAGCGTCAGGAAATTAAGCGAGGTGGTCTCAAGGGCGACGTTCGGACCTCAAACTTCGACCAGGGAACTTTTCTCGGCATTGTGCCTAGATTTATCTCTTCCCGAAGTGTCGAACTGCTTTCGGGAGAAGAGCCGCGGCACCAAGAAATATATTATTACCGGCCGTGACTGGTGTACAAACGTAGTTCGCCTATCAAGACAATGAGGGCTCAAGAGAAGAGGAGATGGAAATTATCGATGATTAAATAATAAATAATCAATGATGATAATTAAATTATTATAATTCAATCACAATAAAATTTTTCTTTATACTTATCATTTATTATTTACGATAATATCTAGTAATATATGTTTCTTTATAGCTTCTAAATTTCTGTTGAACAAGAGTTCTACGTGACGCTGAACTAACGGATTTATTTAATTCGAATGTGCTAGAAGAAGAGAGGACAGATTTCTCGATGTTCTACTCGGCGAGATGAGAATCTAAATTATTCACACATTTATTCCCTGCTTGTGTGCTTCGTCTGTATATTTGGTACTGTATTGGCCACTGGGATCGTACTTCTTCTTAAGTTGCTCCCAAGTTTCCGGTTTCTGAAATAAAGTAAAAGATCGAATAAGCAATCGCCCTTGTATCTTCTGTAACAAGTTTGCGTAACAGGATTGCATTTACCGAAGACGTATCGTTAGTTACATCTACATAAAATAAAGCTGCACGAAGATTTTTACTCTGAAAGTTTTCCCACTTTAATACTTTGTATTGAGAAATACCTTGAGATAGAACTATATTACATCATTACGTTATCGTGAAATTCAGTCAAAAACATAATGCACAATTGTAAAAATGCGATGAGACCAGTAATTTCAAAGACAAACTCTTATATGCATTAAAAATATCTTTTTAAAGGATTCAATCGCCATGATACTACATGAAAAACGCGTACAATATTTCAGAAATTAATATAATGTCATGACTTATTTCGAACTATAATTAAAGTAATTTTGACTTAATATAATTAACAAACGTATCGATTTACAAAGCCTTCCTCAATGCTACAACACAGAAATACAATCTTAAAATTAAATACAATCTTTAAATTAACGCACAAAGAATAGTGGATACAATAAAAATTTAAAAACATCAATAGTGAAGTGTCAAAATATAAAAAAAATATAAAAAAATTCGAATGTCAATAAGTATTCCGCCAGATAACAATAAGATAAGGAACATTTGGATACTTTAGTCAACAGTAGATTAATTATATTTATCGATAAAGATAGATTTACCAAACTCGGTTGAGATCGAGAATCCAATTTGTCACAGATTTGTATCAAACGATTTGAGAATTCTTTAATTACGAGTATTGCTTTATCAAAAATACACAAGGAAGGCGTTCCCTTTAGAATTATTATTTCTTCAATCAACCCACTCTATATTCGCTAGCTGGTTTTTTGCAAGATATTATCTCTGAGAATATCCTTCCTGCAAAAAGTAGAATAAAAAATAGCTTTGAATTTCACAATAAATTAACTGGAATTGACAAAACGATTGACAAAACAGAGATGATTTTATTAGATGTTACTTCTCTGTTCATTAATATTTCATTGGATGTTGTGTGGATGGATTGGGTTCTATTAAAGGTGTCACAAACATACCAAAGAATGAATTCATTAATGGTCAAATTTATCTTTACATCGACATTTCATTATTTTAATGGGATTATTTATAAACAAACTTTTGGCATACCTATAGGTTCCCCCTTTCCCCATCATTTCTGACATTGTCATGGAAGAAGAGAGAGTGTTAAATTCTTTATAATTTCGAGTTCCTGCATACTTTAGATATGTTGATGATGTCTTTATGATTGCACCTAAAGATAAAGTCACTCAAATTTTTAATTCATTCATTTCATTTGATGCATGATAGACTTAAATTCATTATTGAATATGAGGGAGATCATTGTCTGAATTTTTTGGATCTATCGGTCATCAATAAAGACAATACTATTATTTTAGGTTGGCACCATAAAAAGATGTTCTCGGGTACATATTTATCGTTCTATTCGAATCATCCCGCATGTCATAAAATAGATATCATATATAGCTTAGTTGATAGAGCAATCTTATTGTCAAATTCTACATTCTATAATAAGAACATAGAATTTATAATAGAGAATTTGAAGAATAACGGTTATCCTTTGGGAATGATTTTTTATTATATTAACAAAAGGATCAAAAGTTTGACTTGTAAAAAAATCTACGATGGTTAATAACACTAGTTTAGATAACGTTGACATTGATGAAGTTGTAAGAGAGATAATGATTTTCTCATATATAAGATCTATTTTTAATAAAATTACTAAATCTATTAATATATTCAAAAACATGATTGGCTATAGGTGCTTAAATAAGCTTAATAAATTTATCAAAGTTCATAAAGAAATCAACATGATAAAAACAATAATGTCATATATAAAATAAAAATAATAACTGTAATAACTGCGATGCATCGTATGTTGGCCAAACGAAGAGACAGAGAATTGCAGACAAGAATTAAAGAACATCGCAATAAAAAAATTAGATCAGTTCAAATATTCAGTAATCTGAACTAATTCAGAAACACATCACGGAAACTAATCATGACTTTGATTGGAAAAAAGTTATTCTTGATTTTGAAAAGAATTATCGTAAAAGAAATATTTCTGAAATACATATTAAAGAACAAAAAAACGATTTAATGAAAAATACTAAGTATTGGATAACTTATTTTAACATACACTTGATATACGAGAACATAAGTGGTCACAGTTTTGAACAAACTTGTTTTTATATTCGATTTTATTAATTTATTTTTATTTGACCTACATTTCATTAGTTAATTTTCAAACGAGCAACAATCAGTATCTTTAATGTACTTAATTGAATCTTTGATTGAGAGCTTAGATTTCAGTATTTTATATAAATTACCGTAAGTTATTATTTAATTCAATTGTACTTTTTATTCACACTAATAATATATTATTTTAATAAATCTATTTGTTCTATAAAATATTATAAAATATTCGTAAGAATTCTCAAATCGTTTGATTTTCAAGTCTGTAATAAACTGGATTCTCGATCTCAACCGAGGAATTTGGCAAATCTATCTTTATCGATAAACATAATTAATCTACTATTGACTGAAATATCAAATGTTCTTATTGTCATCTGGCGGGATATTTATTAACGTTCAAATTTTTTAATATTTTTTTTATATTTTGATACTTCACCATTGATGATTTTTAAATTTTTATTGTATCCATTATTCTTTGTGCGTTAATTTAAGATTGTATTTCTGCGTTGTAACACTGAGGAAGGCTTTGTAAACCGATTTGTTAATTATATTAATTCAAAATTAATTTAATTATAGCTCGAAATAAGCCATGACATTGTGTTAATTTTTAAGAAAATATATGAGCATTTTTTACTCCATTTCAGAAATTGTTGTAAAACGCAATACATTCAAAACGAGATAGCTTGAAATTCCTTTAAAATCATTAAAATATGACTGCCCAGTCGGGGGTGAAATCAGTTCTCGAAAGAAGGGCTCGAAGGATCGGCGGATTCACATCGCCGTTAAATTATCTGGCTACGGATGCGAAAGTTTCCAAGTGTGGTTCGCAAACGAATCAGGGACACCCCCTGCCACCTAGTGCAATGTGGAGGGTTAACCCGTCTCTGCGTGAAAGTCAAACTAGTTCCACGGCATTTAAACCGCCTCGACGTATCCCCCGAGCGTTCCTACTCCCACCGGTATCAACTCATTACGCAGACCTCGCGTTTAATTAGCCCAGTGAAAAGTGACGGGCGAGCATACATGTTAGCACGAACATATACCTTGTTGACTAGATACCGGATGACCTTCTCAGTACCCTTCTTTTGCTTCTCACTGCATTTAGTACACTCAGTCTCCAGTGCGTCCGGAAGAGTTTCTGAAACAAACAGGGAAAAAAATTACGAGAGGAATTCAGATCAGGGACATGGCTGCACAAAATTCAATATTTGAAGCATACGCTATGCGTAGCATCGAGCTATGAAATTACGCAATTATAAGGTTTTTAAAAAAAATTAAGGGTCGTTTTTCCTTTTATCTTTTTAAATAAAATAGCAATTCGATTCCTTTCTTTTTTTCGTCGATAAATATTTTAGAATAGGAATATACCCTTTTCTATAAGGTTATTTTTATCGCGACGTTCTTCGTAGGAGTTCATAATGACGTATGTTATTTCTCGAATACGCGACGTCCTACAGGATTTGTCTCAGATTTTTTATCACTCCGCGTCATTTGCACCACCTGCTCTGGTCAGCTGACTGTACACTCCCGCATATCTCTCGTGAATTTTCTCAGACAAGACTATACATTCTCGGTAACGTATTACCGTCCATCGCACGTTTTATCTCGCGACGGGGTAGCACGCCAAAGTAAAAAGAAATTCGAGAAGAAACAGACGATAAACGTGATTCTAACGTAGAGAAATAAATCGTGATACGTGCGACAAGTAATTAATGCAATTTGCAGGAAATGCAATCTGCGGAAATACACTGAGCAAGTAATTGGTTTCTAGTATCCGTGTCTCAACTCTGTATATAGGATTTTTGCGCGAGGAAACGTTATGTTCGTGAGCAAAATTTTCACCTGAAAAGAACTAACGCATACGTTTGTTCTTCGCGACGCTAACCGCGAACATATACATATACATGCAAAATGTCTCATGACACCAAGGTACTTTTTATCCAAATTTCCTTAGCGTAGCAGTCGTTTGTAGCGGATTATTCATATCTGGAGCTGAAGTGATATGTGCCTGCTTCGTACATATGTAACATCGTTAACGAGTCGACCTCGCATCGTGCATCCTTCGACGAGATGAGAATGAGGTGGCCATTAGTGCCAAGGATGATTCTCTCGTGCATTAGAAAGCATGTGAAAGATCATCATTACCGTCTCATTTCATCGTGCATGTTTTGTCATGTTATCGAGCCAAATGCAACATCAGACACGTTATTTTACGCTTCCACGGAGTCGTACTTTTTTTTAATTTCTATATTTTTACTCTTTACATTACGAGAGTTATGTTTTGAAGTAACATTACTAATGTTTGAATAGAAAAATCTAGCGAAGAATAAAATAATTATGATTAGTGAAATCTCAAAACGCTCACCTTTAAGCTCTTTGCCATCGGGCGTGCAACTTCCCTTCTCCAATAGGCAATTTACATAGTTTTTGAGCAAACGGTCGCTCGCCAAAATCGTGTCCAAGTCAATATTGTCATACTTTGTCGTATACTTGTCCTCTGCCAAAACTACCGCTACCACGAGAAGAAATAGAGCCAGGACCTAGATTGAGTGTTAAAAAATTTCTTATTTCTCTGTATAAAAGAATATCCAAAAATCTACACTGAAAAACATAATATTGTACCAACAGCATTATTTTAATTGAAAATAATCTCATTAATTTAATAACAGTATTATTAATGATTCATTAATACTGTTATTGAATTTTATTAAAATAAAAGCATAATGTATTTGTTTGTTTATTAATAATATTATATGAATTAATAAAATTATTTTCCATTAAAATAATGCTGTTGCGTATTTTTTTTTCAAGATTTTTCAAGATGATGTATAATCTAGACAGTCACTAGAGTGTCTGTATTATATGTAAGAATAAGATCTGAATGAGAATACGAAATCATCAATTATGGATTCCTTGGGAATTTGATTTTAAAATCCGCAAAAACTGATTTATCGCGTATTATCGAATCATTATAAATACATAGGACAACTGCGAAAATGTCAGAATCCGGAATGACCTCAGGTCACCACGCTAAATGTCGCACGTGCATACGTAGTTAAATGTTTGCCATCGGGCTGGTTGCGTTCATAATCGCGCTGCCGAAACGCAGAATTGTATGCGAGCATGTTTAGCGCGTGATGTGAATATCAACGAGTGAGTGCGTGTGTCTTATACATGTTATGCACCACTCATGTGTGCGCTCATGCTCTTGGACTATGGAAATTCCTGTAGGCTTCATCGGAAATAGAAATTATATACAGTGCAAGACTTCTATAGGCTTACGGAAAGCAGAAACAGAGAATCGAATACGTGCTCGTACGCTTCATTAGTAGATAAAGATAGAGAGTGGGACGCAACGGATGGAGTTGTTTTGAAATCAAATCAATTATACAGAATGTGTCAAACGATTTCTCAAACGCAGTTACGTTAAAACGCAAAACGTTAAGAGACACTTCTATTATTGCGATTCTCGAATACTTGAAACATCAAAACATATTTCTACGAAACGATGTTTATGAAATGAAATCTTGAGAACGTGAAATATTCATTTATTTCTGTGGGAATTGATTTGCAGAAATTTCAATAATAAGTATTAATTAATATCGTGTCTTATTTAAATTAATTCATCAACAGGTAAACATGCAAGTTGTTATTCAAATGAATTATTCATATGTGAATATTGCAAAAAAGAAAATTGTATTAACAATCAATGTCACACTGTAAAGTAAAAAAATAATATATATTCTCATACATACATATATTCTCATACATACATACATACATACATACATATATTTGTTTTTTTAACTTCAAGGCATAAAATGATATTAATTACTCCAGTTTCAAGTTTAATGGCTGTGTTTCTCATAAAAAAACAGATAGGTAAATCTTGAATTACGCAATTCAATCTGATAGTAGTTGGAATAAATTTTCAATTAATAAAAAATAAATTAATTCTGATGTATTTGAAGCAGGAGAACTAGAAAAAGAAGTTTGTGCATTTAATTATATACATAATACTTAATCTTAAAAAAAAATTGATAAAAAAAAGGTAATTAACAAGTAATTTTCAATGTCTCAAAGATATAATATTCTTAGAATTTAGATCTTTTAGAACTTAAGATTCATAGTTTATTTCGTCGAAAAGACAAATCACAATATTTTCGACCAGTTAGTTTAGACTCAAAAACGAGAGAATCTCTCACCCTCCCCTAAAGACCGCGACCAGATGGTTACGCTAATATATAACGGGTTAATGTCGGCGAGTTAGGGTGTATGTTTTTTAGTATAGTGTGGCCCCCTCTCTCTCTCTCTCTCTCTCTCTCTCTCTCTCTCTCTCTCTCTCTCTTTCTCCGACGCAGAGGAAATATGTCTACGCGATATACATATGATATCCGTTATATTTGGCGAAAGGTAAAGCGCAAAGAGCGACGACCCAAATGACGTTATCGCTCAGAGACATTTAGCTTTTTCAAGGAAGAAAACGTAGATATTTAACATACAGATACGTGAATATGTTCGTATATTAAATATAAATCCGATTGCATTATGTTCAATAATTTCTTGACAAGCCGGGAAACTTAATAAATTATATTATTGTATCTGTTTAATCCAAATAAATATAATAATTTAAGCTTCTTTAGTAAAGTGCTGAAAATTTGAGGTGCTTCTCACCATTCAAAATTATAAATATCTGCATAATTTGGATAAAATATTAAAACTACGTGTCTTAATGATGAAATAGTATAGAATATGACGAAATAAAAAAAAGAGCTGCATCTTCATCGAATGAAAACAAGATGAGATTATATTTACTTTTCGAGATTAAATCTATATGTAAATTTATTTATTAAAGTCCGAAATTTTGGTTTCGATTAATTTCGATCAAAAATCAAGATTTCGGTTTGATTTCGGTTTCGGCCGAAATTAAGAGAAAATTTCGATGGATAAACCGTTGCAACGCATGAGCATTCAAAAAACTGTTCGATTTTAATTATTAATTTGTTGATTAAGCTTAATATAATTTGAGTACAAACTTTGATGTGATCCT
>Ga0157362_1000447_pt1 | contig 14001 bp, 12 predicted proteins | sample AttlaeALBM3_FD_111480 | JGI IMG/M metagenome (GOLD analysis project Ga0157362, IMG submission 111480) | Fungus gardens microbial communities from leaf cutter ant in Ribeirão Preto, State of São Paulo, Brazil - Atta laevigata ALBM3 | ecosystem: Host-associated > Fungi > Mycelium > Unclassified ... | reverse complement strand
TGGATATTATTTATCAAGATCAAAGCTATTAGAGGTTGTTCCTCTTATTTTCATTTTTACGTAAAATTAAAAATGAAAATAATTTATAAAAATTTATAAAAATGAAATTAATGCAAAAATGAAAATAAGGAGAATTTCTAGTGGTCTTGATTTTGACAAATATTATATATATATGCAGGACATAATTACTGAACAATATTCAAGAGGTTTTAATCGTCGGTCGGATACCTTGAGTAATGCCGGTGATATTGTAACTTTTAAGCATCATAACTCAAAAAGTACTCAATAAAAAAATAACTTTATCAGCGACACCACCCAAAGTTAAACTGATAAGATCTAAATAGATCTTTTTGAACTCTACAACTTTTGTCTGAACAATTTTTCTCAATAATGTCGTGTTTCTGAGATAAAAATTTATAATGCTTTACTTTGAACATCCGGTGTGTGTGTGTGTGTGTGTGCGCGCGCGCGCGCGTGCGTGCGTGCGTGCGTGCGTGCGTGCGTGCGTGTGTATAAATACAGAGTTGCTTCATAAAAGTAACGCGTTATCGTTATTTAGAAAGTAATGATTCACTTTTTAAAAAATTATGTTATTTTGTAACCAATATTAATTGTGAAAATGAATATTAAATCTTAAAATTCTAAGCTTTTCTTTACATTAAACATAACATATATCTAAATCTTTGCTGTTTCTTTATATTAATAAAATTGGAATCATTATATTATTTTTATTTTTTTAATATATGCATATTTTTAGTAGTGATTGTAATTTACAAACGCAAATTTTATTAAAAACTTTATTAAACATTGTTTTTAAACATTAATGCCGTTATTAAGAATGCGTTCAAATATTTACTGTCAAAAATTTATCATTATACATGTACAGGGTATCCAGGAAAGATCGGAACAATGCTTAAGAGAAGATTCCTGAGATTATTTTGAGTAATATCAAAATATTGAAAAAAATTTTTGTTAATTTATCAAGTATCAGGATTGAGTATTAACTAGTTGAAACGTTAAAAGTTAAAAAAGAAGTTAAAAAGTTAATAATTTTTAACTTAACTTAATTTAATTTAGTTACTTTTAAACTTTAATTTATTAACTTTTTTTAAATTGAAAATTTTTCTATCTTTCTTAATGTTAATATTTTTTTCTATAAAATCTTAAACATTAGAAAATTAATTTAGAAAAAGTTCAATGATTTTACGATGATGAGAGACTCTATAATAAGAATCACATCATACGATAGTTTTTATTGACTCGCTAAATTTTGTTAATTCCCGCTTATATTTGAATCACACTAATTTTAAGTATCACAAACGTTTTATTATGTTATTATATTTCAGCAACATGAAATGAGCCTTAGATGAAGAATTGTAGAACAGAGTGTACATCCTATTTTCTAAATTTTTACGTATATTTTTTGTAATAAATATCTAGTCGATATAGTCATAAACAGAAATGAATAGTCGTTTCAGAAGTTAAAGAAAGTTAGATAAAAGTTAAAGAAAGAGAAATAATGCAAACATATACCTTTCTCTTTCACAAGATTTTAACAAAAACACCTTATAATGTGACTCTTATTATATATAAGTTACATGTGGATATAAAATTAAATTTGCCTAATAATCTATATTTGTAAGAGTTATTTAAAGTAATCTCATTTTAAGAAAAATTAGGACATTCTAATCTCAAAAATAATTTTTTCAAAATTAACTTTTTTTTAAACTTAAGTTAATTCTTTATTCCTTCAACTTTCAACTTAATTTTATAAGCCATTAACTTTAACTTAATTTAGTTTAAAAAAAAACATTAACTTATCCAACAATCCTGTCAAGTATCAATAATTAGAAATAACAATAATTTTATCTTCGCATACATAATCTTTATATTGATATTACATTAACAAGAGACAACAATTAGCTTTCTCTTAGCACTTTGTGTCATACTTAAATGCATAAATTTTCGGCGGTATGATTGACTAACTTTGAATGTTTATAATTTAAAAACTATTATAACCTTCGACATTTTGATATTAGAATTAAAATAAAAATTTCAGGAATCTTCCCTTAAGCGTGTTCCGGTTTTCTTCACCTTGTATACTATGGATTTTCAGTATTGATAGTAACTATCGGAATGCCTAAGATATAAAATACAAAACATTTTTTGATATTTAAATTTGTATTATTTAAATTTGTATTATTAAATATTTCTAACCAATTAAAAATAAGATGTGTTGACTAGTTACAAAAATAATAAAGGATTAAAGTAAGGATAAAAAAGTAACGGCTGAATTCGTAAAAATGTAACGATGTTATCATCACTGTCTAACAAAAAAATAACGATCATTGAAGAAAATAATGAAAATGGTAACACTGTTACAAGAAGTAACTTCAATATATTCTATAAATGTATTATTTATCTTGAAAGCACGAATTGAATTTGGGAATCATTTTGATATCCAAATATAATTTAAATTGTTTAAGATACACACACACACACACACACACACACACACACGCGCGCGCGCGCGCGCGCTTGTATATAGATGTACATATAGCTATAGGGGTGTGTTAACTTTTTGTCGCATGCAAGTAGAACAGTCTAAACTCAATCGAAAAGTTCTTTTTTGATACAATTTTTGTAATAGATAAAACGAGATTTATTAATTTCTAAAGATTTCGCCTAATAAGCGTGTATCTGGGCCTATCATCAAATGCATATCAATTGATTATCTAGGCGCGCATGCGCGTGGGGAATCGTTTACTATATTATACAAGCGACAATAGTTATACACAATAGCAAAAAAAAACAACTCGTTGATCTCACCGCGCGTTTGCATTTGGCGGTAGATATCGGACTGTTATGCATTTATTCAGCGATCTTTAGAAATTAACTATTACGAAAATTGCAAAATGTAGAGGACTTTCCGAGTTTAGTTCGCTCTATCTGCACTCGAGTATTGTTTCAAATATTATATTCTTTAACACTCTGTATATGTAATCTATACGCATCGATGTTTATTTCAAGATGATATTGCATAATTTTTATGTCAATGTTTCAGCGTTTGCCTATTGATTTAAAGTACAATGTGGAAATTATGGAAAAAGAAAGACAATCCGAATCTTGCAATGATGTAATTACGCTTTCAGATGATGTAATTGCACTTTCAGATGATGTAATTGCACTTTCAGATGATGATGGTTACATCGAAGATGATAATTATGAAATAAATATAAAAGTGTACTGGCGATCAAACAGAATTGATCGTTTAAGTATGCGTAGAGTATGTATCTCAGTTATGTGTGAACTAGTAATATATGGCAAATTGTAGTTTCATATAATTATTTTTATCATTTATTTAATACATATTCGTGAAGATAACTTTCTGTTATTTTATAGCATGATAATTTCAAAGGTATTTTTGAGCATTATGCCAATTTAGAAGGAGTTTCCGTGAATGAAATCTTAATCATGAAGAAGGATAAAATTGTCCATCACACCGATACACCTGCATCGCTCGAAATTTCCATTATAGATATACTTGGTTTGTATAAATTAGTCGTTGATTTTAATACAATAATGTAATGTTTACTTTATACTTGCAGATGGTGGGATAGTGAATCCAGGTATGAATACACTATCCAAGGATGAGAGCAATGATGAGGACATATGTAATATTAAAGTACAAACAGCGAACAAAAAACAGTCTTTGACTATTCCACTTAAGAAAGATGAACCGTTCAAGATGCTATTTGCTAATTGCGCCGAGCAATTTGGTGTGAAGGAGAATAATTTAAAGCTTTACTTTGATGGAGAACAAATTAATCCATCAGATACTCCAGAGTCTTTAGATCTCGAAGGAGAAGCATGTATCGATCTTCATATCTCTGCGTAACGTGTAATAAAAAGATAGCTGAAATTTTTTAATACATTTTACATACATTGTGTTCATTTTGTATTGTAAGCATAACTACTTATACATCATACATTCTTTATTACGTGTAATAACATTTTAAAAACACACATGTAAATTATCATTATGTCAGAAATTATATATAGCTGTCACTTGTAATTTAATAGAAGTGACTGATCAATTTTTAAAAAGACCTTATTAATGTGTACTATTTACTAATGTAAATAAGTAGATTTGCAGAAATATACACGTTCTTAAAGAAATAAATACAAGCAATAAATCAACTTTTGAAATATAAATCAACTTTTGAAATAAAATGGCATTTATAGTAGAATTATTAATTATTAATGAACATAATATTTATTACTGAGATTTTATCTTTAGATAGTGTTACTAAGAGTTAAGAAGTAAAGAATGTTAAATCAAAATAATAGTATATAAATATTTGCATTATGTTTACTGATATAATATTAAGTGTTATGACATTAGATTTGTGGAAATAAATTTTTTAAAAAGTATTTTTACAACAACAACGAATCATATATTTATTGTAATACATTATTATATTATACATAATGTACATAATATACTGATATATGCTCTATAAGTATACAAATGTATTATACACATATAAAGCGCAACATTCAATACTTTTGTTTATTATGATTTTGCAATACATTGACTGTACTACATTCAATTGCATTTGCTATTCTTTTTAACACAAGCAGTCAAGAACATTAATTATTAATTATACATTTCAATCGCGTTAACATTCCTATCCTGAGAAAGTACACTTTGTCTTGTTTGTGATCAATTTTAACAGAAATTTTGAATCGATATTGAATATGTATCACGAAATATTTCATCTCTATACACTTTATGTTCATGATTACCGTCTGTCAGAAAGATAGGGATAAAATAAAAGGATATTTGTGATGAGTACTATACAATTTGTTTACGACTCTTTCAACGGTAAATATTGCACGGCAATTGATCAAATACTTTCATTGAAAATATTAGGCATGAATCTCGACAAAAAATGTGTCGTATGCTAATTTTATTCTATAATACATAATAATGTGATAGCAATTTGCTGTTAAAAGGAATGTTTTGGAGAGTCAATCAATTGTCGAGAAAAACTAGCTTAATCATTAAATTTGCGATTTGAATTGTGTCCAAACAGGGCAGAACGGATTTCGGGTATCAATTGTTGCGCTATCAGCTCTAATCTGGTCTCCAAAGTATTGCTAATCTTTATGCGTCCTGTGGAACAATAAGTTATTTTGTATGCAATATTAATTCAGCAATTAATATAATTACTTTTTTAAAATCAAAGTTATTTGTATAAGTAATTCAAATCACTAAAATTGACGTGATATATTTTACATATTTCTCATTATTTTTGCAAAATATTAGGTGTGGGAAAAAGTTCGTGGCGCATTTTTAATGTCATCTAACGGGAAAAACACCACGAACTTTTTCTCACACCTAATATATTAAAATTAATAATTTTAGTACAACAAAAAATATATTTTGACGATATAATTACCTTTGGATGCTAATAATTCCACACCTCCGCAGCTTTCTGTGGGCAAGAAATTATCAGAATCGATCTTCAAGACAACATCTTTCTTAGTTTTCTGCTTATACTGCTGCTGAACGTTGTCAATAAGGGATTCTACGAGTGGCAGATCGACTTGACGAACACGAAGAGTAATGTTTGATTCTGTTAGCTGTAAAAATATAAATTATACTATAAAATTATTTATAAGATTAAAAAATGATAAACAACGTAACACACAATAATAACAAAATAAAATTATAAAAATATTACTTGATAAAGTCCTTGGATTATCAGCAGTTGGAGAATTTCTCTATACTGCGCAGGATTATGAGTTATTTCACCTAATCTCTTTCTAGCTTCTTCAAGAACATTGCGTACATGATCTTCGCGCACTTTTAAAGCCTTCAATCGTGCCTGGTTAAGCATGTTTGAAGATTGTCTACAATTAATAAAATTATAAAATAAAATACAAACGCATATTAGATATTTTTATAATTTTTTATAAAATAAATTAAATTAAATCTTAAAGAGATCCTAAAATCATTTGTTTTTTATCGATTGAGTAGGACTTAAATAAGGACTTGCATACATATGATTCATGTATTACTGATACGTTACTATATACTACTACATCAATAACGCATACAAATTTTCTAACTAATCCTTCATATTAAGTATCTTCTTCTTCTTCTTTGGCTAGTGGATCTCACTTATAGAGTTCGAAGTATCACGTTTCCAATAAAAATTCACTGGGCTGGAAAAGACCAGTTAGATCAGTGCATATCTTTAATATAATTCTTCATTGCTTCCATATGTCGATGAGGAAAAGGAGCATTTCTTGTCAAAGTTCATTTACAAAAGAAAACTCAAAGAAAGTTCAAAACAAAATTCCCAGTTTATCTTGAGCATAAATAAATGAACTTAAGGACATTATTTATAATTTCACGATTAGCTCGCCATTACATATTTAAATGAAAAAAGAGACATTAACTTAGTTGAAAAGCAGTAATCCTCCAGGATCTTCCTGTCATTTTTCAGAAATGGACACTTTCACATGATATGGTTAATATCCCTCCCCCTCCCAAGGATTTCGCCACAGACGTACTGGTGTTTCGATCATGCCCAATTTAAATTTTCTGCTGTTCGTCCAAGCGTATCCCATTATCATTTGGATGATTAGATCTAAGTTAGATTTATCTAGACGACATTTATTAAAAAAAAATGTTAGTTCTATTAAAATAATTCATGTAATAACTACCCGTGTTCTTATTGAATTTTTTTTTTAAATTTTGCATCAGCTTCATATTATATTCGTAGTCAAACTAAAATCTCTAAAAGTGAAATTCTGTTATGAAGTGTAAGATTCTCACTAGCATCTTCTTTAGCAGATTTATCCGCCAATTCATTTCCCACTATTCCAACATAGAAAGGGTACCAAACAATTTTATTATAATAGGTAGTTACAAGAAGAAAAATAGGACACTTTACAGAAGATGTCCCTGATACTGGGATCCAATTTTTTCAGTTATATTAAGTATTTAAATATAATTCTAAGATCTCAACATTGTTCATGTAATACTTAGTCCAAACCAAGGAAGTTTTATACATACAAAATGGAAACTATATAAAGTAAATATAAAATATATAAATAAATATATTATTACAAGTTAGTGTCAGAGTATCAATCATGTAACTTTATTTCGAGGAAATGTAAAGAATAGTAAAAATTTTCATGTAAATATGTACATATACACATATATATTAAAAATTCGTGCTTTCCACATTTCTGTTATAGGATAATATGTTACACGATTGACTTCCAGAAGCTAATAATAAGATTATTTTTCAACTATTTTTTGTTTTCGACATTAAGTCAACCAGTTTGGAGTGCATTACTATTTATATTTTAATTATGAAAGGAGGAAAGAATTTTTAAATCTGTAAAGGCAATTAGAAAAATACTCATTCAAAGAATAATCGATGGCAGTGTTGCTGCGCGCGCTTAGCGCCGAGCCACTACCGCATCTCCAGATAAAACACAGATGATTTCAAGATCCCTTTAAAATTATAAGTTTATTATAATAATTTCTAACAGTTTGCACAGGTGCGTGTACGCATGTGCACGCACGCACAATAAGATAAAGCTAATATTAAAATATGTAATATTATACAGGGTAGGCTAAAAGTATGGATACCAAATATCACATAAACGATGCACTTTAGAAAAAAATGTTTCTTACAAAAGTTGTAAGGGTTAAAAGGATGCATTCAACGATAGTAGTTATTTGACCTAGGATGGCGTTGTCAAAGTTAAGTCAAAGTCAACATGAATTTTTTAAATGGAACTTTCCCTTTTTCATTATATATTCTTGTAGCTTATCTCAAGAGCTTTCCAAACTATAATTAAGTTTATTTTCATTAAGTACTTTTTTCATTAAGTACGAGTTATAAAGCTTGAAAGTTACAGTATCGTCGACATTAGCATTACCCAAGATATCCAACGGCTAAAACCTCTTGAATGTTCAGAATGATGTTCTGAATACATTTTTACATAAAAATGAATTTTCAGTGCAAAAATGAAAATAAGAGAAACAATTAAAACATTCATATTAACTTTGACTTAACTTTGACAATACTTTAGGTTAAATAATTACTATCATTGAATGCGTTTTTTTAGTCTTATAACTTTTGTAAGAAACATTTTTTTTTAAAACGTATCATTTATGAGATATTTAGGTGTATCCAGATTTTTGGCTCACTCTGTATGATATTAATATAATGCACAATGGACCAGAATATCAGAAAAAGTGGCCAAAATTATTCAATTAAATAAAAATGCTCCAATTGCTGTCAAATTTGATACTCGAGGATTTTTGAGGCTGTTCCAAATCTGAACTCAAAATTTAGAAATTTAAAATGGCGGATCCAATATAGCAAATGACTTAGGAAAGACGGGCTGCTATATCAATAGTGGGAAGGTCCACTCTTTCGTCATCACAGTATTAGTAGTGTTCATGTTGTTCTGAAAACTGGAAGCTTTTTGCCATGAATACGCGCGACGAAAGATCGACAAAAAACAAATGTTTGGCGTTTGTCTGGAATCGGAAAACATGGTTCAACAAGTGTTTTTTTTTCGTAATCCATACACAATTTCAAGAGATGTTCTAAAGACATTAAGAGACTACAGATTTAAGATGGCTACTTTGGAGTCAGCGTGATAAGAGGAGCGCATTGTATTAAAAGATGTTAGTGTGAACTTTTCGGTTTTAGCCATCTTCAGCAGCAAATATATAATTAATACATTAATAAAGAATATTCTCTATCTAATCGGAAAGTAGAAAAGCACAAACATCATACAAAGAAGATGCCTGTCTTCTTGATTAACAAGTGATTGCGTTCTCAATTCCATATAACACTGCAGTTAAGTATATTACAATATTGAGTAAATAAAAAAGATTTATATAAAACATGTTGTGATGAAACTTAAAAATCATCAAGATGTATCGAATGTTCTTAACTGTTTCATGTCTAAGAATGTAATGATTAATACATATTATACTATTAATGATTATATAAGTGTAGATTGCGCTCCTCTTACTGCGCTGATTCCAAAGTAGTCTCCTTAAATCTGTATTACAATTATTAGGAGTTCTATTTTATATTATTCTTTATTCTAAAGTGATATTAAGAGAACTTATCCATATGTCCAAAAAATTGCCTAAGACGTCCTTTGAATAAAGGTGAAAAGAATATAAGATGAAACATTGCGCATAATTTGACGGTAGCAATACTGGAAATAACCAATTAAATAAATGTTTCCTAATATGCACTTTCCTGCGTATAATAGCACTAGTTATATTGGAACAGCCAATCAAATGTTATCCAAATTCACTCTCCTACATCCACGAGAGTACTTCATCTTATATTTTTTCCACCATGAAATAAAGTGTGCTGTATGGGAAGGTTACAGTACGATAAATTTTACGGTTATATTCATTTAAGTAAAGTTTTTTAATAAGAGAAATGATCGATTTTGATATATTTTCTATTATTTAAATATGAATTATTAATTTTTAATACATTCATATTAAACATATTAATTAAATTAATTAAATAAACAATTTTCAGAAATATATAAATTTTCAGTCAATGTAAATAAGTGCTTCAACGTACTAATATACATAAAGAATGGCTGCATTCAGCGGATTCAAATCACAGTTGAGTGAGCGCTCGCTGTTATTTGATGTATTCTTCCAAATCTAAGGCTGTCAAAGTCTCGCTATAAATGCTTTGAAGCATTTGATGGATTTAATTAGAAGAATTAGAAGAAAGAATTTTATAAACTGACCAATTAAAAAACGCTTCAAAGCGTTTGCAACATCGCGTTGACCATACCCTAAAATGCTAATTGGATAATCTAAAAGAATATACCAATAACAATGCACTCACTTAACTGTTGAGTCCATTGAATGCAGCCAATGCGTATAATAAACGGGGGCCAATTTCCCATGTGTACGCTCTATGACTATTTACAGTTTCTGTGAATTAACCAAAAGCGCACAAAAGTCGCTGATTTAACTTCACTGAGAGCAATACAGTAATAGCTCATTTTTATAATTTAAACATGGTGCATCGTAGTATGGCATATTGGCATCATGAACATAGGGATTGAAACATAGGAGATAATACATGTAAAATTGCTTGCAGATATATATTTTTATGCATTCTTATGCATTTTCTGTACTATTTTCATGATAGATATGCATAATAAAATGAAGAAATTGATGTATAATTTAAATAATTGTTACTGAAATTTATGAAAATTTACAGGACAACCATTTGTCCTCAAACGCACTTTTAAACTTTAAAGACTTAGCAATAGAAAATTAATCGATAAATTAACTTGAAACTTTCACAAACAATATTTTAACTTATATATTTGATTCTTATAATATATTTCATTAAGCGAAAATCCAAAAGCAATTTTTGACCACTTTTATCAGTCTCCTGACCCATTACGCACAATGTATAGTATATACACATAATAAAATAAAATAAAATAAAATAATTTTTCATACATACATCTTTTTTTGCAGTTCAACTTGTTTTTCCTTTTTCTCATAATACTCCATGATCTTGAGACGCTGTTGTTGCACCAAACGTCCTTTCTCAATATTAAACTCTTCTTCTGCCTTGGCATCTATTTCCTCTGCCTTTTCATTGGCCTCTTGTTCTATGAAGGCCATCATATGCTTGATCTATAGTCATATCATTTTTTTTTTAGCTTCAAATCTTTATTTGCAATATCTCTTAGTAAAGGACTTCAATTTAATTACTAAATTTTTCAATGTTGTGTTTCACAGATATTAAAATGACTAAAGAATTCTTCGATGAGATATCAGTTATTGTCTAATTTTCATTGTCATTCATTTGTTCGCTTTTACTCTCATTTCGTTCGGTTTCTGGTACAAAAATCGCGATTTGAAGCAGCTATGAAAATCCAAAATATTTGAGAAAATGTACAATCTCTCTTGGGGAATGTACCTGACGAAGGTAGTTTTAACGTTTTAACGTAACAATAAATAATCGAAAAGATATTAATAGCGCAAGAGTACAATGCTGAGCTCGAAGGAGGCGATGGCGAGATGGGGAAAAGGATGGATTATTCTGGAACGGAAGGATGCGTCACACAGGAGACTTATTTTTCCTCGCTGCTTTCCTCACCTGCTTCTGAACATCTGCATCGCTGAGAGCCATGATGTCGCCCGGTCAATTTTCTTCCCTAAAGATGCTCGGTGGGCTCGCAAGAACTTGAGATCACGAGACTCAGTGAAGAGCGATCAACGCCTACGACAGCACATCCAACACTCGGCGTAACGTCGGTCATATGACCCGAAGCATGACCAACCAGAGACGCGTTCCGAAACGCACGCGATGGCAGTTAGAGAGTTAGAAAAGCACCTTAGGATGTGTTCCAAAATTTACTGCCGGTACTGAAAATCTATAATGCACGTGATGCAAACTATATTCTCAGTAGTTCAGCTACAGAAAACAGATCTATGCTCATCATGCGTGAAATGGAATGCATCCTCAATGCGTTCACTCAGAATGAGGGTCACATGACCAGTTTTCTCCTTCTTTCGTATCTATGAGTTTTGATGACCAATCAGAAGAGAAGCAGTTTGCCACTCTCTCCCTCTCTAATGGCAGTTAATCGTGGTTCAAGCAAATCGATCAATCACAATCAAAATCGAGATCCACGTATCAAAACATTCGAATGTGATTGATTAATTTGCTTACGGCCTTACTAGAGAGAAACCTGAGTATCAATCATGAAACTTTATTCTTAGAATGAAAAGTGAAGTGAAAATTTTAACCATTGAAGTTAATGGAGAAATTTATCACTTTTCACTTTGACTGATATCCTGTAGCGGGATTCTCTAAACGTCTTATGATTGTCGCTAGTGTTAACAAGTGGCAGGATTATATATTATTCACAAATACAACACATTTTTGTCATTTTTGTGATTCTCTCTTCGTATTGTATTTTGAATCAATGAAATTAATAATACATATGAGAAAGGTTGTGTGTTCTTAGCAGCACTAGTCGCAGAAAGTGTAGACGAACGGTGCAATAAGGTTGAAAAGAGTACATTGCAAGATAAAATGAGATAATATGGATCACTTAACTTTCGACTTCAAGCTACAGAATGCTTGATCTAGGTATATATGCCGTTGGTGTACATAAATGCATAAATTTGAAATGACGTTTTCGCGTCAAAATGGATGTAAATTTGCGATATTTTAAGCCAGTATTTATAATCGATTCTTATTTCAAGGCTGTCTTAAGTAATGTCTTAAGACGCTAATGCAGCCTTCTGAGTGATTCGTAATTTCTTATGACCGTATTTAAAACTAAAGTCTTGATTATAGGGAATTCTATTGGTCATGGCTTCATTCTGCCGATTCCATTCCGCTAAAATGTATTTTCCTATATTTCATGGAGCGGAATTTCCGGAATGCGCAATTAACGCTGACCAATCACAAGAATCTTCCCATAGATCACTTTCATTAGATCCATCGGAATAGCGTTTGTTATTGGCTTACATTAATTACATATCTATAAGTTCCGCTCAATGAGACATAGGAAACTAAACTCTTGCGGATCGGAAATCACATACAGGGACATTGCCTAGACTTTATTTTGTGTACTCATTTTTTATTTACATTTTCGCCTTTCTCTATACTATATATAGGACATTCGTTCTGATTACATTGACTGTATTTATCTGGAAATTCAATTAATTACCTTCAGAATTATGTTCAGATTCTTACCAGAGTGCTACCCAGATATCATTCTTGTTATTTAAACGAATGTTAAACAAGGACATAACATCCGGAGAACATCCAGATGAGAATCCGAATATATCTCTGCATGTTGATTAATCATGCGCTTGTAAGAAACAGTTTTCTTTATTTAAACCAGCTTAACGAGGTTAGTTTTTGTAAGTATATATATGCATATGCACACACGCATCGGCGAAATCCGCAAAAAAAATAAATTTGCGCAACAGAAAACGGTGGAAAGTCATAACCAATCACAGCGTTCCGCCAATTCCGCATTATGGGACCGCATCTTAAAGATGAAATCACATGATGCGGAATAGGACTACGGAATGCGTAGAGAATGCGTCATTGGAGCAACCAATTAGCGCTATTCCTCATTTGATGTTGCGGAATAGAAAGTGCGTCATAATATACTATTTTGAGAGGTTAAAATAATTGGATGTTGATACGATGAAATTGTTTAATGTTGAGACGAATGAAGCAAAATAAAATCTGAATGCATAAATATAAATACCAAGATAAAAAAATGCATTACGTGCGATTTCAGTGTGTCCTTTTCCGCACTTTTCCATTACGCAAATTTTGTGTGCTGTATTTACACGATGCGGAAAAATAATAATAAATACGTTAAAGTTCAAAAAATTGTTATGAGTATTGTAAATATTAATTGTAAAACATTAAATATTACAACAGTGATAATTGTTTTTACAATTTGATAAATTATATTTCATTTTAATAAGTAAGTTAGTAGTGTTTAAATTATATATATTCATCCTAGATGCTTCTTTGATGTATTATGTGAACATAGCATACAAAACTTGTGTCATGAGAAAGTGAAGAATAACGCTGATTGGTTGCTTCAATGTCGCATTCTCTATTCCACAGTCCTATTCCGTGATTTCACTCTAAGATCTGACTGAATACCGACCTTATAGAAATCTAATAACTTTGATCTATCGCATTTAACAACGCCGTTATTTCTATGATTTATCATTATTTTTTCGGAGCAAGTTTGCGGATTGAAACAATTACAATGATTTCAGATTTGGAACAGCAGAGCCAGCGTGATGTGAGAAAGAGAATTCCTGAGACGCGAGAGGATTTCCGTATCGTAGAACTTAGCCGCGAGAAGATTTTCGTATCGTAGAACTTAGCTGTGAGAAGATTTTCGTAT
>Ga0157362_1000446_pt1 | contig 14008 bp, 10 predicted proteins | sample AttlaeALBM3_FD_111480 | JGI IMG/M metagenome (GOLD analysis project Ga0157362, IMG submission 111480) | Fungus gardens microbial communities from leaf cutter ant in Ribeirão Preto, State of São Paulo, Brazil - Atta laevigata ALBM3 | ecosystem: Host-associated > Fungi > Mycelium > Unclassified ... | reverse complement strand
CTTTATATTGCATTGCAAATTACATAAAGTAACGATATTGACTACGATGATTCCTGAATTTGTTACTATTTTAGTCCATCGATAATTTCCGCAACTAGATGCTGTTTATTATCAATTTATGCAGGGGAGGAATATGCAGATTCTCTTTCACAATATCAGATTTTGTGTATCTATTTCGTATAGCTTGTATTGTATCTGTATTAAACGTATATTTCATAAACAAAATTTATATTACGCTTCCACAATAAATTAAAAACAAATTATACGTATTCAAAGCTGAAAATATATTTTAATTAACTTTGTCTCATCCACGTGAAATTATTGGTGAGCATCCACACGCATATGCAAGATATATACACACACGCGCGCGCGCGCGCGCACACACACCCCACACACACACACACACATACACGCACGCACGTACGCACGCACGCACGCACGCACGCACGCACGCACGCGCGCGCGCGCGCGCGTGTGTGTATGTGTGTGTGTGTGTGTATGTGTATCCTACACAGAAAAGAAAAACATAATAAATAAATATGAATATGTACCCCATCGTAAACTGTTACCACAGATTGAAACGCGTAAGTTACATGATAATATTCATAACTCGATAACCGCGTGCAGCGTGACGCGATATATTGTATTTTCGCACATTAAATTTGTCAGTCCTGTAAACTGCAATTTTGACATTAATAACGCTTTTCAGGACGTTCATTGCATACGTCGAAGACAAATTTTCACGGTGTGCCGTACCAAAAGGAATGAAAGTGCTGAACCAAACACGATGATACGCGTATTTCTGACTAACGATAAAACCGAGAAAAGTAATACGCGGTCGCATGAAAGTCGTAAAAAGGCCAAAACTATGACACGCAGCTATGCTATTTTATCTTCATTAAATGTCATGTGTGCAACGTTTACGATCGACCGAGTCGTTATCCGTGTTTATGTATATATACTCTAAAACATTTAATGCAAAAATAAAAAGAAGAGAAAACGTGTGTTGGACGAAGAATCTGTCAGAAATGTTATGAAGGAATGGCGATTCTCGGTCGTTCGAACACGTCACTCTCGCTTATCTTATGAAAGTAAGAGACTAAGCGAACTCTAATTCGAATTTTAATCCGTCCGGATGGAAATGATCGATCTTACCTTTCCGTGTACTCGTCCATGTGGGCGTAGCTCTGTACGCTGTTCTCTTCGACGAGGAACTTTACTCGTTGATAGAAGGACGCTGTGACGCTGGGTGGTTGTTTTCGGAGAAGAACGTCCACGGGATTATTACTAGCAAGGCACATGATATGTTCTGAACAAGCTTCGTGCGAACAGCACTCACTGTCAGAGCAGTCCATCATGCCATCTGAGAAAGGCAATCTATTAGATATCCACTCGAACATGTCTTGCATTCAATAAGATTCTATTTCTTAAATGATCTTTTAAGGATGTATTACACGTGTTTTTTAACAAAATAGATTTTTCTATATTGCATTTGTGTGTATGTGAAAATAATATAAAAGATTGATGATGATTTACGACATAGATCAAAAACTATTTAAATAAGTAGACATGTTTTAAAAAAATAATTAAGATAAAATGAGAACATTTTCAATTTAAACTATAAAATTGTATTGTTAAATAAATATTGAATTTATTGATGTATTTCATACGTATATTAACATTCATTTTTATACGGAAAGTATAAATTTTTAATTTCAATCATTTATGCAGAGATTATACATACATGATACATCCTTAAATAATCTTATTTCTCGCATTTTTATATTTTTATGATCTTAATAAAAGATTGGATAAGTGCAAGTAATAAAAATTGTTCATTTCGTTCACGCTGTTATAGTTTAATGTTACGTAGAATGCAATTAACATTTTCCTGTAGGGAATACTATCTCATAATCAGTAAATTTTCTTCCTCCGTTTATTGATTTTTCAAGAGTAATATTCGTCAGATACAGATGGACAATAGTATGCCATTAATCAGTGTTGATTTAATACTAGGTTACTTGAGGACTTACCTTCGTCATTGTCAACGTAATCATTACATTCCAATTCGAGTCGTATGCTGCAATCTCTGCCGGCCCATCCGGTTGAACATTCGCAACTGTATTCGCCATCCTGTAGGGTACACAATCCATGGCGGCTACATCCATTCTCACATCCGGCTATTAAAGAGAGAAAACCATTTCCAACATCGTTTTCAATAATTACAGTCGACTAATCGATTATTGAAAAATGATATTGCGTCGTTTCGTATCGGAGAACTTATTATTGATAGCAAAATATATGCTCACACAACAAAGTAAAACACTGAATTTATTGATAATCTTCTGATATTGATAGTCTTCTATTTTTTACGTACGTAATGTGCAATGTCTTCCGTTCCACCCTTGACTGCATACGCAGGTTCCATTTTTGCACTGACCATGCTCGGCGCAACGCAAATCACACGGTTTTTGATCGCATTTCGTTCCAGTCCAGTCATCGTGGCATCTAAAAATATAAATATGCCTCGCACCTCACAGATCTTACATGTATTATGGACATCAATTAATTTCTATTCAATCGAAGTTACGAAATAAAAACAGTGAGAATATCCGCATAGAAAATATAATAATACAATTTTGTTACACATATATACCTATTACTCGCGTTTTAGTACATTAATTGTTTCGTACTTCGTATACGATACGAAAATGTTTCTAACAGGATTCGTTATGTTAAACGACGGTATCGCCGAACGTAAAATAATTTCTCGTCGTTTATACCGGCTGCAATAAAAAATGCGAGTTTGAACTGAGTTTCGAAGTTGTTCTGCCGTAGTGAGGAACTTTTTGCACTTAGAGCCTCTTTTACGCCAACTCTTGGGGATGGAACGAGGGAAAAAGGGGAAAGGGAAGAGAGGGGGTAGTAGACGAGAGGCGTCAGCTTTAGAATATGAGAAAGGAGATCCTCTCTCGCGTCCTTGATTCTGACAAAGGAAAGTAGGAAGGGACGAGGACGGTCCTTCGAGTTGTGATAAGTTGGCGCCTCGTAAGACAGAGCCTTTTTCTCGCAATTTTTCACCTTTTTAGCCTCAACTTTTGTGCCTGCGATCCTGGCGAGCAATTTACTCATTTTTAGGCCATTCTTCGCCCACATCTATCCCACAATATTTCAATGTCCCGACAAAACGTTACTCTTTCTCTTTCCTTCTCGAGCGCGGATTACTATTAAATGCTTCACGACGTGCCTCCCTCGTGCATTCGTTGAAAACTTTACGACGTTTCTCACTCTTCGACGCGGTAATCTATTCCAGTCGTAAAAGTTGCAAAAAGTTTGCACGTCATACTCTATGAAGCACAGCTGGTAGAGAGAGAGAGAGAGCGCGTAAATGGCCGCCACGTCCGCACAATTCCGCAAATCTCCCGCATTAAACAATGATCTTACGCGAGGTGTGGGTGTCATATGGAAGAGAAACGAATCGAGGTCGCATGGAATTCCTTTAATCTGAGAAAAACGACCCTGGTCGTTGAGACACGCGTCACTTTCCTCGTTCAATCCCGGAGAGAGCGGCTGTTAGCCGACTGCGCCAACGGGTAACCCAATTCCGAAATCCCGGTCGCAACACGTCCACGGAAGGCTCATAAAGGACGACGATATATAAAGGATGAAGTACGTGTGTGCGTCATATGTGTATACTGACTTGCAGCGGCCTTGCTCGCAGGATCCATGAAGTCCGCAGTCTAGACCGCAACTCGGCTGCGAGCAATCGACCCCCGTCCAATGCTCCTCGCAAACGCAGGCCGCAGATTCGAGGTCGTACGTGCCGTGATCGGAGCAGCCCGGCAGACACTGGTATACCTGCTGATCAACCTGATTGCATCGTTCGCCCTGCCAACCGGCCTTGCAGTAACACTTGCCGGAGACACAAGCGCCGTGGCCGCTGCAGTTCGGATCAGAGCAGTCAGCTGAAAATTGAGAAAGAAAAAACGAATCGAGTGCGCGTTTAAATTAGAAATCATCGCGTTTTTACGGTTCGGCGCAACCTGCGGAACTTCTCGTTAAAGGCTAAACTTCCCGTTTGCGCGGTGAACGCATCCCCGGCGCACCCCGTCAGTTATCAGAGCCCATCCCCGTCTTACCTCTCCCGTCACGCCCGGGCGCTGCTGATTGCGTCCATGGCGTGGACGAATGGACCAACTTTTTAAATTATGGCATCGGAACAATTGCATTATTCCCGCAGATCCCACCTGCCCCGGGGAAATTATGAAACTTAATTCCACAGCGTCCTTGGCGCAGCAGCGACGGCAGCGGCGGTGCTGTCGCGGGCTGCGTCGTCATCTGCGCCCGCTATGCTGCGTTATATGTATTCGGGATACGAGAGATGAGAGGAATTCCTGGCGGATTCTTCTTGCATTATGTATGCGCGACATTGATCGAACGGGATCATAGATTTGTTCGCTTTCATTAGAACCTGACAGGTGCGTTCGCGCGCCATCGTGAAACGTAGAAACGCGAAACGCGGTAAATTGGGCGTTGAAGTATGATACCATTAAGTGCATTTAATGGTACATACAGAATGTTTCCTCGGAATGAGCTCTTTTCGGTAAAAATGTTGAGACATCAATTTCCAAGTCGTGAACGATAAGCGAAACGGTAGTTTTAGGGAATTGTTCATTCGGCAGAAATTTTATTTAAATAATAGATAATAAATAAAAGAGACACGACATAATTTATTCGTAAATAATAAATAAATTTTTGTTTGATTAATAATTTATTCGATTCAACGATAATTTAAATAAATTCTTATCTAAATAATTATTCGAATATATATTCATTATCTACTATTTGTACGAAAAATATACAAATAATATTATTCCATTATATTATCGAATAATATAATAATTTAAATGAATAATAATTATTTATATATTATATTATTGTTAATAGTATAAATAAAATTATGGTATATTTTTTCTTAGAAATATTTCATTTTCAAAACGTTTTAAAATTAGATAATTTAAAAATTAGATAAAAAAACAACTTAATATGAGCGGACAGAAAATTAAATTATATAATTAGAAAGAAATTACATATTACATACCTTTTCAGAGAGCCTTTCTCTCTCTCTCTCTCTTAAATTATTATTTTTATGTAATAAAAATTCAAGTAATATACATTAATTACGGTTCTATAATATATTTAAGTAATATTTAATATTAATTGCATATTCTTTTTAGATTAATTTAAAGTTTTATAATATATATATTTTTAATTCGAGTTGGAGAGCTTCCTTTGCAAGTAATAATAAAAAAAATAATAATGAGAATAATGCAAATAATAAATAAAATTTTATTTGAATAGTAAATTAAATAAAAAATTATTGGAATAATTTGCCCAACTCTACGTCATTTTAATAATTAAGTAAATTTTTCAAAAATTGAATATATCATAAAATAAATTATGCATATATTAAGTATATCATGCAAATATAATATATAAAATATAATACAGAGATTGCTATTGTTTCTAAAAAAAAAACTCTTACTAAAAAAAGAAACTCTTTAAAAGAAATGACTTTTGATTCGGATTCTTATTCGCCAGTTAGTTCTCATTTGCCGTCGCAACTAATGTAAATCCGTTTTCGCTCCTCAAATTTATCGTTCTTACGATTGGAGCTGACATATTCCACTGACGTGGAACTAATACCGTTTTCGCCTGCGTTTAGGAAAAAGCGACGGGCGAGCGTATCTCTAACGAGGACCGTGAGAATGTCAGAGACGAAGTGTCTCGTTCCCGGCGAATAATCTCGTCATTTATATCGTGCGTCACTCAGTCCCCGGAAGTTCCGGGGCTACGCGAAATTATAACATATCGAACGCAGCTGCGTGCCCCGCGCGCGCGCATACGCCCGTGTATTATTCAAATTCCCGCGAAACAATACGAAACTAATTGTCGCGCCGAATTGGCATGGCTTGACCCATATGTAAATTTGGAGAACTCCGCGTGCATTAATTATAGGTTGTACACAGGCCAACTGTGTTTCCCACCGACGGGGACTCTGCATTACTAATATCTTGAATCTCCCTGGATAGAGGGTCAGGACGTACGCTTGAATTATGGGAAAATTAATGATGCTGTGACAAACATGAAGAAATAACGATCCCGGAGCAGAAATAGATGTTCGAGGTAAACGTTTTCCGTCACCCGTGATTTCCGCTAAGCCGTTTTTAAGGCTGAAATATGTGACGTCGTGCACATTTGCAATGCAACGTCATCGCTCGTAAATTGTATTCAGATCTTTTCAAAGTATTCCGATATTCCGATATAGTCGACCTTTTCCCTTTTTCATCCATATAAGAAAATATAAATTAAATTTAGAAGCAAATAAATTACTCTTACATTTTTCAATATCTCGAAATATGCTTCTCAAATCTTTTTCTAAACGCATTGATCCTCTGTCAACCCAACTTACGTTCGTCGCAAAAGTTGCCCTTCCAGCCAGGATTACAGACGCAAGATCCTCTAACGCATTGGCCATGCTGATTACAATCAGGAACTTGGCAGTCACCTAACGGTATGTCACATTCCGCGCCTTTCCAACCCTCCTCGCAGTGACACACACCACCACCGTATTGTCCATGTGAAGAACACAAAACTGGACACACGCTTTTGCTGCAATCAGCACCCTGGAATCACAAAAATTTGATTTCCTTAATCTTTAATTTTTTCAAATGAATAAATAATTTAAAGATAATTATTGGATTGGAAGAAAAGTAATATCGTATTTTTAGTTCAAAATTATATATAAAATACATTCATTAAAAATTAATAAAATGTTAATTTCAGAAAAGGATTTTAAAACTTAAAGCCTCTACATTCGAAAGGTCACTATGTTTTTGTGTTTTCTATGAGTTTGGTAATTTTTACAAATAAAAAATTACAAGCTGGACAAAATTTTTTTCTCTTTGTGAGTTGCGTTTACGTGCAAAAAAAATATTAATTTTCGGCTTTCTAATAAAAAAATTTTAATTTTTTTTATAAAACCATTTTTTTAAAATGTTCTTAAGATTTTTTGTTGCTGAGGTAAATAAAAGGAGCTGAATCGGCAAACTGAATCGGCGATTTGTACAAATGAAAAATATAATTGTAAATCTACATATTGAATATTATTAAGATCCACTTCGACCAAAAATAGGATTTTTCTCTTATGTAATTTAAAGATAATTTTGCAAAAACGCACCTGATATCCGTCTATACAATCGCATTTGCCAAGATAGCACGATCCACGTCCGGAGCAGTCATTGGGACACGTAGTGGAAACACCTTCGGCTTCCGTCACGACCAAAGTAACCTTGTAAGGCTGCAACTCATCATTATATACGGACAGGAACCAGTCGCCAGTGTCAAAGTACTGCAGTAGACTGACATTGACCATTAGCGGTTCCACAATGGTCCTCTTGATGAGCACGTGTTGATAAAGTGCGATCGGTTGCGGCACGCGTTCCACATGAATGTCTTGCGGACTGGTGGACTGCATAAAACTGACGGCAGTGATGTCCCTCTTCAACCTGTGGACCACCCTGCCACCTTTGACGAACTCCACGAAATCGTACTGCGTGACGCTGGGCGCGACGTTCCGTCTGCCATACACTGCGAAATTCGCACCCCATGGTAGGGTCAAGTTCAGCCTGATGAAAGCTGGCTGCTTGTTACGGAACTCCGTGTTCCAAAAATGGTACGGCTGAATAATGGCAGAGTGCGCGACATTGTAGGCCTGCAGCTCGAGCACGGCTGGCCATTGCTGCGCCGATTGCTGGATCTGCGGATCGCTCTGTTGATCGCCGGCGCTATCCGCGGCACTCGAATGCTCCGCCGTACTCGTAGGCAGGGATTCTATACGAGAGAGAAATACGGAGAGGATGTAACACATTGAATAACATAGTAGCGAATCGTTAGGAAAGTCATATGGTAAATAAAATCTAGTAGTCTTTTTATAAAAAAAATCTCTTTCTGACTTATACCACACTGTGACTTTCATTTAGAATTTAGATTGTAAATGTAAACTGTATGGTGTATAAGTTTGACGAGTAAACAACTAAAAGAGAGAATATCATATTTTTCTTTCTAAATGTATTATTTTCAGAAGAAAATAAAAATATTATTTTATAAATAGAATATTGTCAGATATTTTTATTTTAAGTCGAGCAGATCACGCTCTTTTTATGTTTTTTTTTTTATTGCTTCATATCTCTCAGTTTATCTTCATATCAAGTGTGTCAAATGTACTTCAATTGTTCAATTATCTTTTGAAATTGGTACAGCTCATAGTATAAAATCTTTACAGCAGATGACATTTGGATATAGTCCTTGCTAAAGATATTATATCGATGAAATGTTCATCCACTCGCACTTCCCAAAAGCAATTAGCGTATGACGCTGTGCGCGAGAGTATTTACATCATGCAGAGTAGATGCAAATTAATACCGTTCGATATTTACCTTCTGTGGGAATCTGCGTGGATATCGAGTCGTGGATGTGTGCGTTTTCGTGAGTGACAGCCTTGATATCTTGAACCAGAATGCAGTTAGTGCTGTCTATCGGGCGCATAGAGCTCACTGCTGGAAAGTAAACAAAGCCATTCCATTTTAGAATAAAAGAAAGATGAAAATCTACTATGTGCGAAGAGAGAAATGCCCCACACGCAATCGCGCGTACACAAATGTTATATTTGCAACGTACGACCAGTATTCTAGTACGAAATAGTATTGCCCGCGCGACGCTTTTATAGCGTCAGGAATCAAGAACGGCTTTAGTCGAACGTCTGGCAGCAGCCTAATGGGTTCATAAATTCGGACAATCGCTTTCGAATTACGATAGCACACTAGATTTCCCATGACAACCCGACTTTCTTGTTCGAGTAACTTTTAAAACAACGTATCCCTGTAATAAAGTTTGAGATCTCACGGCTTAAATCACAGTTGTATCGAGCGTACAATATTGCTTCATCAGATCAAGAATTCTGGGCTAGTATATACTATATACCTTTTTTACATCGTCTATATATAATATAATATAATATTTCTTTTTAATTTCAACAAAATAGTGATATTTTCTTAAATTTTAATAAACAAAATTGATAATCAATAATTAATTCAATAGTACTTATTATAATATCGCTCTCTTATTTAAAAAATGATACAATTTAAGAAATTAAGTTTCCTAGAAAAGGGGAAAACTATTTTTCAACTTGACGGAAATATTTAATTTACTAGTTAAATCATATCGGCAAAAATATATTTCTTAATATGATTAAATAACATTTTTATGGTTTTGATTTCATTCTTCTCAGAAACTCTTTCTGAATTGTGGCGATTTTGATGATTCTTTTTCAAAAATTACTCTTTTTAAGTTGTGATGATTTTTTATAAAGTTAAGTTAGATTACTTTTAATAATTGATAGAATAATATAATTTTATTTTTCTAATTCATTCATTGTAGTAAATAATAAGTGTAACTTGAAAATCTTAATGTTTTATATCTTTTATATCTTTTGAAATAAGGGAGCCGTATGTCTAATGACAAATGATATCTAAGATTTGGATAAAGACCTCTCAAAAATCAATTAATATCGCTTAATATAATCCAAGATTCAATTATGTTGATGCTATATCAGTAGTTATCTGAAGTTTCAGGTCATTTATATTAATGTTTTCTGAACGATAAGTGCAAGTTCGTTGAATTTAAACGCCATGATAAATTCGGCAATAAAACCCTTATCCGTGGCGGGATATTGCGGTTTAATTAATTATCTGTCTCGTGCGCCGCGAGCGCCACGAATTAATTACGCGGTTTAACGAGAGTTTTTAAAAAGTGGCAGGCCCGGGCCGACGCAACCCCGCCTAACGACCTCTTGGCTTATCAACGCAACAAAACATCGATAACGCATAATTGAATTTGCGTGTTATTGCCGCGCGGATGATTTGACAAATCGCGATTCGCCGATACACTCGGCGCCGATATTTAATGGACGCGTTTTCGCACCCCGCGATTTATCGTATCGCGGATTGTATAAGCTTTCTGTCGTGATAATAACACTCGTTATTGCGCACGCCGTATCATTTCTAGTGGAATTGCCATTGTCATGTACATTATTATTTTATTATATTTTTATAGCGTTTTGCTAAAATATATAGAAAAATATAGCATAAAATGGAGATTTTAAGTGAGCGTTCAATATTTGATACGAAAGAAGTAGCACGTGAAAATTTAAATTAGATAATTTAATAAGTGCAGAATAATACCTAATTCCCTCAATAATTTTCCCAATAACTTTATTCCTGGTCATAGAAAAATCTTTTTTGTGTAGACGATAGTCCTTGACAAATTTCTTCAAGGTAAGGAAGCTGTGCGATACATGCGAGATAAGGGATTACGCGTACACGTAACAGTTTTCGTGTACGTACGCATATGGACACAAGCGAACATGTACATGTACATATGTACGCATGTCAGACTGGAGATAAGCGAAATGACCGGAAAAGAACGACTATTCCTTCGGGATCGACGTTGCCTGGCCACCATGTAACTATCGCTGAAATTGAGTTGCAGTGAACTGTGAATGACCTTATTTCGCGTATATGCCAGTCAGCGGGGCATCGTTTTCGTTCCCGCTTCACGTTGCTGCAACTCAGCAATCCAACTTTCCACATCACACTAGATATCGAAAAAAAGAATCACCCAGTAATTTCGACTAATACTACGATTAACAGAAAAGAGACGAATCATTTTATACATAAAAAAAAAAATCGATATTTGTAATATACCGAAAAGAAGTTTTCCTATAGCAATCTTCGGTAATGCAGCCGTGCGTTTCTCAATTTATTTTATATATAGACTTTATTTTAGCAACACTTTAATATCGTAGCCGTTGGTTCCTAAAATATTTGACGTTGTAAATTAGGAACTTCGGATGGCGAATGCAAAATGAGCTTACACTTGGGATCTCTAAGCAATTTAATCTACCGGCAGCTGCGACCTCCGAGACGTTCTGTGTGTTTAGCTATAAGGACAATACTGTGAAACAAAGTCATCTCAAAATTCAATATATATAGAACGTGAGATTGCCAAGTTTTGACGATGAGCTACCGGAAATTTAAAATGGCCATAATGCGAGCTACGGAAGGGGTCGTTATATCGCCTGTTACCTTCGCAAAGGATGGAAAAGGCGAGCGTGACTGTGAAGGACAGCGGGCACGTTCACGGGGGAGGGATCGGGAGAGAGGAGGAGGGGTGCAAAGGAACAACTTTTTCAATTATATACCCCCGGATCGATAGAGCGATTCATTCCCGAGAATGATTCCCGGATTATCGTAGGATTATCCCGCCGCCACCCCGATCGGTCCGTTCTACCGCCCACTTCCGCTCGTACGTTATAATGAAATGTTTACAATCGATCCGTCTACCCTTTCGTTCCGATCCGCCGAAGCGTGAGTCCAGACACGACAGCGTTATCGAGCTGCCTGCTATGTCGTTATTATTGACGAGTTAACTATTAATGGCGTAGTAATAATGTTCTCTCTCGATAGAAAACAAGCGGTTGAATTATATCGCGGTTTTTAATGATCTTTCATAAAAAGTTGTCACTTTAAAATTGTATCGGTTTTCAATCATAATTAAAGGATTTTTATGCGAGATTTGAAAATTTGTATGACAATCAAAGTCCGTCTTGTAAGTAGTGTATTAGACTTTATTATCCGAAATCGCAAAGTCTAAGAGGATTTGAAGGAAGAAGGAAGGGATACGAAAATAGTTGAGCTGCATTGTATTTCACGAATTTGAAAACCTTTTTGTTCCCTCTTACTTTTAATTCTATAGCAGGATACTTGTTTAATTCTATAGCAGGATTCGCGTTTTAAAAATTAAATACTTATAAAAAATGAGCAAAAGTAGTACATACCTACACAAAATTTTATTTTCATATGACTTACAAAAAAAATTACATTACATTAAAAATAATTATAAGTGGCAAACAAAATTGTCTAACTTAACTCTCAACTTCACGACTGTTTGTCAAAAGGAATTACCGTTGCAACAGTTTCTCTAGCTAATGAAATCGTGGAAGAAGTCCACGTCGGAAGCTTGTCGCGAAATGATTTTGGCCCTATGAGAGCCACAAGCGAGCGAGCAAGCAAGCAAGCATACGTCAAATTACCGAAAAGCAGGGCAACTCGCGTGCATACAAAATTTGTGCGTTCTGAAGCGAGGCCGGAATAAGGACGAAACGAGGAGGAAGGGTTCGCGTACAGCTTCGTGTATCTCACAATGTGTGCGCACATATATACGCAGCCGTGTGCGCGCGCGCGCGTGTGTGTGTATGTATGTGTTTGTGTTCGTGTGCGAGAGAGAGTAGACGGACCTGCAGCAACCGTAAAAGAGAAGTGGGCGCGGGGGAGGCTGGAGAGAGGTAACGCTGGAGGTTGGCTGCGGGGTAGTTTGGATACAGTAGCAAACAGGCAGATTGGATTCCAGACTCGATTTACTGGAATGCAGAAATAACAGCTGGCGAGCAGTCTCCTCGAGGCCGAGAATCGACTTTGCAGTCTCCACCACGTCCCTTCCCCTTCCTGCGACACGCAGACAGAACGGGGAGGTGGAAGAAGAACATGGACGCCGAAGTCGAGATGGACAGTTCCGCAGAGAAGGGATGTTTATAGATTCGCAGAGCACAATACGGTCCAGCTACTCTCGCATCCCTTCCTTTTCCCGTCAAATCTCCTTAGTCCCTGCGACTTCGGATGATGAAGTCTAATACATTCGCAAGTCGGACCATGACCATCATCGTAAGGATTTTCAGTAAAATGCAAAAACACGATTTGCGTGTAAGTGGAGAAGAGGCAGGAAAAGAAAGCTGGTTTCTGTTATACGCTGATAACAGGCAAACATTAATTCCTCTAATCGGACCCAACACCGTGGAGATGCAGTGATTTTCAAGCCTATCTTCGCGCGTATCTTTGGCCTTGCACCCCGTTGATTCCTGCATTAGCATAACGGATAGAGCTATTTTCCCAGACCTTTTTTGCAGTAACGGTAACCTAATGTGGTTCTTTCAACGTTGATCTTAACGATATGGATCAACGGTGGAGGACGATTTGTTTCTCGTTTTCTTACCGCGAGCTCGTTAATAGAGCCAGCTACTAACGGCAAGAATGTCGACGTAGTGTTTAGCTTCAGTAAGATTTTACGTTTACATACATCGCGGGGTTTTGCCGTTGTTATTTATGCAGCAAAGTTTACCAATGTTAGCCATAGGGCGCACCGAGGTAGTGCGCCGTTAGTTGCACGGCTATCGATTTGTACGTCGGGTAGGCCATTGCCCTGCGAAATTGCCCGATTCGTTTAGCAAAGACACGTACTTTTAAATTCCAATAATCCGCTCCTCCTCCAGCCAATACAATCAAAATTTGAAAAAAAATTAAAAATTGATAACATTTGAGGATGTTAAAGACACACTAGTGTTGCCATCTGAGATAAAAGCACCTTTCTGTACCTCCTGGAGTTCAGTTACTATTATTTTAACGGATAGAAAGGCGTGGTATCGATTCGTATATGAGTTCACCTTTTCTTCCTGATCGTGCGACGTATGGATGTGTAGTTTCTCAGCTACGAGTGTTATGGGTAAAACGCACCCCATGCCACGGAAATGCTTCCTCGCTATCGACGGGCAATATTTTTGCCTCTCCCTAACCGGATGGAGCCAACCACTCCATGTTAAATGAACCATTACGCTGGCAATGTTACGCCGTAGCTGCGCTTCCTACGGAAGATCCGGACTTCCGCTGTTGAACAGTATTTAATTTTCCTGAACAACAACTTTGTATATCGTCTACGCACGATATTATTCTGCTCTATGATAATAGTAATCCAACAACGAGTGAAACTATATTCAAGACGTTAAAAATAAACGATTTTAGTAAAAGCAAGCAAGAAAAATATGATCATAATTCTATTT